>Ga0302241_1001687_pt1 | contig 15194 bp, 14 predicted proteins | sample AAG_UR_Arg_MG_FD_193532 | JGI IMG/M metagenome (GOLD analysis project Ga0302241, IMG submission 193532) | Enriched activated sludge microbial communities from anaerobic digester in WTTP, New Holstein, Wisconsin, United States - AAG_UR_Arg | ecosystem: Engineered > Bioreactor > Anaerobic >... | reverse complement strand
CGTATTGATTGGTTAAGATGCAATGCGGGATCCCATAAATCCTTAGCTTTGCTCCAGATACTCCTGGATTCTTTTGTCAAAGGCCTTTCTTATGGCCGCAATAACAGGATGATTTGCAGAATCAAATCTTATATTATCAATCGAAGAAACCGGAAGCACCTTGGGAGAAGTCCCTGATAAAAATACGGCTTCCGCTTCATCAATGCGATCTGCGGGTATCGATGTTTCAATAACATCGTATCCTAATGCTTTGCAGGTCATTATGACATGCGTCCTCGTTATGCCTTTAAGCACTTTTTCCTCCGGAGCGGTAAATATTTTATCCTTTTTAATAAAAAATATATTCGATGTACCGCCCTCGGTAACATTGCCTTCTCTGTCTACCAGAAAAACTTCATAAAATCCTTTTTCCGACTTAATCTTATTTATCTTTTTCTTATAGTCGTGATCCACAAGCTTAATATTGGGGTTTTCTCGTTCCAGGCTAAAAAGCCCCACCGGCATTCCGCTTTTTATCTCCCCTTCCGTAGGGTAATGGCTTTTGCAAATATATCCTATTGCCCTCGCTCGACCGTTCTCGTTGAACATGATATATTTGATGTTACAATTATAATTATCATTTGCCTCCAAGATCCTCCGGATCTGATCTTTCAATTCATTGGCCTTAATGCCGCAGACACTTCCTATTGCCTCAAAAGATTTGCATGTCCTGGTATAATGATCTTCGAAAAATAAAGGGGTACCTTCAATTATGCGGATCACATCGTAAATCATAACGCCTGAATGAGTGTCCGCATCCTGAGCCTGTGAAGACTCCTTTATCACTCCGTCTTCTATATAGTATCTCCCTGTGTTGTCGTCCATCTTAGCTGCCTCATTTCATTCTATTCTAGTGTTATATTGCCTCACTATATACTTAAGTATTATTTCCGCTTTTATTTTTAGTACATTTTATAACTTAACCGTTTATTTATGCTCCATATTGTTCTATACCCTAAAATTGAATGAATATCCATGAAATCAAAGGTGCTATGATGAGAGCCGGCAGGAAGTCTGCAACCTTGATTTTTGCTATTCCAATGAGATTCAGTCCGAGTGCCAAAATCATTAAGGAACCCGCGCAGGTTATCTCCGCTATGACGGAGTCCGTCATGACCGGCTGTAAAAATTGTGCCAGCAGCACGATTGAACCCTGGAACACAAAAACGAAAGCCGCGGCGAACATAACGCCTATACCCAGGCTAACGGATAAAACAGCAGATGATATTAGATCCAGCAGGGATTTTGTAAAAAGCATCTCGTTATCCCCCGTAAGCCCGGCGTTAAGCGAACCCACTATGGTCATAGCCCCAACGCAAAAGAGGAGGCTGGCAGTCACAAAGCCCTCTGCAATGGACACTGATCCTCCGTCAGGCTTTTTAAACCTTTTTCCTATCCATTCGCCAAGGGTATTTATTCGCCTATCAATATCCAGTCCGGTACCGATAGCAACCCCTATGACGATAGATATGATAAGAATCAAAATGTTTTCACCCTTCAAGGCACCGGATATGCCTATATAAATAGTACAAAGGCCGATCCCGATCATAATTGCATCGGTATACTTCTTTGGGATGCCTTTATTAAAAACCAGCCCTATCAGGCTGCCTATGATAACAGTTGCCGTGTTTACAAGTACCCCAATCATTCTATCTGCCACTCCGTCCGTTTACTGAAATATAGCTTACTATTGCTCTGATTCGTTGTCAATATCGGAACTCGATCGAAATACAAGCGATTGAAACTCAATCGGAAGATCACGGTCCTATTAGAAATCTCTCTTGCCGTAAAGCCCTTGAGAGACCTTGCACGATATAGCCATTGCAGCCAGCCAAAGGAATGCACAAAACAAAACTACTGCAACCGGATTAGCGGCGATCCATTCAAAGAGACCCGTTAACTGCGCCGATGAAACTCGGTCCTTTACAAGGTATTGAAATGATATTACCACAAGCGGCAAACCAAGGAACGGAAGGTAGGCCATGAACTTGGCCTTTGTATATCCGAGCTTGAAAAAAATCGGAATTTGAACAGCCTGAAGAAGGCTGAGAATCATTAACAAGGCAAGTGCTTCAATAAAAGTCTCCAAAACAGTGAAATTTATTCGTAATAAGGCCAATATAGCGAAGGTAAAAGCGCAGGCAAGCAAACCGGCACAGACATCGACGATGATCGCAAACAAGTATCTGCCCAAAACCACCGTGCTTCGCTTTATGGAAAGTGTAACGTACAAGGCATCAATGCCGTTTTTCTCCCCTACCGCAAATGGATAGCTCGAAAATAAAACGGCATAAACCATAAGTATTCCAATAGCCGACGAGCCTCCGCCGGAGCTTATTATCATAATTAATGCGACTGCGACAAATATTATAAGATTTTTCAAGGTGGCATAGGGTTTAACCGTAATAAAATCCAGGCGAACAAAGGATAATGTTCTATTCATTCGATTTTGCCTCCCTATTCATATAAATAATGATTTCATCAAGTGATACCGGTTCAAAGAGCAGGGTTTTGGGAAGCTTGTTTATATTCCCGGCTTCCGCTATCCCCTCAAATCCTGTGCCATGCTCTCGCAGACCGATAATAAAATTTCTTTGATCGTCACCGATCTCATTTCGTCCGCCTTTTACCAGCACATACTTTTCGATGAGGTCTTCCTTTGAGCCCGTAAAGACAACTCTTCCGCCCAGAATAAATGTGATATAATCTGCGATTTTCTCGAGGTCCGATGTTATATGAGTCGAAAACAGTATGCTCCGGTTTTCCTCGGCAACAAAGTCCAGAAGCAAATCACAGAGTTCTTCCCGCGCCACCGGATCAAGACCGCTGGTAGGCTCGTCAAGTATAAGGAGCTCGGCTTCGTGGGAAAGTGCGACAGCAACCATCAGCTTGACCTTCATACCCCTTGACAATTCCTTTAGCTTCTTCTTTTTTCCAATCCCAAAATCCTTTAGCAGTGAATAATACTTTATACTGTCCCAACGGTGATAAAAGGGCGACAAAGCCGCCTCCACGTCAGACATCGTCCAATCCTCAACATAAAGCGGCGCATCAAGGACAACTCCTATCCGCTCATTTATATATGCTTCCTTGTCCTTGCTGTCATGCCCGAAAATCCTTATATCTCCCGACTGATAATTAATCATATCGAGTATGCATTTTATCGTCGTAGTCTTGCCTGCACCGTTTGGGCCGATAAACCCCATGATATAGCCCTTTGGTATTTCGAAAGATACATCTTTAAGTGAAAATGTATCGTAGTTCTTATTCAGATTACGCACTTCCAGAACCTTATTCATTATCATGCTCCTCATATAATACTTTTAAAATTTCGATCACCTCGCCTTTTCCGATACCTCCGGCCTTTGCGGCGGTAATCGCATCGGTAAGACCCTTTTCGATTTTACACAAGGCATTCTCTCTCATCATTTCCTTGTTTTGCGGCAGCACATAAAAACCCTTGCCCTGAACGCTGACTACAAAGCCTTCTTCCTCAAGATCGTTGTAAGCTCTCGTCGTGGTTATTACGCTGATTTTCAAATTTTTCGCAAGCTGCCTTATAGATGGAAGCAAATCATCCTCCTGCAGTTCTCCGGAGAAAATCGCCTCCTTGATCTGAGATTTTATCTGTTCATATATTGGGATACCCGAACGATTTGATAGGATTATTTTCATATAAGCACCACCAAGCAGTATATATACACATATATACACTATAATCACTATCTTCAGTTTTGTCAATATCAATTCAAGTGCCTACGGGTAGGTTTTAAGGTGGCAATGGGAAAATAAAGAATTACGCTTTCATATGATCCATGTTATAATTTTTCATGTGCTCTGGAAAATTTATTATAATTCTGTCAGGAGGCAAATTATTGAGCGTTATACTATTAGGTTTAAATGTGGTTACTCCTTTGTTTATAGTTATGCTCATTGGATACATAACAAGAAGAGCTGGTTTGATAAATGATAATGTAGTAGGGGCCACCAATCGACTGTTGTTCTGGATCTTTCTGCCTTCGATACTTTTCGTCAGCGTATATGAAACAGACCTTGCAAAAGCCTTTAACGTTGCCTTGATACTATATTCTGTTATAGGTACGACTTTAATCTTTTTAGCAGGGATGGTTTTGGTGCCTCGGTTTGAGAAAGTAAGAAGCCGATGCGGTGTCATTATCCAAGCACTGATACGCGGAAATGAGGTATACTTCGGCTTTCCGGTTCTTGTATCCTTGATTGGTGCAGAATATCTGGGGCCCATGTCTATAGTAATTGTTTTCGCCGTAATATCTTTTAACACATATTCCATCGTAGCCCTGGAATATTTTAAGGGCGAAAAGGTCAACATCAAGGAGTTGATACTTAATGTTCTTAAAAACCCCATGATACTTACTACGATAGCAGCCGTTATGCTGAATATGACGGGAATTAGAATCCCCTTTATGATAATGTCCGGAATTAAATCACTTTCGCAGGTGGCCACACCCTTTGCTCTCTTCTTACTGGGTGCATCCTTCAACATAGTATCTACAAGAAAATATATAAAACAAGTGATATGGGTATCTTTATTGCGCCTGTTTATCATACCGGCTATAGTTGTGTTAACTACCGTATGGATGGGTTTTTCACCCACGGATACAGTAATACTATTTGTTACTTTCGGTGTTCCTGCTGCTGTTGCCGGCTATTCCATGGCCAGAGAAATGAATGCCGATTATGAATTGGCCAGCCAGTTTGTGGTCTTTACCACGGCATTCTCACTGCTCTCTATTTTTATTTGGACCGTTGTTTTTCAGTTTGTCGGGATAATTTAATAATGATGGCATGGATTGCTTTAACCGGCGGCAATTCACAGGGCACCATCTGTCGGCCTCTTAAGGTTTAGATTCCCTTCTTTCCTTAACCATGTTGTATAGGCCAATACTAAATCCTATCCCAATACCAAATCCCATGACAATCGCTAAAAAATTCAGATCTATTCTGCCAAAGATTTGAAACAAATTCTCCAGCCAAGCTTTTATCCAATGTCCCGAATTCAAAGCTCCTACTAATAACCCGAAAGGAATTGAGGCAGTTCCGCAAACAACAGAAAACAGCGGAATGGATTTACGGCCATAAGCTATTGCCCCAAAAATTGCCCCGCAAAGTATACCCATGAAGGTGATCCCAATTATATCCGGAGTATTTGGATTCGCGAAAAATCCATGGATAAAAGGAATTGAGAAAATTGCTTCTGCCAGAATGAAGCTTGCCCAAAATCCAACCGGGATCGCAACAAGACCGGCAAATGTCATTTTCCCAATCATTTTGAACCTTCCCAGGAAAATGCCGAGCAGAAGGCCCGCCAGACCTCCGGCAATGATTGTCTCCAAAATATAAGTATCAAGGCGCAGCAATATGATGCAGGCTATGACTCCGCTTACAAAAAATGATATTGCCCCGGATATCAGCGACCAAAGCAAAAAAGCTGCCTTCGATTTTTTAATTTCGTGCATAAATTTTCACCTCTTTTTACTATAAAGACATGGGACCGTCCCTGTTGTGCCACTGTCCCCTAATGAGGAAATGCTATCTCTGCCGCTGTCCAAAAAATAATCAGCAGTCCGACAGGTATGGATAGCAGTGTCAATAGAGCTCTGTCCTTATTTTTAATTATTGATATAACCCCTATTACAAATCCGGCGACTCCTATAACCGCAAGAAACGGAGTTGGCAGAGGGAGCCTGATAAGCATGGCTAAAGCTGATATTTTTATTGACATGGATACGATAAAAAGCAGAGTTAAGATGGCTGCCCATTTTCCCGCTGTTGTTTTTGACCAAAGTTGAATCTTCACGATCTTCACTCCTCTCTTTAATTCTCAATATAAAAAACTGGATCTGGTAACTTGCCTACGATCGATCTGGTGACAGTATTTTATTCATTACATCTTCTGTTTCCTCTATATTAAAGGAGGCATATATTCTGTGATTTTCATGATTTAAAAGCCGATAATGTCGCGAAAACAGATTCTGCTGAATTCGGTAACCCTTGTTTTCGGATATAGTTTTCCACCAAACCTTGCCTCCCCAGGTTTTAGGGTAATTGACATCTACATCTTTGAAAGCTAAAGCAATTATTATGCCGGACATATCCCCACCTACCGCATCGTGTAATATAGTGCTGTCCGAAAAAATACTTGCCAAGGCAACCGAGCCGGTCCAACCCAAGCTTTTTCTGTTTTTTTCCACCTCAATTAAAGTCTTTTTTGATATTCCCAGTATTATTGCCATTTTATCCTGCGTCAACCCGTATTCTGTTCGAATCAATTTAAGCTTTTCATCCATTAGTTCTACAAATTGTTTCTTTTCCATTTTTCTTCCCCAAAGCAAGTTATTTTGTAGTGTAATTTTACACCATTTATATTATATTTTCAACATCTAATTTTTGTTATTAATTTAGCTGTCGGTAACGAAATTTTCCGTTCACAGGAATAGAAGCCAAAGGAACAGGCAGGAAGTACAATATAAATATGCGGAAACCATATTTATTTTGATTTCCGCATATTTCTCCGCAATTTGACAATATTAATCGTGCAGTTTTTAATCCGTGATGCACTAAACCTATTTTGACAGCAGATTGTATAGCACCTGAGCCATTTCCGCCCTGCTGGTTGTGCTTGTCGGATTTAGCTTTCCGGCGTTACCTCCAATAGTTCCTGTTTTAATCAGCAGTGTCATGGCTTCTTTCGCCCATGAGTCAATCTGCCCTGCGTCAGAAAAGTGCTCGAGCGTCTTGCCGGTATCACCCTGCGGCAGCTGCCCGATGACCTTGAGGGCGTTGTACAGAAGAGCGAACATTTCCTGCCTGGTAATTTCTTTGCCCGGAGCATACATGTTGCTGCCTGTACCCGCAGTTATACCGAGCTGCTTTGCTGCTGAGAGATAGCCGGTGTAGTAGGTATTGCCTGCATCGGAGAAGTTATCGACCGGGTTCGTATCCGGCGCGATACCATAGGCCTTCATCAGCATGACGATAAACTGGCCCCTGGTCAGCTTTGCTTTCGGACTGAAATTGCCGCTCCCCGTACCTGTGGTGATTTTCCTTGCAGCGATAAAGGAAACCGCTTTTGAATACCATGCGTCATTCGCCACATCCTTGAAGCTCATGCGATTGTAGCTTACGGCGTAGTGGCTGAAATGTGTGGTAGTAAAGGTAACGGTTCCGGTGATCGGATCATAGCGCCCGTTAGGTACGGAAACCGCCTTGCCGCTGCCATCGATATACCAGACGACAATGCTTTCCGGATTCGCAAGCTCCGCCGCAGTCGGGGTATAGGATATGCTCACCGTTACAGGCGCGTCGGGATTACTCCAGCCGGTCTGCTTTCCATCGATGGACAGCGTGAGCTGTACCAGCGGCCTGTCTCCGATGGCATCTTTGACATCCTCCGGCAGATTTGACTTATCTCCCTGACCGATGGCAATCTCTGCTTTACTTCCGCCGATGCCTGATACGCCTGTCAGCATATTGGATGGGATCGTAATCTTCCCCGTATCTGTGTTGACAGTCAGTGTTCTCTGAACATCACTCGTTGACAGATCCGGCACCGGAATGATGACTGAATAGGTGTCAACGTCGGGAATCGAGGGTATCGTAATGTTGGTTCCTCCCTGATCTAAACCTTGGGAACCTGTGTCTATAGAGGCAGTTCCAGCATTCTTGTCAACCGTGACCGGAAGCGTCATTTCGGCGCCGCTTCCCGCTTTTACGTCCGCTTTATAGGTCGGAGTTGGCGGGGCGCCGCTTCCGCTGCCGGAACCGCCGCCGATGTAAATCCAGTTGGCGGTGACGGTGACATTCTTTTCGGGCATGATGAAGCTTGCGTTTTTATTGCCGGGGTCGGTGATGGTCACATCTGAAGAAGTCCATCCATTGAAGCTGTAACTTGTACGGCTGCCCGCATCAATCGCGACTGTCACGCCCTGCGCATAGCTGCCCGCGCCGGTTGCGCCCGATCCGCCGCCGTTCAGGGTAACTGTGTATGCGAGAGTCGGCGTGGCCGCCGCGCTTGCCTCCGCACCGTTGCCGACGCTGTTGACCGCCCGCACTTTAAAGGTGTACTCAGTGCCGTTGGTTAAGCCGGTGAAGGTATGTGCTGTGTTGCTGCTTGCTGTAATCCATGTGCCGCCATTGTTACCGGACACTTCGTATCGGATGATCGCAGCACCGCCGTCACTAGCCGGGGCCATCCAGCTTAACGCTACCTGACCATCACCGGGCGTGGCAGTGAAAGTCTGCGGTGCGGTAGGCACGGTGGGCGCGGCTTCGTACCCCTGCCATCTCAGGAATGGGTAGCCGTTATTATCGCCGGCGTTTATATCCCAGATAATTAGAAAATCCCAGTTCTCAAAAGTCGCTAGCTGTTTCATCTCAGCTGTGGTCTTGCCTGTGCCGCCGTCTGATGTGCTTTGGCCAGATGTTTCTGTATCCCAATAGCACCTGGCGACAGTTTCGGGAAAAGCATCACCCACCAGACCACCTACATCATAAGTACTTCCTTCTACTTTTCCGGCAGCAAAGGAGTCTGTGATTGGTCCGGAATTCGCTCCCACCAGACCGCCGACATCACTATAGCCATAGCAGTTCACTGTACATATGGAATAGCACGCCGTGATTTCGCCGCTGTTTGTGCCTACCAGGCCGCCGGTATAGCTACCAGCCGTCACAGAGCCTGCGGAGAAGGATTCGGTGATTATCCCTGCTTCCAAGTTTTCGCCGATCAGACCGCCGGCATCGGTTCCTTCGCTAACCACTGTGGCAGAAGCCCAGCAATCGGTAATCGCACCGGAGTTATAACCCACCAAGCCCCCTGTCCATTGGCCGTATTCTATTTTATCAGTACTCGTTACATCGCCCGTGAAGACGGAACCGGTAATTGGGCCATTATTATAACCGGCTAAACCGCCTGTATCCAATTCACCTGTTACTTTGCCGCTGACGCTTACGTTGGTTATCTCGCCTCTGTTAAAGCCCACCAGACCCCCGACATAGTAACAACCGGTTACATCTACACTTTCCAGCGACAGATTGGAAATTCCTGCAGTTACCTCGGTAGTACCGAACAAACCGGCACGGACAGTGTAAGCCCCCGAATTGCCTTCCTGCGCAATAAAAAGATTGCTGATGGTATATCCGTTGCCGTTATAGGTGCCTGTGAAAGGAGCGGCTGATGTACCGATCGGCTCCCAGCCCGAGCCTGATCTGTAACCGCTCAGGTCCAAATCTGCGGTTTGCCTGAAGTGCTTGTCAAGGTGGTTGCGGACATTGTTAAGGTGATCCGCTGTGGCTACAAGATAGGGATCCCCCTCTGTACCGCTGCCGCCGGCAAACTCCGCACCAACCTGCCATATCAGAAATGGATAGCCGTCGTTGAAGGCGTAGGGTTGGACCAGGTCAATACCCCAAATCGTCTCAAAATTCCAGTCTTCATTAACATAAGTCACCTGCTGCTTCATAGCGACAGAGCCTTTACTTTCACCGCCGTCAGAGGAGTCCTGCCCTGATGTGTTGTTATTCCAGAAGCTGCCGATTATCTCAGCGCCTGAAAGATTGGAGCCTATCAGGCCGCCAGTATAATTTTCGCCGGTTACAGCTCCGATCTCATAACAATTGGTAACATCGGCCTCGTTATAACCGACCAGGCCGCCAATCATATCCTGCCCGGACACGTCGCCCCAGGCGTAAGAATCGCTGATCGGGCCGGTGTTGTGCCCCACTAAACCGCCGGCATAGGTATTATCAGTATCATTTTCAGTACCTGCTACACTGCCCGTAGCAAAAGATTCAGAAATAGGAGTTTCATTACTGCCTGCCAACCCGCCGACATACATTTCGCCTTCTACCGCGCAGTTAGAATAAGAAGCAGTTATTCCTTCCGAGATTTCTCCGGAGCCGGCGTTGATGAAGCTCGCTCCGACCAGCCCGCCCACATAGCTGCCGCCGGTTGCGGCGCCGGCGGAACAGGAACTCGTGATTAATCCGATACTTCTGCCTGCCAGCCCGCCGACATAATCTCCTGTGCTTGTCACGGTCGCGTCCGCATGACAGTTTCTGATTGTGCCGCCGCTGTTTTCACCCACCAGCCCTCCTGTATAATCATCGGAGGCTGTCACTGTTCCCGTGAAATAAGAATCGTCGATCTTACCGGTGATAGTGAAATGATTGAGGCCGGTCAAGCCCCCCACATGGGAAGTCCCTGTCACATTTCCGTCGGCATAGGAATTATTGACTATTCCTCCATTACTTCCTGTCAGACCCCCGACATAATAGTAACCTGTCACAGTGCTTATGGCGTGAGAATCGGTAATCGAGCCCAAATTGCCCCCCGCCAAACCGCCGATGAGAGGCCCTCCACTTTCCACAGTTGCCTTTGCATAGCAGCCGGTAATCGAACCTTCTTCAGAGTTGTCACCGACCAGCCCCCCTGCGTATTCTACCTCATCTGTGTCATATCCCTTAACATGAGAAACAGTTCCATCAAAATAAGAATCGGTTACAGAACCCATATTGTAGCCTATTAGGCCTCCGGCATAGGTCGTTCCGCTCACTTCGCCGGTGACATATGAATTGGTGATGAGGCCACCATTGATTGCGGCCAAACCGCCTACCTCATGACGTCCGGTTACATCTGCGTTTATCAAACCCACATTCAGGATTTCCGAGCCCTCTCCAACACATCCAAACAAACCTATATCGCCCTGATACGGACGGTTAATAAAAAGATAGCTGATGGTATGGCCATCACCGTCATAGACGCCGAGAAAAGGAGACTCACCATGGCCAATAGGATCCCAACCCTCACCGAGACTGAAATAGCCGCCTAAATCAATGTCGGCAATTTGCTTGTAGTGTCTGCCAAGAAAATAATAGTAATAGTATTTTATGTTGTAAAGCTGGCTTGCGTGGGCAATCAGGTAAGGGTCCTCGACGGTGCCACTGCCGCCGGCAAACATCGACACATATACAAAACTCTCATTATCATTAGTGTAGTATATGTAATCGGCTGTTTCCTCATCGAAATCGCCGTCTCGAAGACTATATTCCCATTTGGATTCGTCCTCGGCCTCAAAAAGAATATACTTTTCGGCTTCTATTACTCCTTTGATAGTAACAATCGACGGGTACCCTGCTGCCAACAGGAGGAATACGCCTATGGAGCCGCTGCCGCTTGCGGATACATTTCCTTCTACGGTTACATCTCCGTCATCAGAGGCTTTTATACCCATACTGCCGCTGCCGCTTACGATAACGCTGCCTTTTACTGTAACTAGAGCGAGCGTATCGGTGTTTACTCCCATACTCATTTCGCCATTGGCATAGACATTGCCTTCTACAATCACTTCTGCATTCTCATAAGATGCCCATACACCACTGTAAGTGGAGCCGCTTGAAGTTGCATCTCCTTTAACAGTAACTTTCGAATGCTGAGCAGCCACACCATCACGCCCAATGCCGGTTGCGTTGGTGACGGTGACTGAAGGCGTCCCCCCACTTTCACTGTCACGTTCGGCAAAGACTCCGTACCAGGCGCCGGTGACGTTGAATTCACCTTCACCTTCCAATGAAACAGCGGCGTTTCCTTTCACATAAAGGCCGCTGTTTTCCTCTATAGTCTCGCCTCCTGTGGTATTAAGTATATTAAGGTTAAACCCGTTCAAATCAAAGGTAATACTCTTGTTAACAATTTCAATGCTATGGTCGTAATCAATGCTCTTCAGCAGCCGGATGGTCTCCCCATCCTTCACTACGTCCAGTGCATCATCCAGTGTTGCAAACTTTGTTTCTCCGATTTCACATACGTTTTCGCCCGCCGCGAATACGGACGGGCACAATGTAAACACCAGCATAAAGCATAGTGCCAATGAGATAAGTCGCTTCATTTTCATCCTCCTCCACTTGCTTAAATTTCCGGCGCTTTATCATGGGTCCTGAGCGACAAGGCTATGGCCTGTTCTCTCGTTGCCATTCCGTATCCGGCGGCCTCCTGCGCCGGCGTGGTTGCTTTAGGCATGAAATTGCCTTTTGCATCACCGGTAATAATTCCGACTTTGTTCATATATTTTGTCGCTTCGACCGCCCAGCTTGAAATATGCTTCTGGTCGGGAAAATCCTTAACGCCTGCTACATTGTAATCACCTTGAGGGTGAATGGCCTTAATTGCTCTGAACAACATGGCTGCGCATTGCTCCCGGTTAATCAGCACTTTCGGCGAAAAGGTGGTTTGAGAAGTTCCTGAGGTTATGCCGAGATTATAGGCCTTCAGTATTTGCTGATTTGCTGTGTCCGTAAAGGGGTTCGGAGAAACCGGCTGGCTTTTTTTGTCCGTAACCCTTTCATAAAGCACTACCGCAAGCTCGGCAAACTCCTCGCGCGTGATCGGTTTTGTCATATCGGCGCCCTTTAATATGGAGGGGATCAGACCGAGGTCACTGGCTTTCTGAAGCTCGGACTTTGCCCAGTCGGACGCTTTCTTGTAGAACGATTCGGTATCGATCGAAGCAGTATTGGAAAATGGACTGTATATATAATGTTCTTGGCCATCGCTACCCTGATTGTCTACATACGCGTATCTGACCCGGATATAATAGACATTTGTCTTGATATCGACAGTACCGTCCACACCAAGATTCTCGTTCAATTGTATTGGATCGAATGCAACGTCATCTGTTACATAATTTCCGGGTTCATCAAATTCTTCTTCATCAAAATTAAGCGCATTCCCGAAAAGCTCTCCACTCGCGTCATAGTACCATTGTCCGTTGCCGACCTTTACATCAATCTGGCAACCCGCACCCCACTCTCCATGTTCTACACCGTATTTTTGCAATTTCCATATGCTTTGAGGGTTCGTCCACTTAAGCGCAAAATAGGGTCTTCCATCTTCCCATTTCTTGAGCTCCACCGTCAGATTTTGCGGCGGGATATCAAAGCTGTCGCCTGTCGGCAGATCGGCCGCGAATGCCGACAAACTCCCAATCATAGTAAACATCATCACTGCGGTGATGATAATAGCTATAGATTTCCTTTTCATTGGTCTTACCTCCGTATAATTTAGTTTTGTTTGTTATTCACGCAGCCGCCTGCGGTTCGCAGTTAACTTGTTGTCCTGTTTGCTCACGGCATGAACACAATCACGCCGTGGGTAATTTCAGCATCATCGGCCGGAACAGGAAAAATGACGGCCTTATGGAAACGGTCGTGCAGCGGCGCGCTTTGCTGTGCGATTCCTGAAAACATGGAAAACGGGTCCTTTAAGTCTTCTAAAAAGAAGGTGTCTCCGGAAAAGACCCGCGTGACGGCCGTTGCCAGCCGCATATCATCGATCTTGTGTTGAAGAATTCGGACAGCTCCTTTTTCTGTGTTCATTGACTGCATTTTTGTTTCCGCCGCAAAAGCAATATTTGTCATGGCCAGTGTATACTGTGGTGTAAATATAGCGAGAGGATAAGGGAAAAAGTCGATTATTTGAGAAAACAACCCCTCATTTTCGATAAGCATCTGAAATTTTTTTATCATATGACCTTGAGTCTCTGTTCTTTTCTCCAACATTTTCTGTACTTCCGACAGTTCCTCAAGCAGCTGCTCTTTCGTTTTGCTGCCCATATGAACACTCCTTTCCAGCCAAAAAGTCGATAATATCATAATGGCTACTAATATTTTATTAGCCGGCCGGTTTTTAAGATAGGTTGAATATGCTTATAATTAGTAAGGAAAGTGCTATCTTGAAAATAAGAGCCCCTACCCGTCAACGCAATCAAGGATTGAATCAAGGATTGCTGACGGATCGCGAGAACCTTGTTTTATTCACAATAAAAAAAGCCGGGCTTTTCGTACACACAAAAGCCTGTCTTTCTCTAATTACTTTTTATGGCAATTTTTTATTCTGACTTTTTCCGGTAAGCAGAAGGGGAAACGCCGGTTTTATTTTTAAATACCCGCGCGGAATGGCCGTTATAGTCCATGTTGCAGGCGGCAAAGGCTTGGGCTATAGAAAGGTTGGTATCCAGCAGCTTCTCCTTCAATTTACTGATTTTATAATTAGTATAATACTCATGAGGTGTTACACCGGTATGCTTCTTGAACAGCTTTGTAAAATGAGCTTTGCTGAGGCATGCCGCCTTTGCCGTTTCACTCAGATCAAACCTCTCCAGCCAGTGGTTTTCTATGTATTCTTTCGCCTTTTCAATCTCGTCCTTGCTGCGATAAACCCTCCTGTTGATCAAAAATGCCGCAACATAGATCACCCGTTTTTCGTCATCTAAAATAGGGAAAACCGTAATATCCTGATATACGGCCTCCACATCGAAATCCTGTATGCCGTACCGCTCCGCAATTTCTTCCAAAGGCACTCTGACATCCGGGAAAAAAACGGTTTCTCCCTTGAAAGCCTGCTTTAACACAGGGAGCAGGCCCGAGGCGACAATGTAAGGATCTTTGAATATATTGTACTTCCCAACAACCACATCAAAACTTACAGCATGGTATTCAGCCAGCATAGCCTGATTCACCAGCACCGATGTTCCGTCCGGAGCGTAAACCTGAATCGGATAGGGGAAGCACTCAATCACCTTGGCAAGCAGTTCTTCCTTTCCAAAGAACGATTGAAACGACTCTATAATGCCGTTTTGCCTGTCTTTCATACTACTTCCCATTTTCTGGCTCCCTTTTAACTCTGCCGTCTTCAGGCTTTTCCGCACCCTTAGGGAGCAGCCATATATTGCCGATTTTTTCGGCTCCCTTAATCCGTCCGGCTGCACAGTACAGCGTTACCATCCGGCCTCCGATACCCCATTTTTCTCCTGCTTCCTTCACAGTCATATAATTCAGCATGGTATCTCCCATATTGTTTTTTTTTATTATACTGCAAATCCTGGCATATTTCAATATTTCGAAATATACTGAAGACGAAAATGTGCAGACTCCCATGCCTTGTCACGGAATTACAAAAAAGACACCAGACTATACCATGGATGTCTTTTTAATAATTCCCTGATGGCTATCAACTGATTGATGCCGACTTGAATAAAGGAGCTGATGGAGACTTTGTTCGTCGTCTTCACGTTACCATTTGATTTGTCATATATTATGGCAAATACTTCTTAAAGGAGGGCTAT
>Ga0302241_1001682_pt1 | contig 15226 bp, 14 predicted proteins | sample AAG_UR_Arg_MG_FD_193532 | JGI IMG/M metagenome (GOLD analysis project Ga0302241, IMG submission 193532) | Enriched activated sludge microbial communities from anaerobic digester in WTTP, New Holstein, Wisconsin, United States - AAG_UR_Arg | ecosystem: Engineered > Bioreactor > Anaerobic >... | reverse complement strand
GAGCTGTCCCTAGTACGAGAGGACCGGGATGGACGAACCGATGGTGTTCCAGTTGTCGCGCCAGCGGCATCGCTGGGTAGCTAAGTTCGGAAGGGATAACCGCTGAAAGCATCTAAGCGGGAAGCCCACCTCAAGATAAGATATCCCTTCTGGCGGAGACGCCAGTCGGAAGACCCCTTGTAGACGACAAGGTTGATAGGTCAGGTGTGTAAGCGCAGTAATGCGTTTAGCTAACTGATACTAATCGGTCGTGCGGCTTGACCATAATAATTATTTATATGGTCTCATATTCCAGCAGGTTCACTTTTCAACAAAGCGATATGCATTGTCATGCATTTATATGGTTCGACAGGCTCACCATCCGCTTGTCGAAGGGCAAATTAAAAATTTGCCGATAAATAAGATAAATTTCGGTGGCGATTGCGAGGAGGTCACACCCGTTCCCATCCCGAACACGGAAGTTAAGCTCCTTCGCGCCGATGGTACTGCATGGGCGACTGTGTGGGAGAGTAGGTGCCGCCGGATTTAAAACGTAAGGCCCCTTCAGATATCTGAAGGGGCCTTTTTTTTGTGTGCGCCCGGCAGGGCGCACAGACTAGGTGGTGCAAGTCCACCTCACACTTCGATCCAGGGACGCTACTCTTCGCAGGCTGAGCGCGCGTGGGCCAGTACAGGATCCGCATCGTCTGACGACGCTGTTACGAGTGTAGATGTCTCCTGGGCCGGTGGTCGGGGTGGGGGATTTTGATCAACACTCTCCACGGAGCTAGTGTCCACCCCGGGGGATTTTGATAGCTCAACGGTCGCCGACTCTGTCTGATCGCATCATGCGCCTGCCGGATTTGCCATTCCGGCATATGGGGATCAGATTTCAAAGGTTCCATAAATTCAGTGACGGCATTACTTTTAGTCCTTATTACCATGAAATGCCGTCCCCGGCTTTTTAATTCTATTTTTTAAAAGGATAATTTACTTTTCTTTCAGCACCAAATAGTTTAGAATTGCAAGCAAATTCCGGAAAAAACTAGTCAGGATATATTAATCGTTATCTGAGAATGACTTGACATATATGCATAAGTGATGCATATTAAGGCATCACATTAGTATGAGGTGGAATATGAGAACAACCCTGAATATTGAAGACAATCTCATGGACAAAGCATCGAGAATGACTGGAATTAAGGAAAAGACTGCTCTCGTTAAACTTGGGCTTGAAGCTCTTATTGCAAGAGAAAGTGGCAAAAGACTTGCCAAGCTCGGTGGCACGCAAAAACAATTGAAATCGATACCTCGAAGAAGAGAGGTATAATAGAAATGGTTCTTGTTGATACCTCTGTATGGGTTTCTCATTTAAGAGATGGTAACGAAGAGCTTGCAAACCTTCTAAATAATGGCAATGTCTTATGCCATCCATTAGTTTTAGGAGAACTTGCTTGTGGCAATCTCAAGGATAGAGCAGTTATCCTCTCTTTTCTTCAAATGCTACCAATGGGCATAGAGGCAGAACATGAAGAGGTTATGGCACTTATTGAGAATAAACGTTTAATGGGAAATGGCTTGGGTTATATTGATATCCAGCTTATTACTTCTGCTATATTAACAGGCGTTCCAATCTGGTCGCTTGATAAGAAATTAGCGCAAACTGCAGACAGTCTTCGTATAAAATATTAAAAGCTCAGATAACAAGCCAATCCACCGGGCCGGCGTTCCGCCGGCCGGTGATCGCCACGTTAGGCAAATTATGAATAATCAACCTATCATTCTGGACCATGTTAAAAACATTTCTCTTGATCCCTCAAATCCTCCTTTCAATAACTACCAGGCGTTTGAACATCATTACTTTGGTTTAAAAGCACTAGCTGACACTGTTAGGGAATATGAGCTAAATGTAATCGCAACCGATCCCCACGCAGCCCATGGGGACTCGTAGGGGACGTCCGTGGGGACTCGTAGTCGTAGGGGACGGTAGTCGTAGGTATCGTAGGTATCTTAGTCTTAGGGGACGTCCGTAAAATACTAAGTTGCTCGTATAAAACTATGCAGAGCGTAAGAAGAGAATAAGGAAATGATTGATTTTGGAACAGAGAGGTCGTGAGAGGTAAGGGATGCCGAGATCAGCGAGACTGGATACTCCGGGTGTTTTGCACCACATCATGATTCGGGGGATGGAGCGTCGCAAGATATTTTTGGACGACAATGATCGGGAAGATTTTTTGTCGCGTCTTGAGAAGCTTCTGCCAGTGACGATGACGTCCTGTTACGCGTGGGCCATTATGCCGAATCATGCACATTTTCTTTTTCGCACCGGGAGCACACCGATTGCCACGCTAATGAGCAGGCTTTTAACCTGGTACGCTGTTTATTTCAATTTCAGGCACAAGCGCAGCGGAAAATTGTTTCAGAATAGATACAAGTCGATTCTCTGTCAGGAAGATGCGTATTTAACGGAACTGGTTCGCTATATTCATTTAAATCCGGTTCGCGCCGGGTTGGTGAAGGGGCTGTATGAATTAGGCAAGTTTGAATATTGCGGGCATAGTGTGTTGCTGGGTAACAGGAAAAGGGAATGGCAGGACACGGGATTCGTTTTAAATTATTTTGGGACACAAAGAAACCAGGCCAGAAGGAATTACGCAGCATTTGTTGAAGCAGGTATTCATCAAGGGCGCAGAGAGGATCTGTCGGGAGGCGGGCTCATTCGCAGCCTGGGCGGGTGGACGGCAATCAAAGCTTCGGACTTGAGAGGATCATTTATAAGAGGTGACGAGAGAATTCTTGGAGACAGTGATTTTGTTGAAGAGATATTGTCCGAGTCCAAGGAAGCATTTGAACGGAAGTATGCCATAAAACGACAGGGGTATGATTTAGACAAGGTTGCTCAAAGAGCCGCAGAGTTATGTTCGGTTGATGTGGAAGATATTTTTTGCAGGCAAAAGCATCCGATCAAAGTCAGGGCAAGGAGTTTATTTTGTTATTGGGCGACAAGCGAGTTGGGCGTAACTCATGCCGAGTTATCGAAGCGAATCGGTATCAGTGCGCCAGGTGTCGGTTACAGTGTGGAAAGAGGCAAGCTCATAGCCAAAGAAAACGGGTATCGGTTAATGGAATAAGCGAAACTTAGTATTTTACGGGCGTCCCTTACATCCCTTACATCCGCCCGCTCTGAGCCCGTTCGGATTTTTAGGCAACAACAGATGGGAGCAATTCGGCGCCCAACCAGACGCTCCACCGGACGGGGATTCGACTTCGCTTCACCAACGTCGGTGAGCTTTTCGTTGGGCATAATATTCATTCAAGAATCTATTGACAAAGTGTAGCCTGTGGGCTACAATAATACCGTGATTGAAATTCGCAAAACCGAAATATTCGCAGCGTGGATTGATAGTCTGGAAGATATTAGAGGCCGTGCTCGCATACAGGCAAGAATTGAAAGACTCGCGATGGGCAATCCCGGGGATGTTAAGCCTGTGGGGAAAGGTGTTTCGGAAATGCGTATTGATCATGGTCCCGGCTATCGGGTTTATTACATCAAGCATGAGCGAACGGTGATAGTCCTGCTGGCGGGCGGAGATAAAAAGTCACAGGCAAAAGACATTAAAACCGCACTTCGCTTGGCTAGAAATTTGTAGGAGTTAATTATGGCAAGAACAGTTACAACAAAATATGATGTATCCGAGCACCTTCGTACACCTGAAGAAATGGCCGCTTATCTGGAAATGTGCATTGAGGAATCAAAAGGTGATGCGGCCTTTATTGCAAAGGCATTGGGAGACATTGCAAAAGCTAAAGGTATGTCTCAGGTTGCGCGTGACGCCGGATTATCGCGTGAGAGCTTATATAAAGCCCTGTCCGGTGAAAGAAGTCCGGGATTTGATACGGTGCTCAAAGTCATTGGCGCCTTGGGTATCAAGTTACATGCAGCCGCTGTGCATCCACCCAAATTAAAAGCCCAACAAAAGTAATCCAGCCGATCGCTACGCTCCGGCTGATGTTTTCGTTGAGCCTGTAGAAAAAGTTCTTTTTCTCTCTCAAAAAGTTTGAGTCTCGGGCACCAATGCATTAAAAATATAAGGTTATCCATGCGCACGATGCGAGAGATTTTACGATTAAAATGGGAGAAGCACCTGCCCAACAAAAGGATTGCTGAAAGCTGTAACATAGCCCGCAGTACGGTCAGAGATTATTTATCCCGTGCTGCTGAGGCCGGATTGTCCTGGCCACTGCCGGCTGAACTAGACGACAGTCTTTTGGAACAAATGATTTTCACAGTATAATCAGCGCCAGTGCTGGGCAAGCGGGGAGTGCCGTCACCGGAGTATCTCCGAGATCGCAGCAACGCCTCAACTTTCAACTTAAAATTGTATATTGCCAAATGTAAATTTGTCCCTGGTTTGTATGTAAACCAAATATTTACATTTTGTTAATTGTTGATATTGTCTTGCAAATAATATTATTAAAGTTTACAATATATTACACTATTGATGTGTTAAATATTGTTTTGAGCGTTGTTAAATGTTAATTCACAGGATGTGAAATATGGCCCCAAAGTTCAAACATTTTGATCTCAAACTTATTGAGCCGTCTTTCGACTCCGGTCTGACCGATCTGGTTATCGAAATGGATCATTTGCGGAAGAAACAACTGGCCGGCACAACGCCGCCTTTGGTCTTTTTCCAATTAAAAAACCTGTTTCATATGCTGGAGAGTCTCTGTTCAGCACGTATTGAGGGGAATCGCACAACGCTGGCCGAGATAATCGAAAATCGTCTGGAGGGCGCTTTTCCCGTCGATGAAAAAATGCGAGAAATTATCAATATGGAAGAAGCGATGAATTTCATCGATGAAAATGTGCAAACGTTTTCTCTGAATCAGGCCTTTATCAGTGAATTACATCGCCTGACGGTTAAAGATCTAACACCGCCGCCCAAAGGCGAAGGCGATATAACACCGGGAGTCTATCGTCAGAAAAACGTCAGCATAGCCGGATCCAATCATAAACCGCCTGAATATCTGCAGGTAAATGATTACATGGACGAATTGATCAAGTTTATCAATCAATCCGATTCTCCGAAATACGATTTAATTAAAACGGCTATCGCGCATCACCGGTTTGTCTGGATTCATCCTTTCAATAACGGCAACGGCAGAACCGTGCGCTTGTTTACCTATGCGCTTTTGGTAAAGCAAGGGTTTCATGTTGATAAAGGCCGAATATTGAACCCTGCGGCAGTGTTTTGCAACGACCGAAATAAATATTATGAACAACTGGCAGCTGCCGATTCCGGTAATGAAAAAGGGATCTTATCCTGGTGTGAATACGTCTTATCCGGTTTGAAGCAGGAAATTGAAAAAATTGATCGGCTGACGGAATATAAATACTTAAAGAAGGAAATTATCGTGCCGGCAATTATCTTCGCCCAAGAAAGAGAGGTCATCACAGATATCGAGGCCAAAGTTTTAAAGAAGGCGGCGGAGTTGGGGCGGATTGGGGCTTCTGATATCAGAGATGTTTTTCCCGGCAAGGCGCCAGCGGAAATATCCCGCCAGATTGCCCGTCTGAGAGACAGAAAAATGCTGCAACCGGAAAAAGAAAAATCCAGAAAATATGTAATTCGTTTTGATAATAATTATCTGCTGCGCGGAATAATCATGTATTTGGGAAAAAAGAGATTCCTGCCGGTGAAGGACTAGATTGTTCCCATAATAATAAACAAATCAGAAATTGAAATCATCTCTATTGATGAACTTTAGAGGCAAGAGTATTTCTTATGCGCCCGGTCTTTCCAGTGAACCGGATGAAGAGCCGGCATAAGGCGCTTTGATTGACCAGCCACTGCCGCCCTATGGCGTGCCGGGAAAACACGCCACTATGAAGATGTTATTTTAAACAGGATTTTAGGGATTATTCCCGGAAGTCCTGTTTAAATCTTAAATCCCCTTCAAGCGTTTTTAGTTCGGGTTTTTCAGTTTGGGAAACACGCGAGTGATGATGATAATCAACCCCGCATCTCGTGACTTAAACTCGCTAAAGGGTGGTCAGATTTAGGTTGTCATTACTAGCCAGCGAGTCAAGTGGCGGATAAACGGATAAATTATTTTCTAAGCTGGCTTCCCGGGTGCCTGGTACTCATGCGGCTTATCTACGGTGAAGGGGATGTTTTTAAATCATGCAGAATGCATTAAATGATTAAAAATCATCCCTGTCCCCGTGGCAATCCTCCTATACACCGCACATGAAGCGCCATTGGCGGAACTTCTCTTCACGTTCCTCAGCCGTCCAGGCTGGTTTGAATATTCTTTGTGCTTTGCGCAGATCCGCCAGCTCTTTGTCCTGATGCCAAAGGCCGACCGCTTCGCCGGCGAGCAGGGCGACCCCGTAGGCGGTCGATTCGAGATGAGGCATGCATTGGACATCGGAGCCCAAAATATTCGCCTGGAGCTGCATAAGAACATCGTTGGCAGCTGCTCCGCCGTCACATCTGAAATAAAGGGGGCGGGGAAGCGTCACGGTTTCGTAAACCAGATCGACAAGCTGGCGAACCTGAAAGCACACCCCTTCCATCGCTGCGCGTATTATATGGGCCTTTGTCGCGCCGAGCGTCAGGCCGGAGATTACGCCGTTTCTGCTCACTCCCGGGTCCGTGGTCCGGTCTCCCTGAAGGGACGGCAGGAAAAAAACACCGTTACTGTCCGGGACACTGCCGGCAAGCCCCGCCAGCTCAGAGACGTCTTTAACCAGATTCAAGCCTCTCCCCAGCCACGCAAAAACAGCGCCTCCGGTATGAACCATACCTTCAAGGCAATAAGCCATCATTCCCTGTCTGCGCCACAGCACCAGGGGGTAGATCCCTTTGTCCAGTACGCTTAAAATGATTTCATTACCGGTATTGATGTTCAGGGTCACCGAAGTTCCGAAAGTGATTTTGCATTCCCCCACCTTCAGACACCCTTGAGCGTATGCCGAACTTTGCTGGTCACCTATTATTGCCGTAATGGGAACTTCCCCTCCGAAGGCGTGCTTGTCCGTGCTTCCTATATGGCCGGAGGTATCCACTATTTGAGGAAAGAACTTGATGTCTATCTTCTGGAAATCCAGCAATGCAGGGTTCCAGGTGTTATTCATCGGATCATAATAGCCGGTCGTGCAGGCATGAGAACAGTCGGTGGCATGGACTTTCCCGCCGCTTAACCTCCATAGAGCGAAACTATCCACATTTCCCCAGGCAAGCTCGCCGCGTGCCATCCGCCGGCGGCCATCGGGAATGGCGTCGAGCACTGATTCCAGCTTTGACGCAGCCGCCGCGGCATTCACCAGAAATCCCTGTGCCAGAAGTTCCAGCGCCCTTGGGCCGCCCCGCTGGTCCTGCCAGCTAACCCCCGGAGCAACCGATCGGCCGTTGGCCCTGTCCCAGACGATAATTGAAGATCTCTGGCCGGTCACACCAATAGCAACCAAATCATCTACAGAAATACGGGCTTCATCCATGGCATTCTTCCGCGTTTGTTCAACGCAATGCCACATCCATTCAGGATCGAATTCAACAAGGCCCGGCGCAGGATAGTCAAGCTTTTGGCCCATTACATCCCAACCGATCACCCGGCCGTCATCTCCGACAATCATCGAGCGCACATTTGTGGTACCCATGTCAATTGCAAGTACTGCTTTAGTCATTGATAAGCACCCCCGGGTTCATGAAGTTTGCAGGGTCGAGCGATTTTTTGATAGACTTCAACAACGACAGACCGCCATCTCCAAGCTCCTCGGGCAGCCACCGGCTGCGCACTCTGCCAATGCCGTGATGGTGTGATATAGTTCCCCCTCCCTCGATGGTCCATCTCATCGCCCGGGACCAGCATTCATTATATATATACGCCATTCGTTCTTTATTCTCCGGCCTTGCCCCAAAAGTGAAATAAATATTAATCCCCGAACGATAGCAATGAGAGCTATGCCCTGAAGAAACCGCAACTTCATCCACTTCCTTCATGGCTCTCACCACATTATGGTAAATCGAGGCAATCCGATCCCAGGTCGCCGAGATTTCTATGGTGTCCGCCACAATGCCGGCTCCTGCCAGATCGTCGAAATTGGTGACGTTATTTCTTTCCTCGAACCAGTGTTGCACTGCCGCCTCGGGAGCTTCCGGACAACCCTGGGCAGATGCAGCAGCCGCGCAGGCTGCCGATTGGGCATCTGCATATGAGGCCGGGCCTTCGTGAACCAGAAGAATGAGTGCATCGTCCCCGCGCACAAAATCGGCAAACAGGCGGGCCACCTCGCTTGCATCGTATTGGCGCATGACAGCCGGTTGCCAGCCGGACTGAATTATGAAACGCTGAAAGTCAAATCCCGCCTCCATGGTCGGAGCATAATATGCCTTCATGATTGTTTTTTCCGCCTTCCAACGAAGCCCGAACGTCACAGCGGTAATCACACCCAATGTGCCTTCGCTTCCGATTAAGAGCTGCTTCAGGTCCGGTCCGGTAGATGCACGCGGTACCAGGCGGGTATTTATGATCGAACCGTCAGGCAACACCGCCTCCAGACCCAGGACGACATTTTCGACGTTCCCGTACCCGGTAGAAAATTGACCGGAAGACCGTGTGGCGACCCACCCGCCTACCGAGCTCACATCGATTGATTGCGGGTAGTGACCGATTGTCATGCCGCGCTTGGCCACGGCTGCCTCCGCATCCGCACCGCGCACCCCTGCTTCGAAGGTGACTAAAAGATTGTCAATATCAAACAGCCTGGTCTGAGTCATGGAACTCATGTCCAGCAGGACCGAGTTACCGGTCGCCCTGATTCCGCCGCAAACACCGGATCCCAGGCCGAATGTAATAAGCGGCGTGGCATTTTCACGGCAAAGATTGACAACCTCGACCACGTCTTTCGTTTCCTTTGGCTTCACCACGCAGGCCGGGTTCGGTACTCTGCGTCCCTGAAGATCATCCAGGGCGCTCATCATCCAAAAATCTCGGCGTCGATCCTTTAGAGTGAACTCGTCCGTAAACACTTTTTCCGGACCCAATGTTTTGCGTATTTTGTCGGCACAGTTTTTATTGCTCATCGACGTTCTCCTTTTTTGTCTTGACTGCCCCCATTTCATTTGCGAGTGCATCTCGGCACGATTTAATTTCCATTTCCCTTCTATCCTCGGACCAGCCGAGAAGCTCACCCATAAGGTCGGCCGCCTTTTCCATTGACGATTCCACGCCCGGCTCTCCAAAATGCGCCCTGGCGCTTCGTCTTACCCAGTAATCTTCCAGAGTCAGCGCGCCTTCCGCTAAAACAGCGTGGCGAACTTCAGGAGCAATACCTTTTTCTTCCGTGAACAAAGTCAGCGCCTCACTGCCGTAGAGGAAGGCGGCGCGCTGTGCTTGGGCCGGCGAAAGACCCAGGGCGGCTATACGTGCGCCAAGCTCTTGAACCGTACCGGCAAAATCTCCTCCCACAAGCGGCTCTTCATCCGTAAGAGCACGCACATGTTTGCGCTTCAGGATAAGCTCACATTGGTCGATGGTTTGTTCCGCCATGGCCCGATAACTGGTCAATTTTCCGCCGGCAACTGATAAAAGGCCTCCCGGCCCTGTCATGATTTCATCGCGCCTCGATATTTCCGAAGGTTTTTTCCCTTCCTCACCCAGAAGCGGCCTCAGCCCGGCCCACAAAGCGATAATGTCGTCATCTTTGAAAGGGGCGACATCGAGATAGGCCAGGGTTGTTTCCAGTAAATAATTAATATCTTCACGTGTTATTTCAGGCCAGTAATCATGGCGGGGATAAAACGTGTCGGTGGTCCCGATATAAACATGGTTTCCTCTGGGTACGGCGAAAAGGCCGCGCTTGTCGGGAGCGCGCATGATGATCGTGCGCGTAACGGGCAGGCGATCACGGGACACTACAACGTGAATGCCTTTGGTGAGCTGCAGCCTTCTTCCGGCCTTCGGGTCCTCCATCAGTCTTATATCGTCAACCCAGGGACCGGCTGCATTGATCACAATATGAGCTCTCACTGCCGCAGCGCTGTCATCTCCCGGCAAAGTGCTTTTAATCTCGGCGCCCGCAACGCGTGACCCGTCGAATATAATAGCCCGGGCGGCAGCGTATGTAGCCACGACTGCACCGTTGGCGTAGGCGCAACGGGCATTGGCCAATGTCAGGCGGGCATCGTCGGTAAGATACTCCGGAAAAACCAAAGCGCCGTTTTGATTGACAGATCTTCGCATGAGCGGTTCTTCTTTCTGCAGGTGTTGTTTGGACCACATCTGGTGCAATTCATCTTTTTCGACATTGCCGAGTTTTTCATAGGTCCATATAAACCCTTTGAGCAATTGTTTTTCGACAATTGACTTGGCGGGTATGACCATGGGATTGGTAATGGACAGATGAGGTGCAATCCGCCTCAGACATTTCCTTTCATTGGCTGCCATGCGTACAACCGTCACATCGCCCTGTGCCACGTAGCGGCTTCCACCGTGAATCAGTTTCGATGAACGGCTGGATGTGCCGGCGGAAATATCTGCGGCATCGACCAGGGCCACGGTTAGTCCGCGCATGGTCGCATCTCTGGCGAGCCCTGCGCCGGTAATACCTGCCCCGATGATGAGGATGTCAAATGTCCGGCTTTCCAGATCCGTGAATATTTTACGCCGATTTCTAAAATCCATCTTTGTGTCTTTCATATTGTAATATCCATGCTCTTTACAAAACTGTTTTGTTTATGACGGTTTATTAAAAAATATTGCCGCTATAACTTCCGTATCATTGTTCCGGCACCGGCCTGAGAACCGAAGGACCGCCTTCCCGAGCCTGCCCCGTCTGCCTCTTAAGTCATTGAGCCTTGCCCGGCCGCAGGTCTTTGTGCGCCAATTGAATGCTGTTTCGTTTTTTTCCTCAGCCTTTCGACTGTTTTTCTCCAAGAGCACTGTTTCATCAAGGTTTGTGACCATCCCCTTCCCGGCTATTTCGTTATAATAGAGCCGGGAGAGGGTATGGTCGTTATACTTCTGTGGTTGTTACAACGCTTATATCATCCGGCGATTAAATCAGCTCCATCCCGAACTCAATCGCACAAGCGTCCAGTGGCTTTGTCCACTCAATAAACCTCTCTGTAGAGTGCTGCAACTTCCGCCGGGTCGTTCACCGGTCTGGCGTTGAACAGCGACGAAGAATCGCATACCGCATGAAATGCCGCCGTATCAATGTCCATGTCTTTTACGCCGACCTCCTGTAATTTCAGAGGATGACCCGTATCCTTCATCAATTTTTCAACCGCCGCAGCTGCCTCAAAGCCGGCATCACGGGTGCTCTTAGCGGCGATGTTCACACCCATCGCCTGGGCGGCCATGGCCAGCTTGTCGGCGGCGTAATCAATATTGTATCTCATGACCGCCGGAAGAATAATGCCGCAACCGGCACCGTGGGGCACATTATGTAAAATACCCACCGTGTGGCTCATGGCGTGAACAAGGCCGGTCTGTGTGACCATGAAAGCCCAGCCTGCCATGGTGGCTGCAATCTGCAAATTGTTCCTTGCCACAAGATCCCGGGGGTTGGCTACAACCAGTGGCAGATTCTGGTGGATGAGCCGTATCGCCTGGAGAGCCTGCCCGTCACAAATCGGCTGGGCCAGTATGCTCGTCAGAGCTTCCATGGCGTGCGTCATAGCGTCCATGGCCGATGCCACCGTCATGAAGTGCGGCAGTGACGCGGTAAACTGCGGATCGAGGATCGCCGTGTTGGGGATGATCCGGTTATCGACCAGGAATACTTTGCGGCCTGCGGTCTTGCTTTTAATGACGGCAACGTTGGTGACTTCACTGCCTGTGCCGGATGTCGTCGGAATGACAATGTGCGGTGTCTGGGGTTCCTGCAGTCGGTGAATGGCAATATGTTCGTTGGCCTCCCCGCCGTTTTTCATGACGACGCCGACGACTTTTGCGGTATCTATGACACTTCCGCCTCCGACACTGACAATGCCGTCTGCACCGCGTTCACGGGCAAAAGCGGCTGCCTTGTCAACTATCTCCAGATCGGTATCCTGAGCGATCTCATCAAAAACTCCGACACAGAAATCCACCAGCGCATCCTGAACCTGATCCACCAGGCCCGTCTGGCGCACTCCGGGGTCGGTCAAAATCAACATACGCTTGCAACCGAGATTTACCGCTTCCTTATATATTGAAGGAAGAGTTCTGTTGCCGCATAATACGTTGGTCGGACCATTGTACTGAACAAAGGCAACTTTTGTTTCATCAGTTAACACGCTGCTGATCGTGAAGTTGCTTTTCGGATCGCCAAACGAACTGACATGGATACGTTTAATCTGTGTGTATTCGGCCAGCCCCGCCGCGCCGAGCTCTCTGCCCACGCCCGACTGTTTATAGCCCCCGAACGGACAGAAATCGGCAGAGATGTGATAATTGTTAATCCAGACCGTGCCTGTCCTGATTTGCCTTGCGACGCGTTCCGCACGGGCATTGCTGGTCGAAAACACCCCTCCGCCCAAACCGTAGATGGAATCATTGGCAATAGCCACTGCCTCCTCTTCGGTATCAAATTTCATGACGCAGACAACCGGACCGAAGATTTCTTCCTGGGCGATCCGCATGGAGTTTTTGACTTCCGTAAAGATTGTCGGTGCGTAATAATATCCTCCCTCAAACCCGGGTACTTCCACACGCTTGCCTCCGGTCACCATCTTGGCGCCTTCTTCCTGGCCGATGCGCACGTAATTTTCGATCGTCGCCAGCTGGGTGGCATTGGCGATCGGTCCCAAGTGGGTGTCCGGCAGCATCTGGTAGCCTATACGGAAAGATTCCGTCTGTTTGATCAGCTTCTCCATAAACTCGTCATAAATCTTTGACTGGACGAGAATGCGCGTACCGGAATCGCAGACCTGGCCCTGATGGAAAAAAGTGCCGTGACAGGCGCCCATGACGGCCATATCCATGTCCGCGTCATCGAGTATGATCGATGCTGATTTGCCACCCAGTTCCAGGGTGACCTTTTTCACAGTGTCCGAAGCCATTCTCATGATCGTTCGCCCGACCTCGGTACTTCCTGTAATCGCGATCTTATCCACATCGGGATGGGTGCAGAGGATGCGTCCCAGTTCACCGCCTGGGCCGGGAAGCACATTGATTACTCCGGGAGGCATGCCCGCGGCCTTGGCCGCCTCAGCCAGAATCAGCGCGGAAAGCGGTGTGGAAGTGGCCGGCTTCAAAACAATCGTATTTCCCATAATGATGGCCTGCCCGACTTTCCAGATGGCCATGCTCAACGGAAAGTTCCACGGAACGATGCCCACGCAGACACCTATCGGCTCTCTGCGGATGAATTCACGGCCGGGCGCAAAAACATTGCCCGAATAGGGAATCTCCTCTTCCCACTTGAATTTGCGGCTGGCAAAATGAGCCCAGTTGCGTAACTGTCCTGAGCAGAGCATTCCCCAAAACTTCGCAAAGCTCATGCAGTGTCCAGCATCCATCGACTCCGTCATGGCCAAACGGATCGTCTGCTGGGCCACCTGGTCGGCAAAATTATAAACGATATTTGCCCGGGCCTGCGGTGTCAGGCCGCTCCAGCGACCGTCATCAAAGGCCCGCTTCGCGGCGGCGATGGCCGCTTCGGCGTCCGCCTTCCCCGCCTTCGCGACTGTGGCAAATGGCAGACCTGTGCCTGGATCTATCGTCTCAAACCTTTCACCACTTTGCGCTTCAACAAATTCACCGTCAATGAATAGCTTGTAATGGTCCATCTTCACTCCTCCCTCGTTAAAAATTTGTTCTTTTGCACAACAGTCTGCCTGCGCCTGACTACATCGTTTAAATTTACGCTCATATCGGCCTTTCCAACCAGGAGTAGAAGTTGATGAATATTCGGCTTATACTCCCAAAGACAACTTTTGCTTATCGCCTGACGAGGGGACAAGCTTTTTCATCGCCCTCTCTTCAGCGTAGGCACGAATTCTCTCAATTTCATCATCGATACATCGTTTAAGGACTTCTTTGTCATTTGTGGCCGTCTCATACAAGATATGGCTCTTGTAGAGACTGATGATGCCGTGAAGGTTGGCCCAATTCTGAATTACCCTGTATTTCAGCTCTTTATAATCACTTGCGGATTTAGTTGTCATACCGGTCATTTCGGCAAGCATCTTGATGGCCAATTCATGAGGTTGCATTGCCACTCGTTTTTCATCAGCTGCGGCCTTTTGCTGTTTTGTTCCGATATAGTTTGTATATTTCGGAGTGTGAAGAACGTACATGAGATCGTAATATGCCGGATTTTCCAAAGCAAACTCCACAAAAGCCCACGTCATCGCGCGGGAACGTTCGTTTACAGTTAAGTCGGACCTGTTATAAGCGGCTAATAACTTCCCATAGAGAATACGTGCCCCTCTTGTTCGTACGTTAATATTGAGTTCATCTTTGTTGGCGAAATGAGTATAGATGAGACTGGTCGTCGTCCCCAGTCGGGCAGCAATTTTTCTCATACTTAAATTTGCATACCCTTTCTCAATTAGCAGAGCAACTGCAGTATCTAAGATTCTTTCTCTTACTTTGCGCTTATGTTCAGGTGTATGAGCTTTCCGTGGCAAATTGTGAACCTCCGTTCAAGTATTTCTCGTCCCAACAACGAGTTAATTATTTTCTAATCCCCCGAGTGAATGGCATCTGGACACAAACATGGATTTCGAAGCTCTGTTTCGGAGCCCTAGAGCTCGCTTCATCTTCTTTTGTGCTACTCTCCTACATCGCTTTTCACAAAGACAATGCCACCATCAGGTTAATACAAAAAATAAATTCGTGGTCCGTGTGATCCTCCGAACAACAGTCTGCATTCTCCTGTCTTGAAATCCTCGCTGTTTATAAATTATCTACTCACAACAAGTCGCATTATATTATCTGCGAAGCACCCGTGATCCGATACCGGATAGAACGATGGCCAACAGCAGTACAGCACCCTGGATCATAGTTGTGTAGTAGCCGGGCACCATCATAATGATCAGGCCATTTACCGCCACAACAAGAAACATGACACCGACAAACGTTCCCCAGATATGAAACTGGCCGATGCGCACTGTGGCGGCGCCGATGAAACAGGCCCCGAACGACTCCAGCACATAACTTGCGCCCTGGGTTGCATTGGCTGAAAGCACTGATGAGGTGAGCACTATACCTCCGATAGATGAACAAAGACCCGAAAGGACAAAACCAA
>Ga0302241_1001673_pt1 | contig 15249 bp, 14 predicted proteins | sample AAG_UR_Arg_MG_FD_193532 | JGI IMG/M metagenome (GOLD analysis project Ga0302241, IMG submission 193532) | Enriched activated sludge microbial communities from anaerobic digester in WTTP, New Holstein, Wisconsin, United States - AAG_UR_Arg | ecosystem: Engineered > Bioreactor > Anaerobic >... | reverse complement strand
ATAACTTCCCAACTTTCTCCAGTTCTATTTTTCCTTCTTCCAGTATTATAGTTCTAATTGCCAGATAACGTTTACCTTCTTCAGGATTTTTAGCTTCTTTACTCCATTGCAACAGTTCTTGTGGGCTTTAAGATTATTCTACCAGAATCCCTGGATTTATTTTTGATATAGTTGATAATGTATACAGACTCAGAAATCTGGATAATCATGAGGAGTGCCTGAATAATCCGTAAAGGGATATAATTTTATTGAGATTGTAACTCCTCTGGAATATACGTACGGTTCATTTCATTTTAAACTTTATCTTTTTTCTCAAAAAAACTGCTTAAAAATATAATAATTACTGGAATTATAAAACATGGAAAAGGTAAGGTGAAAAGATAGGCTATAAGATTCGGTGAAATGGTCAGATCTCTTAAGCCTTCCATATTTTCTCTGTATACTACAGGATAGAAAAGGTTTTTGTAAATTAAGTATCTATTTCCTTTTTTATCCTGAAAAACTTTTTCATAAAATTTAGTGCTCGTAAAAAGATAGGCCTCTTCCTTTACAGGTATAGCAGTTTCATGAATAATTATAGCCTGATTCCATATAAGTTCCACAGACCCGTCTTTATGTAAAAACCAGGATGTAAGATCCTCTTCTGGTTCAGAAAATTCAGATAATTTTTTCCCTTCTGAGGAGAAAACCTTTAGAGTATTTTTCCAGTGATAGGTACCTACATATAATCTGTCTTTCTGATCAATTATAAGTTCTGAATTTCCCGGTGATCCATAGCCAAAACCAAGGAGAAATCTCCCATCTTTATCATATTTTTGAATTCTGGAATATATGCCAATATCTATATATATATTCCCCTGAGTATCTGAAACTGCCATAATCGGTTTTGAAAAGGGAAATTCTATGTGTTTTAAAAAGGTAAAGTGCTCTGGAAATCTGGAATAAAGGACTGCTCCGGAGGTGGGGATAAAAGCCCAGATGATAAAGAATATCCTTACAAAATTCAAGATATTACTTTTACTCTTAAGATCATCTAAATCATAAGGGGATTGATCTTTATAAGTTTTTACAAAACCAAGACTTTCAAGAGTTGCAAAAAGAGTTATTACTATGCCTATAATAAAACATGGAAGTATGACCTCATTTACCCCACCGGTCATTATATAGATATTTACAAAAAAAGTCAGTCCAAGAGTGGCTATGCCTATAGCTCTATAGATTTTATATACCCCTGCAGGCGGTATTTCCTTTCTCCTTATAAACATATAGATTAATAATAAAAAAAGAATTACGAGAGATATTATTGAAGATAAGGTTAAATTAATTACTTTAAAAAGGCCGAAAAAGAAGAGTACAAACTCACATAAAAGATAAACAATTAATAAATTAAATTCCAGGGAGAATTTTTGCATAAAAAATATCCGGTCCCACATATAATAAACTCATTGTAACAGAAAAAATATCTTTAAACAATATAAAACAGTCTTTTTATGAAATTGTTTAGAATTAATGAAGGAAAAGAGAAATAGAGAAGGAATTTGAATGAAGTACAGGGTGCAACAGAATCCCTGAAAACAAAGTGAAAGGTGCAAAAAAAATATGCTTTTTTTTATTTTTAATAGATTTCTCATTACTTATAGAAAGTTTCTGTTAAGTTCTATATGTATTTTATTACTCATCATTTCATTAATAGATATCTCTATTGCCGGTAAATATAATTCCGGTGATACCTATAAAAATATTATAAATCATGATCTTACACTGGATAAGATACACATGTGGGAATATAATGTAAAAAATAATAATGATAATATATCTCTAGAAAAACTGAGATTTTACTCGGGGCAAATGATTTTCTGGAAGGGTTATATAAATAACTTTCAGAAAAAAAACGGTTATTTTTTTACATTGAATACAGGGGAAAAAACTGTTAATGTTTATTGCGGCAACAATGTGAGAAATCTTGATTTTAATAGAAATGGTTGCAAAGCAGGAATAAAGGGAAGAATAGTAATAAAAGATGATAAATTCAGCCATATTGAAGGGAAATCCGTTATCCTTATGATTCCACCTGCAGGAAAACAGTACAGAGATTTTCAATTAAAATATAAAATCAACCCCTCTTTTATTCTGAATACAACCAGAGGACAGATAAAAATGACAGATGATTTTTATCCTTTCATTATACACTGGGTCTTTTTTCTTAATCCTCATTATGACACTACTCTTGCTGAGACAATAGCCAAGGCTACTATTTATTACGGTCATAAAAATAATATAGACTCTCCATTACTTCTTGCACTTTTTACTATTGAGTCAGCTATGGATTATGATGCAGTATCAAGTGGAGGTGCTATAGGAATAGGACAGTTAATGCCTTTGACTGCAAAAGCCCACGGTGTGGATCCCTATGATCCTTTTCAGAATATAGGTGCCTCTGTAATACACTTTAAAGGATGTTTAAATGAATGGAAGGGATATGAAAACGGGCTTGACCTTGCTCTCGCAAGCTATAATGCAGGTAGCGGAGCAGTTTCTTACTACGGAGGGATTCCTCCTTACAGTGAAACACAGAATTATGTATTCTTTGTAAAGCTTATGTACAGGCTTTTTACGAATTATATATTGTAAATCAATATATTTTATGCTATAATGCTCTTACTGGTTTTAGATAAGGAAATAATATATGTTAACACCAAATGAAAAAAAAGCTATGGAATTAAAAGTAGATATACCCCAGGATAAGTTAGAAGCCAATTACGCAAATTCAATTTTAATTCAAACAGGTCCTTATGATTTTGTATTTAATTTTGGCCAGCAGATTGGTAATACTCTTAAGGTTAATTCCAGGATAGCTATGAGCCCTCAGCATTCAAAATCTTTTCTTAAAATTCTAAAAGAAAACATAGAACAATATGAAAAAACTTTTGGAGAAATAAATATAATACCTCTTATAGTAAAAAACCCGGAGGATGAAAAGCCTCAAAATTATTATCCTCAAAACTGACAAAAAATAATCTTTCATTATGTTGCCAGATATTTAATTGCATGGTATAATAATTTTTTGTGAATTTTAAATACTTTAAAATAAAGGAGGGTACGGGGTTTACCCTGAGAATTTATGAAAAAAGATATACATCCAAAATGGATGGAAGCATCAGTTTCCTGTGTATGTGGAGAAACTTTTAAAACTTTTTCCACAAAAAATATCCTTAAAGTGGAAATATGTTCAAAATGCCATCCATTTTTTACGGGAAAACAGAAAATAGTTGATACCGAAGGAAGAGTAGAAAAATTCTTCCAGCGTTATGGAATGAAAGAAGAATTAGAAAAGATCAAGCAAAGTGCTCAGAGCTAATTAGAGAGAAATATTGTCAGTTAAATTTTCCTGGTAAAAGGAGGGATTTTTCTGTGACTTATCATCCCAAGGGAGGTTGGATTGAAGTAATCTGCGGGAGCATGTTCAGTGGAAAAAGTGAAGAACTTATAAGAAGAGTTAGAAGAGCAAAAATAGCGAAACAGAAGGTTAAGGTCTTTAAGCCTTATTTAGATGACCGTTATACAAAAGACTCTGTTTCTTCACATAATGGAGAAAAAATAGAAGCTCTCAGGGTGGAAAAGCCTGATGAGATATGGAATTATCTCAGTTCTGATATTCAGGTAGTCGCTATAGATGAAGTTCAGTTTTTTAGCCCTTCCATTGTTGATGTATGTCAGGAACTTGCAGACAAAGGGAAAAGGGTTATACTGGCCGGTCTTGATCAGAATTTCAAAGCAGAACCTTTTGGTCCTATGCCCCAACTCCTTGCTGTAGCCGAACATGTGAGTAAGCTCCATGCCATATGTGTTGTATGTGGAGAAGAAGCCTCAAGATCCCAGAGAATAATAGATGGCAAACCTGCCGGCCCTGAGAGTCCTACTATACTGGTAGGTGCATCTGAAACGTATGAAGCACGATGTCGTCACTGTTATGAATGTGGATAATAGGAAAAAAGAATTATGTGTGTAATTACGAAAAATAATTCCTCTAAAGAGTCAGAAGATAAAGATTTTTTATACGGTGGCCAGGCTGTTATTGAGGGAGTTATGATGAGGGGTAAAACTAATATGGCCGTGGCTATACGTAACAGTAATAATGAAATAATTCTTCATATAGAAGAATTAAAATCACTTTTAAAAAAATATAAGTTTCTGAATAAACCTTTTATAAGAGGTCCTTTTGTCCTTATAGACGCACTCAGAATGGGAATAAGGGCTTTATTTATTTCTGCAAAAGAAAGCCTCGGTGAAGAGGAAGCAAAAAAAGAGCTGTCCACCGGGGCTATTGCTGTTACTTTTTTCTTTTCTTTTCTTATAGGTCTAGTTATATTTGTTATTCTCCCCACCTGGGTGTCCGATAATCTTCCTGTCTGGATAGCCAGTATTCTGCCTCCATCTTTAGAGGGGTTTAAGAAAAATTTTATTGTATTAAATTTAATAGAGGGTCTTATAAGAACTATTCTTTTTCTTGGATATATAGCCCTTATATCTTTTATGGAGGATATAAAAAGAGTATTTCAATATCACGGAGCAGAACATAAAGTGATATATACCTATGAAGCGGGAAAAGAGCTTACTGTAGAAAATGCAAGACCTTTCAGCTGTCGCCATCCAAGATGTGGAACCAGTTTTATAATTATGGTACTTCTCATCAGTATAATCCTCCATGCTTTCTGGGGATGGCCTGAATTATGGCTAAGAATAGTGTCAAGACTAATAATGTTCCCTGTTATAGCAGGTGTGGCTTATGAAATGACCCGACTTGCAGGAAAGAAAAATCCTCTTTTTGGAATACTTGTACTTCCGGGAGTATGGCTTCAGGTACTGACTACCAGGAATCCTTCTGATGATCAGCTTGAAGTGGCAATAAAAGCGCTTTTACAGGTTTTATCTGAAAAAACCGAATCTCTTCCTTCTATAAAGTCTTCATGAAAAAACGAAAATTTTCATTCTTCAGCCTGGGATGCAAAGTAAATCAGGCTGAAATGGAAAGTCTAAGTAGATTTCTACTCCAGAATAACTGGGAGATAGCCAGTATAAACGAAAAAGCTCATCTCTGTGTGATAAATACCTGTACTGTTACAAATAGGGCAGACAGAAAATCACGTCAGAAGATAAGGAGAGTTATTAAAGATAATCCCGGGTCTTTTATTATAGTTACAGGCTGTTATGCTCAGGCAGCAAAAGAAGAGATAAAAAGTATTTCCGGTGTAAATCTTGTAATTGATAACAGTGAAAAAAACCGGCTTTCTGAAATAATAAGTAAACGGTTTTTAATCGGAGATACAGAAAAAACCGGTCATATTTATTCTGATTTTATTTCTTATGGTAGAACAAGAACCTTTCTTAAGATTCAGGATGGATGTGATAATTTTTGTTCTTACTGTATAATTCCCTTTGTAAGAGGTAACCCTCATAGCATGCCACCTGAAGAGGTTATAAAGAGAATAAAAAGTCTAACCCTGGCAGGATATAAAGAAATAGTAATAACAGGTATAAACCTTGGAAGTTATGGAAAAGATTTTCCTCTTAAATTTGCTTTAACTGACCTATTAAATCTTATATGTGAGAAAACCCCTTTAGAAAGGCTCAGATTAAGTTCTATAGAATCTCTGGATATAAACAAGGCCTTTCTGGAAATGTTTAATAAATATCCTGTTCTGTGTAATCACCTTCATATACCTCTTCAACATGGTCATAATAGTATACTTCATAATATGAACAGGAATTATACTGTAGAACAGTACAGAGAGATAATCAATCTGGCCAGAGAGAGAATAAAAGATCTTGCCATAACTACAGATGTAATGGTCGGTTTTCCTGGTGAAAAGGAGGAATATTTTTCTTCTACAAGAAATTTTCTCCAGGAAATGCAACTTTCAAAAATTCACGTTTTTTCTTATTCTCCAAGAAAAGGGACTGTGGCTTTCAATATGAAGGAACAGGTTTCTGAAGAAATTAAAAATGAAAGAAGTAGAATTTTATTAGAACTGAGTAAAAAGATGGCAGGGAGTTTTTATAGAAAATTTATTGGTCAATCTCTTTCTGTGCTTTTCGAACATCGATTAGATAAAAAAACCGGTCTCTTAAAAGGTCTTACTACTAATTATATACCTGTTACAATAGAAGGAAGAGAGAATTGTTTTGGTAAAATTCTAATGGTTAATATAATAGGATTAAAAGAAGAGGCCTTATTCGGGGAGATAATAAGTGAGCAGTGAGCAGTGAACTGTAAGGATCTGTTCACTCACTTATTTGTAACAAATTATGATACACTATAAACAAAAGCTGATAGCTGATAGTTGACTGCTGATAGCTAAATAAAATTTCTCTTGAGTTTTAAGAGGAAAATCAGTAAACCTGATTGAATATTATTTATATGAAAATGATAAAGTTTTATGTCTCACTGTCTATTCATTTTCATATTTGGTTGTGACCGATACGGTCGTCTGTTAGTATATTTATATTGTAGTGAGGAAGTTATGGAAAAAGCTGATACAAAACAAAAGAAATTACCTGATGATCTGTGGATAAAATGTGAACAATGTGGTGAAGTTATATATCAGAAAGATTTTATGAAGGAATTAAAGATATGTCCTAAATGTGATCTCCATTTTCCTCTGAATGCCGGTGAAAGAATAGGTTCTCTCCTGGATAAAGGTACTTTTCAGGAAATGGATAGAAATATATACTCTCTTGATCCTCTGGATTTCGGTGAAGGTTATAAGATTAAATTGATAAAAGACAGAAAACAAACTGGTCTGGGTGAAGCTATAGTAACTGGAAAAGGCTTTCTTGAAGGTCATAAAATAGTTTTAGGTGTAATGGATTTTAGATTCAGAGGTGCCAGTATGGGTTCAGCTGTAGGAGAAAAAGTAGCAAGAGCAGTGGAAGTTGCCCTGAAAGAAGTATTACCCCTTATAATAGTTTCCAGCTCAGGAGGAGCGAGAATGCAGGAAGGTATGTTTTCACTTATGCAAATGGCAAAAACCAGTGCTGCTCTTGGAAAATTGAATAAAAGTAATATACCTTATATATCAGTACTTGCAAATCCAACTACTGCCGGTGTGGCAGCAAGCTTTGCTTCTCTTGGAGATGTTATTATAGCAGAACCTAAAGCTCTCATAGGATTTGCAGGCCCAAGGGTTATAGAGCAAACTATCAGACAGAAGCTGCCACCGGGTTTTCAGAGGGCAGAGTTTTATCTTGAACATGGTATGGTAGATATGGTGGTACATCGGAAAGAACTCAGAAATACTCTGAAGAAATTGCTTGATTTTTTGAGTCCCAATCAGATAAAGGAGAATAAATAAATTTTATGAAAGGTGAACTTCCAATAGAAAAACCACTCCAGGAACTGGAATCAAAAATTAATGAACTCAAAAAACTTTCATCTCATGCAGATATAGATCTTTCTGTGGAAATTAATGCTCTGGAGGAAAAAGCTAAAAATTTCAAACGAGATTTTTTCCAGAATCTTAACTCCTGGGATAAAGTAAAGATGGCAAGGCATCCTCAGAGACCCTTTACTCTGGATATAGTGGAAAGAATTTTTCAAAATTTCACAGAACTTCATGGTGACAGAAGTTTTAGAGATGACCCCGCTTTGATAGGTGGTCTGGCTTATTTTGATGACAAAAAAATTCTCATCATTGGACAACAAAAAGGGAGAGACACAAAGAAAAATCTAGCCCGTAATTTTGGCATGCTTTATCCTGAAGGATTTAAAAAAGGTGCACGTCTTATGAGGATGGCAGAGAAATTCTCTCTGCCAATTATTTCATTTATTGATACCCCCGGTGCTTATCCTGGTATAGGTGCTGAAGAAAGAGGACAGTTTGTAGCCATAGCGGAAAACCTTATGTTAATGTCACAACTCAGAGTTCCCATAATAATTGTTGTAATAGGTGAAGGGGGCAGTGGCGGTGCTCTCGGTATAAGTGTAGGAGACAGGATTTTAATGCTTGAACATTCTATTTATTCAGTTATTTCTCCGGAAGGATGTGCATCTATATTATGGAGAGATGCATCTAAAGCAGATCAGGCAGCAAAAGCACTGAAACTTACGGCTCAGGATCTAATAAAATTTAAGATTATAGATGAAATAATTAAGGAACCTCTTGAAGGAGCACATACAGATTATAATTTGACAGCAAGAAATATTAAAGAATCAATAAAAAGGCATCTTTCTGAATTAGAGAAAATATGTATAGAAGAACTTGTAGAATTAAGATATGAAAAATACAGGAAAATAGGTATTTTCAGAGAAGGTGATTGATAAGTAAAATGTACCACAGAAAGATTGCTATAATGACTGCAGGCGGAGACTGTCCGGGAATGAATGCAGCAATAAGAGCTATAGTGGTAAAAGCAATTGAGTATGGCTTTGAGGTTGCCGGGATAAAGAGAGGATGGAGGGGACTTTTAAATGAAGAGCTTGAAGATTTAGATATAAATTCCATCTCAAATATTTTGCATCTGGGTGGTACAGTTCTTGGTACTTCCAGATTTAATCCTATAAAAGAACAGGGTGGAGAGAAAAAAATTCTCGCCAATATAGAAAAAAATAAAATAAATGCTATAATTGTTATAGGTGGACGAGATTCTCTCGATGTGGCAACTAAAATTGCAAAACTGGGCGTTAATATAATTGGTATACCTAAAACTATTAATAATGATATTGCTTATACCGATTATTGTATAGGTTTTGATTCTGCAAAATCTATTGTCTGTGATTCTATAGATAAGTTATCTACAACGGCTTTCTCTCATCACAGGGTGATGATAATAGAAACTATGGGTAAAGAAACCGGATGGTTAGCCCTTACCGGAGGACTTGCAGGAGGAGCAGATTGGATATTGATTCCTGAAATAAAAACTGATCTCGAAAAGTTAACGGACCAGCTTTATAAAAGACGTTTTGTCGGGAAGACTTTCAGTATTATAGTAGTTGCTGAAGGCGTAATATTACCGGGTATAAAAAAAGAAAAGCTGGAAAGTAGAGATGAATTTGGTCGTCCCAGGTATGATCTTCGGAATGCTGGTAAAGCACTTGGGCGTTATATTGAAAAACTGACCAATTTTGAGACAAGAGTTACTGTTCTTGGCTATCTTCAAAGAGGTGGCATACCTACGGCTTATGACAGGATTAAATCAACTCATCTCGGGATAGCCGCTGTGGAAGCAATTAAAGATAGAATTTCCAATATTATGCTTGCTTTCCAGGGGAATCAAATTTGTCGGGTAGATTTAGAAGATGCTCTACTTAATTCTCCTAAAATGGTCGATTTAGAACTTTATGAAGAAGCCAGGCTATTTTATGATATTTAAAGTGAGTTGAGCATAAGATGAAACAAAAGTCAGGGAAAAAAAAGTTGTATTATACAATAATTATAATCTCTATATTTATACTGTTAGCAGGTAATATAATACTTATTTACTATAGAGATTCTCAACAGGTAGAGAAGATGGATGATAAAATTGCTCAGGTACAAATAAAGATAGACTTACTCAGGGAAGAAAATTTAAAATTAAGAAGACAGTCAGAAAAACTCCAGAATGGACAGTATATAGAAAAAATAGCCAGAGAAGAACTCGGTATGGTAAAAAAAGATGAAATGGCCATTATTGAGATAGATAATCTTAATAATGAGAGAACAAATCTTAAAAAACAGGAGGTTGAGAAAGTAAAACAGACAAAAAAAACACCAAATACTATAGAGCTCTCTAAAAAAAGTGTAGAAGAATTTTTTGATAAGGTATTTAACACTATAAGTATAAAAAAAGAGTAAGGTCATAGAGTTATAGCTTTGAGTCTCTTTTAAATAGATATAAATTTCTAGAGAAAAATTGGAAATTATTGTATTAATCTCTACAAAAAAATGTTATAATATGAGTCATAAAAAACCTTGCCAATATAAATGGAGCAAACAATATCTTTAAAGAATTTTTTTTTTACAATTAAGAAAGGATTGTGCGTAAAAGGTGACCCTGGAAATAGGATCAATAGTAGAAGGAAAAGTTGTTAGTATAACAAAATTTGGGGCTTTTATTGAACTTCCCGATGGTAACACTGGTCTTGTTCATATATCTGAGATATCAAGTGAATATGTCAAAGAAGTTAAGGATTTTCTTAAAAAGGATGATAAAGTAAAAATAAAGATAATCGGTAAAAATAAAAAGGGGAAATTTGACCTGTCTATAAAACAGGCAAAAATACCTGAACCATCTCAGGAAAAATATATACCGAAAAAGAAATTTAAAAGTTCCAATGAAACCGAACAGAAACCAGCTTTCAGTCAGACTTCTTCCAAAAAAGGGAGTACCGGTTTTGAAGAAAAACTTGCTCAATTTTTAAAAGATAGTGAAGAAAGACTGTTGGATTTAAAAAAGAATACTGAAGCGAAAAGAAACAAAGGCCGTTTTAACAGGTAAACTCTATAAAGTTTAAGAGGGGCCTCCTTTTTTTATTATTGTTTGGTAGGCCTTTACCTTGTGTCTAAATTGTTTTTTAAATTTGAGTTTTTAGAGTTCAAAGTTTAGAGTTAATTTCAACTTTTAATATTGAACTCTTAAGGACTTTCCCGAAAGTGTTAAGTTAATAGAATATTTTTTACCCTGAAGCTTATTTGTTAGCGGTTAACAGTAATGGCAAGTAGAAAGTATTTTAGTATCACCCTTTATTAATACTAAAACATAGAAAAATTTCTTACCACCAAGAAATAGTTTGAGTTTAATATAAAAATTATAATTTATCCAATACAGGCGGTTTTGAATTCTACAAGTTATTTTCTCTTTTGAGAGTACCGGGGGGTGAGAAAAGAAGAAATTTGACAGATTAGTGAAGATGCTCTCATGAGGAAATATTTAATATTAAGAAGGGAGATTAATAATGGGTATTTTTTTAATTGCAGGTGAAACAGATGTAGTACTTCCAAGTTTGAATACAACTCAAATTGGTATTCTTATAGCTGTTCTGCTATCAGCATTTATAGCTCTGGCTTACGGAGGATGGATTATATTCAGTGTCAGAAAAGCAGATAAAGGTTCAGATGCAATGCAGAATGTAGCGAAGGCAATTCAGGAAGGATCCGATGCTTATCTTAATCGTCAGGCAAAGACGATGTTTATATTTGTTGTTATTATAACTATGATTCTCGGGTTTATGTACTGGAATATTTATGCAGAAGAACAGAATAGGGTTTCTCTGACAATAGGTATTTCAGTAGCCTTTTTCTTAGGAGTCCTTGCTTCTTACGGGGCAGGTCGTATGGGTATGTGGCTTGCTGTTCAGGGAAATCTGAGAGTTGCTGTGGCAGCTCTAAAAAGTTTTAAAGGAGCTCTGGAAGTTGCTTTTAATGCAGGAACAGTATCAGGTATGTTTACCATAGGCCTTGGACTTCTTGGAGCTACTGTTATATTTCTCATATTCAAAGAAAATGCCATGAAAGTTCTTGTAGGATTTGGATTTGGGGGCTGTCTTGCTGCTCTCTTTATGAGGGTAGGGGGAGGAATATTTACAAAGGCGGCAGATGTGGGAGCAGATCTTGTTGGTAAAGTTGAAAAATCTATTCCTGAAGATGATCCCCGTAATGCTGCAGTAATAGCAGATAATGTGGGAGACAATGTGGGAGACTGTGCCGGTATGGCTGCCGATGTGTTTGAAAGCTATGAAGTAACACTTGTAGCAGCAATTATACTTGGAGCAGGTGCCTATCTCGGTTTCGTTGATAAATTCGGAGCAGAATTAGCTTCTTCTATGACACTTGGCCTTATACTCTATCCTCTCCTTGTGAGAGCTGTAGGAGTATTCGCCTCAATTCTTGGCACCTGGTTTGTTAAAGGCACAGAGGATATGAAAGATCCTATGGTTCCTATTACAACAGGTTTTCTTGTATCGGCAGGGGCAGCTCTCGCCGGATGTGGAGTTGTGAATTATATATTTTTAAATTTCACCACACCCGGCGCTCCTGAATGGTGGCGTTTTTTCGCTGCTACTGCAGCAGGTGTTTTTCTGGCAGTAATTATACTGTATCTTACCAATATATATACTCATATTGATGGCACACCTGTTAAGGAAACGGCAGCTTCGGCAAAAACCGGTTCTGCTACTTTGATACTTACAGGCCTTGCTCATGGTATGCAGAGCAGTGTATGGGCTATACTTGTTATAGCCGCATGTGTGGAAGCTTCCCTGCTGATATTTAACGGATATCCTGCACTTCAAATGTATGGAGTAGCCCTTGTAGGGCTTGGACTTCTTACTACGACCGGTTATATTCTTGCTATGGATACATATGGCCCCATTACAGATAATGCAAACGGTATATTTGAAATGTCCGGTGCCCTGAAAGAAGGCGGCAGTGAGAATAAAAGAGCCCACGAAATTGTAGCAAAACTGGATGCCATAGGAAATACTACAAAAGCACTTGTAAAAGGGCTTGCCATTGCAACAGCTGTAATTGCTGCCACATCACTCTTCAGTTCTTTTGTAGAAGAGGCCGGGCTAATGCCAATGAATATTGGTGGACTAACAAAGGAAAAGTTAGAGTTTATTGGAATACAGGTTAATCAGCCCGGTGTATTTATAGGACTTCTTATAGGTGGAGCAGTTCCTTTCCTTTTCTCCGGAATGGCCATAAATGCTGTTGGAAGAGCTGCCTCTCTGGTAGTGGAAGAAGTAAGACGTCAGTTCAGAGAAATCGATGGTATAATGGAAGGGAAGAATAAACCTGAATATTCGAAATGTGTTGATATATGCACTACTGCAGCACAAAAAGAACTTATAGGCCCTGCCATACTGGGTATATTTACTCCTATCCTTGTAGGATTTGCCTTTGGTGTTACTGCTCTTGGAGCATTCCTTGCAGGTTCCATCCTTACAGGTCAGCTTATGGCTGTATTTATGTCCAATGCCGGTGGTATATGGGATAATGGAAAGAAAAAAATAGAAGAAGGTTTCCTTGGAGGTAAAGGCAGTGAAGCTCACAAGGCAGGAGTGGTAGGCGATACAGTTGGAGATCCTCTTAAAGATACTGCAGGCCCCGGTTTAAATCCTCTTATAAAGGTTATGAACCTGGTAGCTATTTTGATAGCACCTGTTGTAATAGCTCCTTCTACGGGTTTAAGGATTGGGGTAATAGCTGTTGCACTTATAGCACTGGCTATTTCTGTATGGATGAGCAATAAAAGTAATGTAACTATAGAAGAAAAGTCTGTTTAAGTTATTGCAAAATTAAAATCTATATGATATAATTACAGGAATTTCAAATAGCCGGGGTGGCGGAAATGGTAGACGCAGAGGACTTAAAATCCTCCGGGCCTTAAAGCCCATACCGGTTCAAGTCCGGTCCTCGGCAGTATGTTTTGTTTGCAGGGGCGTTCAATTGAATATCCCTAGGCATGTCTGTATCCAAACCACATAGATGGGGTATTAAAAGCATAACCAATATTTCCATCCCTGTCTATACCTATAAGACCACAGCTACAGTCTGCCTTTGTAGCCTCTTCTACTGCTCTTTTAACTGCCTCAGAGGCAGAATAATCTTTCATCAGATCCACTGCTCTTTTTGTAAGAAACATCTTCATTATTGCCTCACCATAGCCTGTAGCAGAAGCCCCCCCATAGCTAGAAGCATAGGTACCTGCTCCCATAATAGGAGTGTCTCCCACACGGCCATATAATTTCAACCAGATACCTCCAGTAGATGTAGCTGAAGCTATTCTTTCCCCCGAGTCCAGACATACTGCTCCTACGGTTCCATATCTATCTCCATAATGCATTTCAGTAAAATCTTTCAGTTTTTTCCAGTATATGAGTTCACCGTGAGTGGTTTTATCTTCCTGTAAAGCATATCTTAGTTCTTTCCACCTCTTTTTTTTCACGTCCGGTATTTCATTAAATTCTGAAAAGCCCATAACTCGGGCAAAATCCACTGCACCTTTCCCATTCAGCAATAGATGATCTGTTTTTTCCATAACTTTTCTTGCTACACTTACAGGATGCTTAACTCCATAAATAGATGCCACTCCACCAAAACTCCCGTCATCTAACATTACAGAGGCATCCATTTCAGGAAATCCATCATAATTTAATACAGAACCATAGCCTGCATTAAACATTTCGTTGTCTTCCATCAGATTAACAACAAATTCTACAATATCCATAGCCCTTTTCCCTGTTTTCAACATGGGTTCTACTGTATCCAGTATATTTTCTATAACTTTATTCCCCTTTTCCTCTCTCTCTTTATCAATTCTTCCAGCTCCTCCATGTATTATAAGTACAGGCATTTTTATCTCCTTATAAGTTCATCGCGCAGATAGGATCTGTATAAAAGTCCATAAACTGCATCACCCTGAAAATAAAAATATTCATCAGGAGGATATTTCTGAAAGAAATCCCATATCTCATCAACTGCTTTTTTATCAAACTCATGGGGAGTATATTCTTTGGAAAGGTTTTCTAAATTAATTTCATTATACATCCATATAGTAGCTTTTCTCGTACAGTTATCCATATAATCGGGCACGTTATAAACTGACAGAAGAATTTTCTCCGGTTTATAAGGTTTCGCCCCGGAGAGATCAAAATTTTTCAATAAATTATATATATCAATCAGTTCTTTCTGACCATCAGAATAAAAGGTTATTGTTTTCCCACCTTTATTGGTATTTATCTTCAGAGAGAATTCATCATCTTTTTTCTTTTCTTTACTTTTCTGAAGATTGAAAAATTTTTTTTCTACTATAATGAAATTAAGAAGCTTCTGTACTTCTTCTTCTTTCAGTCTGACAACTTTCATTTCAGGATAGGCAAAAATTTTTTCCTGTGTATCAATTACTGTTGCCAGGGGAGAAGGTGAATAAAGTGCTGTTCCAGTTTTAACATGTTCCGGTAAAGAGGTTTTATCGGGTATAAAATGTTCAACTCTGTAGAATAAAGTCCTGTCTCCATAAAGGCAAAAATCAGTGATACTGGATAATACTACTTCTGTAATGGGAAGATTTTTTCTCGTAATCTGGGCTTTTATTATAACACTGGTGGGATCTCTCGGGTAATCTATAGGAATGGCAGTGGTAGTAAGTGGTAACGATTTTCTTGAAATCAGATTTCTGCAAACTGGAAGAAATAATAAAATAACAAATAATATACAAGATATTTTGATAGTTAATTTCATTAAATCTCTCCTTATGTCTATAAAATTATAG
>Ga0302241_1001671_pt1 | contig 15281 bp, 15 predicted proteins | sample AAG_UR_Arg_MG_FD_193532 | JGI IMG/M metagenome (GOLD analysis project Ga0302241, IMG submission 193532) | Enriched activated sludge microbial communities from anaerobic digester in WTTP, New Holstein, Wisconsin, United States - AAG_UR_Arg | ecosystem: Engineered > Bioreactor > Anaerobic >... | reverse complement strand
TAAGGATGCAGACAATACTTTTATTGTGTGAATCATGACTTTAAACTGAAAACTGACGAGCGATTCATCCCATGACTGAAGTCACGGGTGTTCTCGCCACACTTATAAAATTTTTTGAGAATCGGTGAAACTTAATTGAACTTCTCTCGTCTAATAAAGCATTACGCTAATTGGAGGATCACCATGGATTTCAAAAAAACACTGTCAATGTCAATTGCCCACAACTCACTTTTTCGAAATTAAAGGGAGAACCAACACTTGAATGTGGACTTATTCCAACATTCTAAAGATTGAAACCAACTACAGACATTATGGAGGTAATTAAAATGACAAAAAAAACTATTGCTTTACTACTTACGGCGCTTATGATGCTTACTTTGGGAGCCTGTTCAAAGAATGGAACGCCTTCAAATCAAAATGCTAATTATGAAGGAAGTTTGGAAGACCTGATGTCTGCAATTTATGAAATAAACCCAGTTGAACTTAATCTCGGCCCAACAACTCCCATTGACTTAGAGAATGCGGATAATTCAATCTATTTTCTTGGCTTATCCGACGCTGAAGATATTAAAGAAGCCGTATCATCTGAACCCATGATGAGTTCGCAGGCATATTCTATCTCTTTGGTTCGCGTAGAAGAGGGTGCTGATATTGATACATTAAAGCAGAATATTCTTGATGGCATCAATCTAAGAAAATGGATTTGCGTAGGAGCGGACAAGGTAATTGTAACCAATTACGGTGATGTTATCGCTATGATTATGACAGACAGTAACTTATCAACAACCTTGACCGACGATCTTTATAATGCATTTGCTGAAGCAGTTGGTGGAGAAACTGGTAAAAAGCTGGAGCGCACAGCAGAATAAAAAAGAAATAGGCCTGCGCCTGATGTAGACGCAGGCATGTTTCTTTTATTGGAGGACGTTTTGAAATGTTGTTTTCAAGTATTGTTTTTTTATACTATTTTCTCCCCTGCGTGCTTCTTTTGTATTTTATCTCTCCCAAACGTATGAAAAACCTGGTTCTTCTAAGTGTGAGCTTATTTTTCTATTGGTGGGGCGAACCCAAATACGCATTATTGATGATTTTCACTATTCTACTGGGTTATGGTCATGGCATATTGATTGATAAATTTAGAGGTGAAAAGACATCAAAGGTATTTCTTATTTCCTCGGTATCAACGAGTATCATGCTGCTCGGATTCTTCAAATATGCAGACTTTTTTACGAAAAACACAAATGCCTTATTTGGCTCGTCGTTTTCACTTTTAAATTTCGCACTTCCAATCGGCATCAGCTTTTATACCTTTCAAACACTCAGCTACACTATTGATGTGTATCGCGGAGATGCGAAGGTAATGAAGAACCCAATCACCCTTGCAACCTATGTTGCTTTGTTCCCACAGCTTATTGCGGGTCCTATTGTCCGTTATACAACAATTGAGGAAGAGCTAAATCATAGAACCCATAGCCTTGATAACTTTGCTTATGGTGCAAATCGTTTTGTAGTGGGGCTGGCTAAAAAGATTTTGATAGCAAATGCTCTTGGCGAGCTGTGTGAAATCTTTCGTGATTCGGGTGAAAAATCGGTGCTCTTCTTCTGGGTGTATGCAATTGCATTTTCACTTCACATCTACTTTGATTTTTCAGGGTATAGCGATATGGCAATTGGTCTGGGTAGAATTTTCGGATTCCATTATTTAGAGAATTTCAACTATCCATATGTCTCTAAAAGCATCACAGAGTTTTGGCGCAGATGGCATATATCGTTAAGCACATGGTTCCGTGACTATATTTATATCCCTATGGGAGGCAATCGTGTAAAAATATCCAGATGGTTATTTAATATTATTGTAGTTTGGATGCTTACAGGCTTTTGGCACGGCGCTGAATGGAATTTCATAGTATGGGGCTTGTTCTTTGCACTTTTTCTCATTCTCGAAAAGCTGTGGATTGGCAAGTATCTCGCAAAAGCACCATCTGTTCTAAGCAGAGCTTATGTGCTGCTATTGGTTGCAGTCAGCTTTGTAATTTTTAACGCAGATGGAATGAAGGAAGCAATCACCTATATTTCTGCAATGTTCGGCTTACAGGGCTATCCGTTCATCACCGATGAAACGCTATATTACTTACGCAGTTATGCAGTAATCATAGGGATTGCTGCTATTGGTTCAACTCCTTTACTCAAAAATAGCGTACAATCCTTGCAGCAACATCCAACAGCAAGGCGCATTTTAAATACTGTCGAGCCCGTTGTTATGGTCTCGTCTCTCCTCTTAATAACCGCATATCTCGTTGACGGTTCGTTCAATCCATTTTTATATTTTAGATTTTAGGAGGCAGCGATGAACGATAGAACAAAGAATAAAGCAGTCACTTCAATTTTTATCCTCTTTTTTGCAGTATCCTCTTTGCTTATTGTTTTACATGAGCAAAATGAAACATCTGAAAAAGAGAGAAGAAAGTTGTCTTTGCTGCCCAGACCCACTTTTGAAAATATGCTTTCCACAGAATATATGACGGACTTTGATAAATATTCCCTGGACCAGTTCCCCTTTCGAGATGGCTTCCGCGAGCTAAAAGCCATTACACAATTTTATGTTTTTCAGCAGAAAGACAATAATGGCATATATATAACCAAAGATACTGTGTCAAAAATTGAATATCCACTAAAGGGAAGCTCTGTTGTTAATGCGGCGAACAAGCTCTCGTATATATATGACTCCTATCTCGCAGATAAGAATACCAACGTTTTCTTTTCAATTATTCCAGATAAGAATTATTTTTCAGCACCTGAAAACGGTTATCCTGCCATGGATTACGAGAAACTTGTAGCACTGATGCAAGAAAATATTGACAACATGAAATACATCAACTTATTCGACTGTCTTTCCATTGAAGATTATTATGTAACCGACACCCACTGGCGGCAAGAAAGGCTTATCCCCGTGGTAGAGCGCATAGCTGCAGAGATGAGTTTTCTCGATAGACTTACAGAAGTTTATACTATAAATAAATTTTCCCCTTTTTATGGTGTCTATTACGGGCAAGCTGCACTTCCCATGGCACCGGACACACTTTATTATCTCACAGCTTCCATTTTTGATGACAGTAGGGTGTATAATTATGAAACGGGTAAATATACCGGAGTTTATGATATGAATAAACTTGACAGCAGTGATCCATATGAGATGTTTCTTTCGGGCGCAGTCCCCCTTTTAACAATAGAAAATCCAAAAGCCCAAACTGACAAAGAATTAGTGATTTTCAGGGATTCCTTTGGCAGCAGCATTGCACCGCTTTTCGTAGAGGCATATAGCAAAGTTACACTGATTGATATCCGATATATTACAAGCGATTATTTAGGCAGTTTTATCACCTTTGATGATCAAGATGTGTTGTTTTTATACAGCACCCTTGTTCTAAATAATAGTGCACTGTTGAAGTAGCTTCTAGCTGCATGAAAAGATCGCCCGTGCTTGGTCTTTGCTATTGACCATTTTCATATAGTCTCTCAACTAATCACCTCGGATGATTTTCTCTTTGACATCCTTCTTGGCAAATTTCTTAGACCGTATCTGGTACTAATCGACTCGTTTCTTCATTGCGCCCTTTGAAAGACTTGCAATATAAAGATTCTTACGCAAACAACTTCCTCAACTTCACTGGAGTACTTGGTACAGATCGCCTCGTCTTTTGGAAAACGTCCTTTGTAAGCATTGCGATGAGCATACTCTTGCATAAACAACTTCACCAACTTCACTGGAGTTACCAGGTACGGGTGATACACAAAGCAAAGAATCTGCCGATGGTCCCTGTTTTCCACCCTCATAGAGCATTACAAAATATGGAATCCTCAATTCTTTTTAAACCCATTATCAGGCCTTAAGATAATGGGTTTTTTTTAATAGTAGATCAACTTCCGGAATTTCTTCGACTGTACCTGGTACTGATCGACTCGTTTCTTCATTACTGCCCTTTGAAAGGCTTGCAATATGGAGATTCTTACGCAAACAACTTCCTCAACTTCACTGGAGGTACCTGGTACGGGTCCACTGGTTAAAAAAACCTCTTCTTCAAGGATTAAGCTATTTTTGTTTATTAACTCCATTTGGCCTCCTTAATTTGAAAACTCATAAACTCAATAGTTTTTTCCGAAACTTTGTTCAGTTCAATAAGCCAATTAATCTCAACAGAGATCCCTCTGTCTTTAGCAGCTGCTTTCATTTTTGCCATAGAAATAGATTTATTTCTTTGTAAACTTTGGTAAGTTCTAGATAGTTCAGGTACTGAAACACCATACTCCATTCTTGTAACTGCATAATATAAATCGACAAAGCCTTTTTCTTTCTGAGAAACATTATCTGTTGCCAAGGAAAAATCTTTTCCCTTTAGCAAAATCACATCCACTTTATTCCTCAAAATTGTTTTTTCCAATAGATCCCGGTCTTTCTCTGTAAGAGCTATCATGTCACTTTCATTCAACACTTCTTGAATTTCCTTCATACCAGATTCTTCGATAACTACAAGTACTGGATAATTCTCCGGCATGTGCAAAATTTCTCCTACCAACGAATCCATTCCTGTGATGTAAAAATCGTATCCATACCCAGTTAAAATATCATAGATTTCTTTGGATTTTCTCTGCAAGTATTCATAGCCAGCTGCAACATTATCTTCTGTATTTCTATTCATAGAATAAATTCCATGTCCAGTTTTATAAAGCTTTCCTTGTTGAACTAACGAATACAACCTCCACGAAATCGTTTTTTTGTTTATTTCTGGAAATAAAGAAAATATCCCCTTGAGACTCAATTCATCACCATTATTCATATGTTTTGAAAGTTCACTGAGAAATTTCTCTTCCACAGTCATATTTTCTTTGTTCATTTCAACACCTCTTCAAAACATTATTATCAAAACTTTATTTTGATGTTCATGTTTTGATTTTATCAAATCTTTTTTTCCAAATCAATGTTTTGATTGAAATGTTTTGATGCTTCGGCTATGCATTTCTTAAACCGTACCTAGTACCCCTTTTGGGGGTAGTTTCCCTTCAAAAGCCTTGCTATATCTAATTCCTTGCATAAACAACTTCACCAGCTTCACTGGAGTTACCAGGTACGGGTGATATTCGGTGGATTTTATCACATAACAAAAGACTAAGAGAAAAACGTCTTCTGCCGATGAATACCCAACTTCAATTGTTTTTCGGTTGTGTTAAAATTTGGAAGTATCGGATTTTTTATAACCCATTACCTGATCGTACGATAATGGGTTGGTTTAATCGTTGGTCAATTTCGGGAATATCTTTAACTGTACTTGGTACAGATCGACTCGTTTTTATATCTGTCCGTTCAAAGCCTTGCTATATGTAGATTCTTGCGTGAACAACCCACCCAACTTCAATGCTGTTACCAGGAACAGACAATCCTGTTTATAACAACCCCAGATCAGTTCTCATTGCCAGACGACAAAGTTTGCATGAGCGCAAAGAAATGTTCAGGCTCGCCGGTACGAAAATACTCATACCATGCTTCCAGTGTGTTGGATTGAAAAGCACCTAAATGCTCAATAATTTGCTTCGCCCACAACAAAGCGCCGGTGGAGCTTGCAGTAATAAGGTTGTGATCCGCCACAGACGGCTCGTCTACATAGAAACTTTGCCCTTTATATCCGGGAGAAACCATTTCAAAAAATCCAGGTCCATTACTGGTATGCGGACGCTGATCCAACAGCCCAAAGTTGGCAAGCGCAGCGGTAGCCCCACAGATTGCACACACCGTAGCGCCTATAGAGAGAAGCTCGCTTGCTTTTTCAATAATAGCGACATGCTTTAGGTCGTTCCATGTATTTGCGCCCGGTAACAGCAACACGCTTGTTTCACTCACAACAATATCCTCAATTAAGCAATCAGGCACTATGGTCATTCCACCCATTGTTTTGATTGTCTCTTGAGAATAACTAACCGTTTTGAGCGATATACGCTGCTCGCCCTTTTTGAAAAACCGGCCGGAATTCAGCTCCGAAATAACATACCCCAGTTCCCAGTCGGCCAAAGTATCTAGAACGTAAACATAAACTGTAAACATAAACACCCTCCATTCTCATTGTTCCAGTTCGCCGCTTCCATAATGGTTTTTTTATAGTAAGAATCACTTAGAGGTTGCAGTGCGGTGTTTAAGAGATGAAGCTGCCAATTAGTCTGTGCCAGTGAGGTTTTCTATTTGTGGGACAGACCATAGCAAAGACTTTTTCTGCCGATGGTCACACAACTTCAATTGATTTTTACCTGGACTTTATTTATTGAACGAACCAATTTCAATCAGATTGCCTTCCGGATCAGAAATATAACATGTGCGTTGGCCCCAAGGCTCAGTAACAGGCTCCAAAACTGGGTTTGCCCCTTTTGATACGACTTCGTGAAAAGCCAAATCCACCGCCTCATAGTTTTCAACGCTTAGGGCAATTTCATAATGTCCATTAATGTTGTTCGCATATCCAAAGGTTCTGTTTGTCATCTTTTCAAAGTCTGTCCGACGATATAATAAGAACAAAGTTCCATCTTTTATCAAATACACATTTGATGTATTTTCATCTTCCTGGATTTCAAAATTCAGAACATCCCTATAAAAGCGGACCATTGCTGCCATGTCTTTGACGAAGATTCCAAACCCATCCAATCTCATAATACGCTAACCTCCAATCATTCATCCGATCCAGTCACTACCAGTGAAGCCTAAAAAGTTGTTTTTATGAAGCAATGCCATCACTCACGTTCAAGTTTCTTAATTTCACTCGTCCCAATCTCTTCGATTGCCTTCAGCTGACTTATTGCTAACTTATTTAATAACTTGAGTCTTTCAGCTTGAGGCTTACCTTGTTCAATCAATATTGCATTATAGCTCTCCATATTCGCTAAAACCAACAACTGATTTAACGTTGCACAGTCCCTGATATTCCCTTTGTAACTTACATTCTCATCACGCCACTGTTTTGCCGTCATTCCAAACAGGGCTACATTGAGCACATCTGCTTCACTGGCGTAGGTTATGGATATCTGGTGTGCTGTCAATTCCGGCGGCAATAGATTATTTTTAATTGCATCAGTATGGATTCTATAATTCAATTTTGATATTTCACGGTTGAGATTCCAGCTTAATGAAAGTCTGCTGCTTTCGTCTTTTTTCAATCTTTTATAGTCTTTGATAATGTAGAGTTTAAACTCAGCAGAGATCCACGAAGCAAATTCAAAGGCAATATCTGAATGGGCAAATGTGCCACCGTATCTCCCTGATTTGGAGACAATGCCAATTGCATTTACAGTATTAATCCATTTTGTTGGAGACATAGTGAATGCATTTAATCCAGCTTCTTTTCTAAACCCGTCGAATTCGACGGGTTTAAAATCTCGATTGTTCAAACTTTCCCATAAACCTAGAAATTCAATTGTATCTCTATTTCTCATCCAGTTCTTAATAACATCATTTGGCTCATCACTTTTGTACCTTGCAATATCCGTTAGTGAAATGAATTCATTTTGAAAATCTTCTGTGTAAATGGAGATGTCGAATCCTTTGGCATGAATTACCTCTTTAGCCGGCTTCTTTGACATTGCTTATCCTCCCATAAAGATTGCATCAGGTGCGTTGTTGTTAAACTAATTATACATTAAGCAGCGTTCAAGAATATACGTTCTGCCATAGAGGGGTATTTAACAGGATTTGCATTTAAGTTTTTTCCGGTATTTCACTTTAGTATTTTCTGATTCTTTGATTATCGTAAGTATACAAAAGGTAATGTTATGTTTGTAGGTCGTCACGAAGAATTGAACACACCCGAAAAGCTCTATGCCAAGAATACATTTCAATTTGATGTCATGTATGGAAGCCTACGTGTTGGTAATAGACGAGTTTCCAGACGCTGCGGAAGAATATCACAGCTTCTGCAAGACTGCAGCCAGATCATTCACAAAGCAATGACTCTGCCGATGGTTCCTTTTCGCCACTCTCTTAGAATGTGTCATAATATGGAAGTCAAAATTCTTTTTAAACCCATTATCTGATCATACGATAATGGGTTTGTTTTATGTCGCTTACCTGAGCCTTTTTATCTCATTCACATTTTTGCTGGTAACAACTTTTTTTCCCGTTGTCTCTTCAAGCTGATTCTTGGCAGCATTAGCAACTAGTCCACCCTGCCGAGCCACTGCCTTGTTTTCTTCAAATGTCTCCGGTTCCTTTTCCTTTGAAATTTCAGTGGTTGATGCTTCTGCAAGCATATTCAGAACCAACTCAAGGTTAGTCATATTATCTCGCAAATTCTCTTTTTTCAAACCTTTAAGATTTTTATATTCTCTTGTACTTAACCCAGCCCAGGCTTTTGTGATCTCATCCGTTAGAATTGCATATTCTAATCCCTTTCGCACACCTCGATGATCCCATTCGTCTGTCAGTTCATTTCTGACTTCTATGGTTTTGAGCCTTTAATTAATCCATTCTTTTGAATAACCTTTTCTTAAGTAGGTTTCTAAAGCACGTTCTATAGAAAGCTCCGGATCGGCGGTCTCGTCAATTCTTTCGCTCCCCACCTTGGCAAGCCACATTTTGAAAGGCTCTGCTTTAGGAGATGGTATAGATTGGATTAGCCTTAAGAGTTCCTCGGTATCGGCAACATCAGTCAATCGCATTTTCCCGTCTTCAGCTTTCATTTTCAAACGTCCGATTTTTTCGGACAGTTGACTTCCTTCTGATTTAATCTTAGATTTTAGATCACTCCAATATTTTCTAGGTCGGTCAGTTCCTGTCAACACCTCAACCACATCAATTATTGAAAAAAACCATTTCCCCTGATCCTCGTCCCACAAGGCTCGGACTCTTTTATCTTCAAATAGTTTGATTGCGGTCTCCTTATCCACTTTATACCTCCACTGAGAATATAATGTTTCCAATCCATTCGCATGAATGATTCCCTAACTTGTTCTGCGACATTATTTCACCTCAACTATTAGCCACAGCGGATGCGTTCTCTTAAAATCATTGTAGCGCTAACCGAACAAAAGAACAAGCGTTCCATAAATTTGTCAACATTATGAATTTTGAGGATTCAACCTAAAGTGTTAATCATGCACCAGAGCAAAGCTTCCTCTGCCAATGATCCCCCAACTCAAATCGATTCTAGAATGTTATAATTTGGAAGTCGCAGTTTTTTTATAACCCATTATCGGGTCGGACGATAATGGGTTGGTTTAATTGTTGATGAACTTCAAAATTTTCTTCAACCGTATCTGGTACTGATCGACTCGGTTTTTGATCATTGTCCTTTGAAAGCCTTGAAATATGGATACCCTTACGCAAACAACTTCACTGCGCACCACCAGGTACGGGTCCCTTGGTACGGATCCCATTAATTTGCATCTTCAAGAAGCTCAACTAAGCTTCAAAAAATCCAAATGCAGCACTGACCAGACTTGCTACACCGTATCTTATCACATTTTCGTCAAACAACACTTTGGGATGGTGGAGGGAATAGTCATAGCCAGCTTCTTTGGAACCTGCTCCTATATTCAAATAAACGGCAGGTGCCAGCGCACCATAAAATGCGAAGTCCTCCGAGCTCATAAATTTATGCTGGTAATCCCGGACTTTTTCTTCACCAATTTCAGCTTTTATTGACGACAACAGCTTCTGAGTCAGCTGGTCGTCATTGATTACAGGCGGCAAAAATATACCTTTCTTGAAGTCAGCTTCAACCTTCAACGCAGTGGCGATCGACATCACGATTTCCTCAACTCTTCTGACCGCATACTCTCCGATCTCACTCTTGAAAAACCTGATTGTCCCGGAGATCCGACCAGACTGGGGAATGACATTGCAGGTCTTCCCAAAAGAAAATTCGCCGATGGTCATCACCAGCGGCTCCTGAGCGCTGACCTCACGCATCTTTATGGACGTGATCCCCTGATACATTTGAACCGCGGCATAAATCGGATCGATGGCGTTCTCAGGCGCAGAACCATGGCCGCCCTTACCTGTAATCTCAACCTCAAAAGGAATGCTGCCCGCCATAACCGGTCCGCTCTGACCAATGATGTCACCCGTCTCCAGGAAAAGACCTGGCACGACGTGGAGTCCAACAACCGCTTCAACTTTTGGCTGTTCCATCACCTTGGCATAAATCATCCTTTTCGCACCGCCCAAACCTTCTTCATCCGGTTGAAATAACAGCTTCACACAGCCACTTAGCAGATGCTCATGTCGTTTAAGAAGGATGCCCGCCCCAAGCAGCATGGCGGAATGAAGATCGTGTCCACAAGCGTGCATCTTGTTTTCAGACTGCGATTTAAATGCCAGGTTGGTTGCCTCGTCAATCGGCAGCGCATCCATATCCGCCCTCAGCATGATGGCTCTGCCGTCTGCAGGTCCAATACAGGCAAGAATCCCACAATTTTCAATCACATCATAAGGAATGTCGTACTGATCCAGCACACCCGTGATGGTTTTAATCGTCTGCGGAAGCTCTGTGCCCAGTTCTGGATATTGGTGAAGCCTGCGTCTTATGTCCACAAGCGTATCAAATAGCGCCTCAATTTCCTGATCAAACCTTCCCATAAAAATCCCCTTTCTTTACGGCAATTCTTTTTAATGAGTACTTTAGCTATATCCATCCCATAAGATTAAACTGAATGGAAGTGACGACTTTGTAGCCAAAACTGCCTAGTTTTGATGACCAAAGTTGAAGTGTTTTCTTGTCCAAAACTGCCTAATTTATTTTACCATTCACAACCGACCCCTAGGTAGGTGCTATTATAGGGTCCTAGTGGCCTACTTTTTCCCATCACAAAGACCAGAATGGTATACTTTTTTACCATCACAAGTGGTCTACTTTTTTATTGACGTTCGCACATGAGCACAGCAAGGTCAAAAAATGTGGTCTAAAACACTCAATTCGTCACTCATTGTGTGACTAATTTTAAACGCAGCATAAAATGAACGCAACTATTTCAGATTTGTTCAGGCTCATATCTGGCACATTTTTCGGAACAATGACGCTAAATAATTTTGAAAAGCTTGCACTAACTAGATTCCAGAAAAAACAACTTCATTAATTTCAAACGTGGTGACTAGGTACGGGCGGTCTGGCCGCCAATAAAGCCCAGGCCGCCGGCAACTAAAATATTCATATGATTAGACTCCTCCTCAAATCTATAATAAACCAGAGCCAAGACTCCGCCGATGGTTCCCATTCCTCACTACCCACCAGTATATCAAAATATGGAAGTGGCATCTCTTTTTTAACCCATTATCTGATGGACGACAATGGGTACGGGCGATCGAATCACATAAAATATTCATTACGAAGCAACTCATCCAACACCAAGGTTAAAATAATTTGTCTTAAATACATCTCATTACTATTAAGATGCAAACAGGACATTTATCCGAAGCGTTTATATATGTTAAAAAAAGATGGGTACTTGCATTATTTAAATACAATGATATAATTAAATTGCAAATTGTCTTAAATGTATCTAAAACAACTAAAGATGCAAATAAGATATTTATTGAAAGAGGTGATAATAACTATGAAATCAAATGAGATACTCACATATTTTAACGACTCAAAAATTCACCATATAGATGAATTATACTGTTTTCTTTTGTGCAATAGCTCCGAACCTGCGCCCTCAAAAGAGACCTTACGCAGGTCATTAAATCGGTTGAAAAATCAAGGCGATATTTATCTAGTTAGTAAAAACATATATGCAAAAGGCAAAAAACAGCCTTATGAACCAGAGTACGATATAAAACTTAAAAGATTGAATAATTTTATTAGAAACCAATATTCTGAAATAGACTTTATAGTTTGGGATACAAGTTGGTTAAAAATATTCAGTCATAACTACTATATGACTTCATACAGGGTTGTTGAAGTAGAAAAGGGATTTGAGGAAACGATATTCAATTATGTCAAATCTAAATACCCTAGCACATTTCTTAATCCTACTGAGAAAGAATACGAAATGTATATTGACAGCCCAGATGCCATTATAATTAAATCTCTTTTGAAAAGAGCACCCGTTTTAAAGTCAAACAAAGGTAATTTTCCTAAAATTGAAAAGCTAATTGTTGATACTTATATCGAAAAGGCTGCATTTAACTGGTTACAAGGTATAGAATGGAAACGAATGCTTAATAATATGATTGATAGTTGCGAAATAGACATGACTACTTTAATTAACTATTCATTGTATCGAAAAAACAAACAAGTTTTAGAAAATTTTTATTCAACTATAAAGAATTATCGAAATGATACAGATCACATCAACCAATTTTTTAATTATACCGTTGGGGAGAGTAGTGATAGTATAGACTGGAAAGCAATAAATTCAAGAGTTAAGGAAAACCTAATTATTACTTGTTTTAAATGTTCTAAAAATAAAGTCTCTAAGGGGCTCTACAGTGATAATAGAAAATAATTTTACTAAAGAATGGCTAGAACAGCAGTTGGGTGATATCAAAAAAAGAAAGGTAAATGCAGATCCACTTCTAATAGAAAAAAATATCCATGCTCTACATTTACTTGAGAAGCTTATAGAAAAAGAACTCGATTTTGTCTTTAAAGGCGGTACTGCATTGATACTACTTTTAGAAGAACCAGTAAGATTTTCAATAGATATCGATATACTAATGAAGCCAAGTTATCAAAATGATTCATTATATTCTTCTCTTGAAAGTATAGTTTCTGAAAGTGGTCCATTTATTAAATTAGAGAAAGATGAGCGTGCAAATCGGGGAATTCCAAAAAAACACTTTAAGTTTTACTATGAATCTGTTATTTCAAATAAGTTCCCACAGTATGTTTTATTAGACATATTATTTGATAATGCAATTTATACCGAAACAGAAAAAGTTCCTATCAAGAACTCTTTGATAAATACTTGTGATCCGCATATGGAGGCACTTTGTCCAACACTGAACTCGCTTCTTGGCGAGAAAATGACAGCATTTGCACCAAATACAACAGGTATCCCCTATTCATCTGGTAAACATACAGAAATTATTAAACAAATGTTTGACGTTTCAAGAATGGTTAAACATATAAAACCAGATTCTTTAGAGATAGTTAAAGAAAATTTCTACTTAAGTGCAGAACAAAATATTAGATTCAGGAGTCTAATTGACGTAGGACCTGAACAAGTTCTTGATGATATAATTGACACTGCAATTACAATCCTCGCACAAGGTAAATATAACGAAGATGCATACACTCAGCTTAATGAAGGAATTAAAACGATTAAAGGGTATATTCATAGTGAGAAATACAACTACGATTATGCTGTAAAAGACGCTGGGAGAGTTGCACATTTAGCGACCACAATATTAAACAACATCCCTTTTATTCACTATACTCAGGAACTTAAAGTTGAAGATTATACCCAGGTTGAACATCTAAGGCGAATGAATACCTTAAAGAAAACAGATAAGGAAGCTTATTATCATTGGCAAACAGTTTTATCTAATAAATCCAAGTAAAAAACTATGATATGATACTAAGGACATTCTCAGCGATGTCCTTTTTTTAATCCATTTTAAGTTATAATTCAATTAATGTATCGAATAGTCTCTTTACTGAATCTGTATTTATCCCTAACTACTCAGCAATAGCACAGTGCGTTGATGGCTCTAAGACTCCGCGTTAATGGCTCTGTGGTCCCGCATTTTCCATGGATTGAGTGAATTTTAATATAGATGGTGCTTTGCGGTGTCTAAGAGATGAATTGCTAACTGGTCTGAGCTAGTAAGGTTTTCTATTTGTAGGAAAGACCAGTGCAAAGACTTTTTCTGCCGATAGTCATCCAACTTCAAATGATTCTGAACGTGTTAAATTTTGAAGTGGCTGGTTTTTTATAACCCATTATCGGTTCGGACGATAATGGGTTGGTTTAATTGTTGATCAACTTCAGGAATTTCTTCGATTGTACCTATGATAAGTTTTTGTTAGAAAACCAGATGCCACGATAGAAATATAGTAGGAGGTGTCTGGCATGTTTGATAACAATGACATCAAAAAGCTACTTAAAACAGTGGGTCACGACAAAGTGTTGATCATTGGCATCGACGTTTCAAAGTACTTTCACGTTGTTTACGGGATAAATGGATTTGGAGATGAGATCATCAAGCCCTTTGAAATGGATATCCTTGAGAGTGGTTTTAATCTATTTAAAGAGACTCTAGATCAATCGGTTAAGGAATATGGCTTCCAACAAACAATCATTGGCTGTGAGCCCACCGGGCACTATCATCAAAACTTGATGTGCAATCTCCAAATCGCATACCCCAACGCAATTCTCCAATTGGTCAATACATTAACGGTTAAGGCCGCACGTGACGAAGCTATGATCAGATCAAAAACCGACGTCATCAGTTGTAAGTTGATAGCCAATTTATTGAAGAACGGAAATGGGTATCCATACATCTCTCAAGTGGCCGTGTATCGTGACATCAAGGAGTATGTGCGGTATCTTGATCGAACCACAAAAGAAACGACACGCATCAAGAATCAACTTCATGCCTACTTAGATGAGCTCTATCCAGGCCTTGAAGGACATTTTACCAGGTTCTCAGAAACACTGTTTGGCATTGCCTTTATCAAAACAATGCCAGATCCCCTTGACCTCAAAGGGATGAGCCTTGAGGAGCTGATACAAATGTTCAACAAAGGTGGCTGCAACATTGGGCACGCAAAAGCTCAGGAGTTCCATTCGGAACTAAAAAAATTACTGATTGTCCAGCGCTCGGAAGCCAAGGCTAAGATGGTTCTGGCCAAACAACTTGCAATTAGCCTGATTCAATATGAACAGGCAATGGATGAGATTGAAGTTGAACTAAAAAAATGTCTGGATCAATTAAAATACCTTGATAATTTGTATGAGATCAAAGGCGTTGGTGTCAGGACACTCGGTAGATTTGTCGCATATTTGGGAAATCCGCTAAATTTTAAAACAGGGGCTCAAGTAGTGTCCTTCGCGGGGCTGATATCCCCTCAAGATCAGAGCGGTGTACGCAATGTCGAGGGTAAGTCCATCTCTAACATTGGACATCGAAAATTGCGGAGTACAATGGTTCAAAGCGCACAGAACGCAGCGAATAATATGGGCTATTTCACGGCGTTCTACAACCACTTAGTGATTGATAATCATAAACTGCCTGATGTCGCAATCGTCGCCGTTGCCGCCAAAATGGTTAGGGTCATGATGCACATGATCCATACAGGTGA
>Ga0302241_1001661_pt1 | contig 15398 bp, 20 predicted proteins | sample AAG_UR_Arg_MG_FD_193532 | JGI IMG/M metagenome (GOLD analysis project Ga0302241, IMG submission 193532) | Enriched activated sludge microbial communities from anaerobic digester in WTTP, New Holstein, Wisconsin, United States - AAG_UR_Arg | ecosystem: Engineered > Bioreactor > Anaerobic >... | reverse complement strand
ATAGTTGATGGCAATAAAATTGAGGGAGAAATTAATTTAGAGCAACTTAAAGAAAAGTTTGGTGATGATTTCTATTTAGAGTTACAACCTCATAATTTTGATGGGCAAAAACTTGCTAATCCAGCTTTAATAGCTCTTGCAGAGAAGCACAACATTAAAACTGTAATAACTACAGATATACATTACATAAAAGCCCAAAATAAAAAGACTCACGATGCATTAAAAGCCATTGCCTACCGTAAAAAAATGGGTGAAGCTGGTTTTTCTATTGACACAAACTATTTAATGAGTACAGAAGAATTGCGGGATGAATCTTTAGCTTTGAATATTCCTGAAAATATTATTGAAAAAAGTTTTAGTAATACTAAAGAGGTTGCCGATAAATGTAACACTGAATTAAAAAGATATGAAAATGCTTTACCAAAATTTGAGGGATAAAATGCTAAGCTCCAAAGAGGTTTCAACAAAAATAAATGGCATTCTAGATGAAATAATTGATGAAGCAACACAGCGTTGTAAGGTAGGGAAAGCATTACGTGCTGATTATAAAACAGAAGAACTTAAAACCTATATAAAGCAAGTTAAAGAATTACAAAATAGTTTTAATAATGGCTGGTGGATTCCAGAAGAGTCGGAGAAGAAATAATGAATTTTGAACAAAAAGTATTAATGGGGAAAGATAAAGTTAAGGATTGGGATGATTCTTATGAGAAAAGGCTCGCTCACGAGCTTGAGATTATCTCTGACAAGGGTTTTGAGGACTATTTTTTAATTCTTGAAGATATTATAAGATGGGCTATAGAGGATGGGATAATGGTGGGCCCGGGCAGAGGGTGTCTTAAGCATGATAGTCCTGTTCTAACCAATAATGGGTTTAAAAACATATCTAATATTGCCATTGGAGAAATGGTGATGGCACACGACGGTTGTTTTTATCCTGTATCGAATGTTTTTAAATACAAAAATAAAGACCCTATGTATAAAATAAGAACATACTACGATGCTCAAGGGGTATCTGTTACACCAGAACATAAAATGCTTGTGTCTAAAATGAATCCTCAACCAAATGTTGGAGGTAGAAGATTTGCTGATAAACCATCTGAGGTTAAATGGATTAGAGCAAAAGATGTTGAAGAAGGTGATATGTTAGTAATACCTCGTAGGAATCTCGGAGACAAAATCAGAATAGATTTAGCAAAATATGCTCCTGAAAATGCCCAAGTGACAGATGAATGGATAATTGAGTCTTTTGCGGGTAACCAACATAGATCATCTAGAGAAGAAAAAATTCCGCGCTATTTAGAAACAAATTACGATTTGGGATTATTTTTTGGTTGGTGGTCGGCAGATGGTTGGATTGTAAAATCAAAAAACACCTCCGTTGGTTTGTGTTGTAACTCCGATGATGATGATGGTGAGGTTCCAAAGTTAGTAAAAAGGTTGTTTAACGTTGAAGCAAGTAGATATCCTAGTAAAAAATCAAAATTGGTACAATATGAATTTTCCTCAAAAACAATTGTATCTTTCTTAAAAAGTCTTGTCCCTGATTATAATTTTACATCAAAAACAAAGAGCCTTTGTGGTTTTAATTTATCTTGGGACGAAGAATATTTAAAAGGTTTAGCAACTGGAGCATGGAATGGGGATGGACACCATAGTAATGATTGGAAATCAAAACACTCATATTCCTCTGTTTCTCGTGTGTTAGTTAGAGATATTAGACAAGTTTTATGGGCTTTAGGTGTACCAAACTCTTTACGGTCGCAATATAGGAAAGAAACAAGAGAAGGTTGGGGTGGGGATAGGATAGAATATACCTTAGTGAGTCCATCTAACTTCTTTTCACCTCCAAAAAATCAAATGGGGTATGTAGATGAGAATTTTATATACCAGAGAGTTTTTGATGTTATTGTTGAAGACCCAGAAGAATATGTTTATGATATAGAAGTGAAAGATATGCATTCTTTTGTAACAGAATCATATACAGTTCATAATTCTAGTGCTGGAAGCCTAGTAGCTTATCTCCTGGGCATAACAAAAATAGACCCACTAAAATATAACTTAATGTTTGAAAGATTCTTAAACCCAGCAAGACCCGATTTACCAGACGTAGATTTAGACTTCATGTCATCAAGACGCTCAGAAGTATTTAATTACATTAAAAATAAATATGGAGAAGAAAGAACATGTCTCATAGCAACATTTTCTCGCTTCCATGTAAAACAAGCAATCCGTGACCTTTGCAGAATATATGAAATACCAATGGAAACAGTAAACAAGCTATCAAAAGCAATCCCCACCCAAGTAAAAACATTAGACGAAGCAATGAAAATACCAGAAGTTACTAAATTCATGAAAAAAAATAAAGAAATACATGAATTAACAGAACAGCTAGAGGGTTCAATTAGACAGAAATCTGTGCATGCAGCCGGGATCGTAATAACACCAGACAATTTAACAAATTATATATCAACGGAAAAAGTAAAAGGAGAACTCTGCTCCTGTTTTGATATGCAGGCAATAGATTTTTTAGGCTTACTTAAAATAGATATATTAGCGCTAAAAACATTAGACGTAATAGCACGCTCATTAGAACTTGCAAAAATAACTGTAGAAGACTTACCAGAAGAATTTAATGACCCAGAAGTCTATAAAGTCTTCCAAGAAGGTAGGACGCTTGGAGTTTTCCAATTTGAAAGCCCATTATTAACAGGGTTGTCCAAAAAATTAGCAATAGATGATTTCAAAACCCTTTATGCTGCAACAACAATTGCAAGGCCAGGACCATTGCACTCAGGACAAGCTGATAAATATATAAAACGGAGAAAAGGCGAAGAAGAGCCCGAGCTTTTAACCCCGGAATTGGAACCTATAACGGATGAAACTTATGGACTTATGCTTTTTCAAGAACAATCAATGCAAGTAGCAGTACAATTAGCAAACTTTACTCCAGTAGAGGCAGAATTTCTGCGTAAAGTAATAGGAAAGTCAAAGGGTAAAGAGGCAATAGATGAATATGCTGATAAGTTCATAGAAGGCTGTCAAGAAAACTTTATCGATAAAGAGATTGCGGAAGAGATATGGAATATTATCCGTGAATCAGGAGCCTATCAATTTAATAAGTCTCATGCAGTCTCATATTCAGCTATATCATACTGGTGTGCTTGGCTTAAAGCATATTATCCTAAAGAATTTTTAGTTGCTTTAATGGAGTTTGAAGAAGATGATATTCAGGGAAATGCAACGCGTGAGTTACGAGAAATGGGTTATAAAGTACACCCGCCCCACATCAATAAATCCGAACGAAATGTTCACATTGCTAGTGACGGTGAAATATACATGGGTATATCCGATGTTGAAGGAGTGGGAGAAAAGGCCGTTGATGAAATTCTTGAAAACAAGCCCTACGAAACGTTCGATGACTTTATGGGAAGAGTTCAAAAGAGACGAGCAAATTCGCGTGTCGTTAGAAACCTCATTCAAGCGGGGTTTTTTGATGTCTTCGGGCGGAGAGATAGCCTTTTCTATACCTTAGACCCTGATCCATATCATGAATGGGACGACGAAGAAATGCTTCGGAGACAAATGATGGTATTAGATATACCTTCATCTACACCCCTAATTGAATATTATGAAAATCCATATGAGAAATATGTTGAAATGATAAATCTTAAAGATATCGATTTCAACGAAAAAGTTGATGAATATTGGGTAAAAGGGATTATCTTAGACTATAGCACAAGAGAAAGTTCCCAAAATAATTTACAAGAATTCTTTGGAGAAAAACAATTAATGGGGTTCTTTGACCTTGACGATGGTACGAAAAAAGTTCCCTGCTTTATTGCCCCAGAGACACTATCTCTTTTTAGTCATAGGATTAAAGAAGGAAGTCCAGTTCTTGTCAAAGCACACACTTACGGGAAGAAGGAAAAACTTTATGTTGATGGTGTAATTGACCTTGGAAACTTAGACCCTGATGGAACTCTTGAAAAATATGCACTTGATGGGAGAGTTAAGGTGTTAGAGAGTTTTTCTTCCGATAAGAATGTAAATGTGATAAATTATGTAACTTATCATACTTCAAAGAATGGAAAAAATTATGCGCGAATAACCTTTGAGAATGGCGAACAGGGGCTTTGCTTTAATTTAGACTCGAATGTATTTAAATCGGGAGAGGTTATAGTCTGGACATCAAATAAAGCGCCATTCATTAATGTTCAACAAAGGATTTCATAAAGAGGAAAACATTTAGTCGAAACATTTATATAGTAGGACATGGAAACATAAGGTGTAGGTGATATATTTGAAAGCAAGGGTATTATTTAAAGACGGATCAGTAACAACAAAATTAATTCAAGAGGGGGAGAAAATTGTTGGAGTTGAAATAGAAGCTCCAGTAATTGATTGGCCTTCGAAGGAAATCGAGGGGGAATTAGATATAATAGGAGAAAATATAGTATATCTAATGAAGGCAGGAGAAACTGCCACTTGTATACATTGTGGAAAAGATAAGCCAAGAGAAGCTTTTGGCCGTAGTCAAAGCAACAGAAATGGACTCCAAGGCTGGTGTATCCGCTGTAAAAAAGAAGGGATGATGAAAAAAAGAGCCGAGGCTTTATTAGATGAAGATGAGCAAATCTAGGCTTCTTAATTATATTCAATGTCCCGAAAGATTTCGACTAGATTATATATTAAATCTAAGACAATTCCAAGAGAAGCCAGAAGAGGGGACACCCTTAAAAAAGGGGTTAGATTTGCATCAAATCTTTGAAGATTATTATACAGTTGAAGAAGCAAAAGGTGTAAAAAATGAGGAAGATATTCTTAACATACTCTTGCAACATCCATTAGCTAAAAAAGATGATTCGGAATTACAGAAAGAATATTTAGAACACCTTCAGCACTTTGCAAGCTATAATATGCATGAAATAGAAGAGAAGGGTCTTGAAAAATATATACCACCAGGAAGAGAGCTTGACTTATATGACAAGGAATTAGACTTTCAAGGAATTATTGATAGGGTGGAAGAGACTGGTGATGGAAAATATGATGTCATAGATTATAAAACTGGCCGACCTGGAACTCTGAAAAAATATATCCTTGAACTTTCTCTCTATAAAATCTTATTCGAAAGATGTACTGGGGAAAAAGTGAACAAAGTTGGTATATATTTTTCAAAAAATAATAAATTAAGGCTCACTGAAATCACTAAAAAAGATGAAGAAAAAGCCTTAGAATGTATGCAAGCTATTCGTGAAGCAATTGATGCAGAATTTTTCCCAAAAAAGCCATCCTACTTTTGTAAGTGGTGTGACCACGCATCAATATGTATGACAGATGAAGAAATGAGCTATTATTAGGTGGTTATTTGAAAATGTTTCAATTAGCAATTCCCCAGAGAATGAATTTTGAATATACTCAAGAAGATGTGAACAAATGCAACTCCTTAATAAAGAAATTTAATGGAGTTTGCCCTCTTTATAAAACAATAAATGACTTTGAGGCTCGCTGTTCTATTGAAACAGCTATAATTAGTAAAATAATGTTTGACTTTGATGTAGATAGCGAAAAACCTGAACAAGAATTAATAGATGCAAGAAAATTACACGAGTATTTAGAGAAAGAAAACCTTGCACACACTATATATTTTAGTGGGCGAGGATTTCATATCTTTGTAAAGGTAAAAGAGATTCGAGCAACAGAATTAATGAATCCAAGAGAGGCAGTAAAGTCAGCACATGAGGATATTAGCAACAAAGCTGACGTTACTCCTGATCCAAAAACTAAAGACATTATGAGGATTTCACGAATTCCTAATACAATTAACACAAAAAGTAGGCTTTTTTGCATCCAACTTCTTCCACAACATCTTTATCTTAGTAAAAGCGAGATAGAAAGAATGGCCCAGAAGCAAAGATTAGTAGATTGTCCTACAACCGGGGAGTTATTTGATTTAAAACCCTATGATAAACCACTTCCAAAGGTTGAAAAGTATGAACAAAATGAAGCCGTCACAATATCAGATGAAATTTTACAGAGAGAACTCCCCAGTTGCATTCTCAGGTCCCTATCCCAAGGAGACTGTGGATTTTTTGAACGTTTTGCCATTATTACTGCCCTCAGGGACTTATGCTACTCGAAGGGAGACGCTCGAAAAATCCTTAAGAGTTATCTTACCCCTGATAAATACAGACATTGTGTTTTCGAAGAAGAACAATTGGACTATTTGTTTCATAGGCAAGACTTATTATTCCCCTCCTGCAATAGACTGAGAGAAGAAGGCTTGTGTGTTGAGGGATGTAAGGGGCAAAATATATATGTAGAGGTGTAAAATGCGGATAACTAGAAAAAGTAATAGAGTAAAATATTGTCAGTGGTATCTTCAAAATATAAAACCAGAAGCTCGTGCTAGTGAAATTATAGACCATGCTGTTGCAAATAAAGAATTAGGGAATAATCTTTATGTGGACGCAAAAGTCTTGGGTATTTTAATGAATCAGAAAAAAGATTTATTCGAATCTTATGAAGTTGAAGGCAGTAAAGCACGAATCTGGAGGCTAAAACCACAGCCGATTGTTAAACAATTTAGACAAACTCCTCTGGAGGAATGTATATCCAAACAGTCAGAATAGACCATAGAGAGAAACCGTCAATTGTTAAAAAGGCTTTTGATTATTTCAATAATATTGAAATAACTCAATTGCCGGTAGGAGATTTTGTTTGTGGTAATGTTTGTGTGGAGAGAAAATCTATATCAGATTTTACTGGAAGTATTAACAATGGAAGATTAAATAATCAGGCAACAAATATGGTTGCCAACTATGGAGAACATAGTTACATTATTATTGTCGGTTCGTTAAACGAATTGGAAGAAAATAAATATATTAAAAGATGGTCTGAATTAAGGTTCGATAGAGAGGTTGCTATTTTAAACGCCGACCATCCAAAAATTCATATCGAACTAGTTGCAAATGAGAAAAGGTTCTTTAAAAGGGTTCAAGCCTTGTTCAAATATTGTAATGATGGCAGTAGAAAAGTTAATGATATTAAAAAAATTGCCCCCAGAAGCGACAACAAATATGTTGATATGATAAGGGTTGTTGATGGTGTAGGGCAAAAGAAAGCAGAAGATATTTTAAAACAATTCAAAATTTATGAACTATGGGATATTAGTGAAAAAGATTTAAGAAACAGTGTTAAAGGAATTGGGGCTAAACAGGCGGAAAATATCAAAAAAGTTTTTCATAGGTGATAATGTGGAATACGAAGAGGTTTATAAGAAGATAAAAGCTTTAGAAGATGACGACCGCTTAGAAGATAAAGAATATTTTGAAGATGGAATGTCCTTATTTTGGGCAGAATATGTAGATGTTTTTGTAAATGGGCAATTGATATTAGCCTCTAACATTGTTTTAGATAATCCTGTTTTAGAATTATATGGAGCAATAGGTATGAAGTCTTTTGAACTTGAAGAAATTTGGGAGCTTGATATAGATGCCCAAATTTGAGAGTAACTCTAAGGATGAGGCATATTATGACAGAAACCAGCTCGCATTGTTGTGTGCTAAGATGGCTCAGAAATTAGATTGGAAAGTTAAAGTTAAAGATGAAGATTCTGAATGGCCTATCGTTTTAATTAACTTGCCTAATGGACAAATTAGTTATCATATTCCTAGGGAAGAAATGATTGGTGATTTTGAAATTGATGTTGATGAAACTTTTTGGGATGGACATTTTTTAGAAGAGAAAAGAGAAAATATCCGAGAATATTTACTTGAGGATTTGAATCTTAAGAATCCTAGAAAAGTTTATATTAAACAAGCTTATGGGGCAGAGAGATTGCTTAAAGAGAGGCCCTGGGAATGAAATTTGAGAATTATGATATGACGAATGGGAATTTAATAAATGTAGTTGATTTAGACATTCCCGAAACTTTGCATTCTCTATTTAGTTCGGCAGAAGGTTATAACCAATCTGGTGTTTTTGTTCAAGAGAAGGTTGATGATAAAGTTAAATATGTTTTGAGCGGCCCTCTCTATATTATGATAGATTTTTATATGTATGAATCTAACCATGTTTTTTATTTACCAGAAGAAGAGCTTATTATTTTAGAGGGGCCCAAAGGGACAGTTAAATTTGATGTTAATGATGTAAATATAGTTGATATAGATTTAAGGAGATACGTATAATGCAAAGATTTAAACCAGATAAATCTCAATTAGAGGATTGGATTAAGGCTGGAATAAGTTTAAGAAAAATATCTAAAATAACTGGATATTCAGTAAAAACAGTTTCTGATTGGTGTGAAGAATATAAAATAAAAAAGCCTCCTATTGGTAGGCCAAAAGGATATAAAGTAACAGAGAAGACTAAGAAAAAAGTAAGTGAAACAATCAAGAGGATTAGGGAGGAATTATAGTGCGCGAAGAAAATGTTAAAATGTTTGTTCAAGGGTTTTATAATGCTGAATGTGCATTTTATGAAATGAGAGATAAAAGGATGATTGATATTACCGTTAAGGATGAAGAGGGGATGAGATATTTAACGGGTCACTTAAAAGAAATGAAAGATTTAATGCAGATAGATTTAGAAAATCTTACAATAACTATGGACAGAGATGATTTTGAATCCATAATGTTTACTGCTGCAATTTTAAGTAGAGCTGGGGACTTGTTTGGCGGGTATGGAAATGATAGTTCAAACTAGTCATGATAGTTGTCTTCCGTTCAAGAAGAGAAGAATTGTAGAAGTGCTAATGGACGAAGCAAATGTTAAGGAATCCGAAGCTTTTAAAATAGCTCGTTCAATAGAACGAAAAATGAAAAGCTTTGACGAAGAAGTAATTTCAAGTGCTGCAATTCGAGAAGAAGTAAATTCACAATTAAGAAAGCGGGGTATGTTAGATGAAGCCCGTAAGCATGAACGAGTTGGAATTCCAGTAGCAGAAATAAAGAAAACAATAGGAAGCCATAATACAGATAATGCTAACGTTGGTAGAAACCCCGAAGCAGTACATAAATATGTTGCCGATGCAGCACTCAAACAATATGCTTTAGGCTGTTTACCCACTGATTTAGCACGTGCTCACGAAAAAGGAGACCTTCATTGTCATGATTTAGAATTCTTTCCCGCAAGGCCATTGAATTGTTTACAGCAAGATTTAAGACAATTTATTAAATATGGATTGAAGGTAGATGGCAATGGAGAACATACTAGTGCGGCTGGACCAGCGAATAATATTGAGACGCTTGTTAATCATGCTGGACAGGTATTAATGGCCTCTCAAGTGTTTATGTCAGGAGGACAAAGCTTACCGTTGATGAATGTTTTTATGGCCCCATATGTGCAGGGTTTAGATTACGAAAGAATAAAACAAGCAATGCAAATGCTTATATTTAATTTAAACATGTCATATGTCTCACGGGGAGGCCAGTCTCTTACATATGAAGCTCCATTAATAATTAGAGACAAGAATAACACAATAAGAATAGTTCCAATAGGTGAATTTGTAGAAAAATGGGATTATAAAAATTGTGAAACACTATCCTTAAACCGAAAAACAGGCCAATATGAATGGCAAACAATTACAAACGCGGTAAAACACAAAACTGCATCACCACTAATAAAAACAACAATCAACGATGGAAGAAGTGTAATAACAACATCAGACCACAGTTTGTTCAATTTTAATGAAAGGGCTGAAATTGTTGAGGTAAAACCGAATGAAAAACTTGAAACAATATTAACCGCAAAGCAGATACCATTGTGGGCAGAAAAGCCAGACAATATTCAAATAACAGAAGACGAAGCGTTTTTAATTGGGATATGTATTGGAGATGGTTCTCTCGCAGACAACAATGGAAATCCAGATTCTATCATGAGGATATTCTTAAACAAAAACGAAACACAAACCCAAAAAGCAATCAAAGAAATCGTTGACACCAATAGCCAGTGGAGACAGATTAAGGATTCTAATGCAGTTAAATTAACTTTTGCTGTAAAAAATCCCTTATTAAAAAAGATCGGTCGCGGTAGTAATAATAAAAAAATTCCAGACGAATTACTGTCTGGAGATAAAGAGACAGTTCTTTCAATATTAGATGGCTTAATATGCTCTGATGGGAATATAAACAGAAACAGAATAGAATTTAATACAACCTCAGAACAATTAGCAAACCAAATCCAATTTCTCTTATTAAGATTAGGATTAGAGTATAACATAAAAACAAAAGACGGAGATTCAAATTTTAAAAGGAACTACCCTGTTTTTGTTATTCAAGTATCTGCCTCTAGTTCGCAAAAACTACAGGTTTTAGAGGATAAGAAAAGACCAGGATTGTCTGAAGGAATTTCACAGCAAAGACACGACTATTCAATTATCCAACCAGCATTAAATAGGCCGAAACGCTTACCTGATGGAGGTATTTGGGAATATAGGGGGCAGTTTACTAAAGCAAATCGTTTAAAATATAATGGATTAGAAGCAAATTCTAAACATTATTCAAGTGTGTGGAATAAAGTAAAAAATTCTCTTCCAATGGTTGTTAAAGAGCAATCTTTAGCCGAAAGGGAAGAGTTTGTTTACGATATTTCTGTGGAAGAGAATGAGAATTTTGTTCTTGCAAATGGAATTGTTGCACACAATACAGTCTTCTCGTCAGTTAATTTAGAGTTTGGAGTTCCAGAGTTTCTTCAAAACGAAACTGCATGGGGACCAGGCGGTAAAAAAGCCGGAGTCTATGGAGATTACTTCGATGAATCAGAAATACTAAGACATGCTTTTACAGAAGTATTATTAGAAGGAGACTCAATGGGCAAACCACATCTATTCCCAAACACAATTTACACATTAAGAGATGAAACGTTCAAAACAGAAAACGAAGAAGCCTTACAACAAGTTCACGAACTCGCAGCAAAATATAGTACCCCTTATTTTGCAAATACTATTCCCGACTGGACAGGTGGACATTCTAATGTTATGGGATGTTTCAGTGGAGACACAAAGATTCCATTATTTATTAATGGAGAATTCCAGTTCAAATCATTCAAAGACATATCAGATTATTGTTTTGAGAATCACTCGTTTAAGACTCAAGGAGACAGCATCTATTTTGAATTAGATGACTTGGAAGTGTATTCTTGGAATAAACAGATTAATGATTCTTCAAAAATAGAAAGAAAGAATGTATCTAAAGTAATCATAAACCCTCCTTCTGATTTGGTTGAAATAAAAACAACGAGAGGTATTAGTTTTAAGGTTACACGAGATCATCCATTATTTAAGGTTTCCATGAGTAAACCAACACCGGCTGAAGATTTACAGATTGGAGATAGAATATATGTATCAAGAGCAAATTTGGTGGATTATCATGAACCTGGAGATAATTTATCTAAGTTTTTCGGTTTTCTCATGGGGGATGGGAATGTCAACTATAATAAAATTCAATTTAAGTTGAAGAAAACTGATAAAGTAAAATATCTTGTTTCTATTTTAGATGATCTAAGTATAAACTATACTTGTTATCAAAAAGAAGATGGATTTTACATTATCCGATGTGAGAATGAATGGGATATATCTAAACAAATTCCAAATCAAATTTATTCAAATAGTTCAACCATGTTGGGTTTTATTGAAGGATTATTGAACTCGGATGGGTATGTAACTACTCGGAGAAGTGGTTGGACTGCTAAAAGTGGTTCAACTGTAATAGAATACATTTCAACTAATAAAGAGTTTGCCGAATGCTTCTCCTTAATTTCTAATTTATTAGGATTAGCCCCAACTATTAAAGAAGTAAGTCCAAGTAATTCCAATTGGAAAAAAAAGTATGTTGTTAGAATATTTGGTAAAAATGCAGAAACTCTTCTCCAAAATATTACGTTGAGGGAAGGATTCGATTATCAAGAAGTGAGTAATAAGTCAGAAAGAATTTCTGACATTGGAATAGTATCAGTTAAAGAAATTAATTTAATCAAAAATAATTCTGCTGTCTATGATTTTGAAGTGGAAGAACATCATACATTCTTAGCAGGAGATTATTTATTAGTTTCAGGAAATTGTAGGACTCGTTTGAATAATAATTGGGGAAATTCATGGGATGAAGCTACCCTGCGTACCGGCAATCTTGCTTATATAACTTTGAATCTTCCACGAATGGTATATAAAGGCGGAAACTTCTATGAAAACCTTGAAGAAACCCTAGGGTTAGCCGAGAGGTTACTTCTGATTAGAAGGGAACACGCTCTTAAATGTATGGGAGAGTTTAATTTATTAGCATTTTTAACTCAACTAGCCGGAGATGAACCATATTACCGTATCGAGAATTCAACACTATCATTTGGCTTTGTAGGTATGCACGAAACACTATTGGCAATGGGAATTGAAGGTGGAATTACTAGCAGAGAAGGGCAAAAAACTGCAATAGGTATATTGCGATATATTAATAGTTATAAAGACGAACTAGTTGACGAAACAGATTATAGATGGACAGTATTGCAAACACCAGCAGAATCCACTGCGCATAGGTTTGCAGAGTTAGATCGCAAAGCGTATAAAGATAAAGCTATTGTTAATGGTAAAGAGGGAAGTGGTTATTATACCAATTCAACACATGTTCCAGTAGATTCAAAGATGAATTTATTAGAAAAAATTAGAATTGAAGAACAATATCACCCATTAACATCCGGAGGTCATATCACTAATTTGTTTATTGGGGAAGCACATCCAGGAGTAGAATCATTATCTAACCTTACAAAGAGGGTTGCAAAAAATACTGACACTGGATTCTTTACATATTCTTCTGCCTTTTCATACTGTTTTGCTTGTAACCAACATATGAGGGGATTACAAGACGCTTGTTCAAATTGTGGAAAAACAGATTCAGTTGAGTGGTACGATCGAATTACTGGATATATTCAAGCAGTTGGACATAAGAAAGATGCCGCTGGTGGATGGAATGCGGGTAAACAGAATGAATTAATCGATCGAAAGAGGTTTGAAATATGATTTATGTATCTGTAAAAATACCGGTTGAATTAACGGAAGAAGATGGGTGTGTTATCGCAATATCTCCTATGCTTAATGTTGGCTCTCAAGGAGAAACAAGGGTAGATGCCCTTAAGAATGTAAAAGAGGCGCTTGATTTATATTTTGAGGAGGATTAGTTATGTATCAAGTAGGTTTAGATATGTTGGTCAAAAGATGGTCTGTGTCACTTCCTTGTAATGACATGGAACACCCAAATGAAATGACAAATTTAAGATTTGTAGAGGAAGGAAATATTTTTCTACATTTTGATAGGGTGTAACTTTGTGCGTTATTACAAGATGTTATAAATGTGATAAGGAAATTAATTTAGATAAAGATAAATGGAAATATGAAAAAAATGAAATAGTATGCGAGGTTTGTAAATGAAAGAGATTCTATTGACCAAAGGACAGGTAGCTATAGTGGACGAAGATGATTTTAATTGGTTAAATCAATGGAAATGGTCAGCTAGTCAAAACGATCACACAAAAAGGTTTTATGCTGTTCGAAATAATAAGGGCAAAATAGAAAGGATGCATAGAAAAATAATAAACGCTCCTAAAGGAAAAGTAGTTGATCATATAAATCATAACACTTTAGATAACAGAAAAATAAACCTTAGAATATGTTCTAACCGACAAAATCTGCAAAATAAAGAAAAAGAAACTTCTTCTCAATATACCGGAGTAACTTGGGTCAAACATGCAAATAAATGGAGAGCTCAAATTAGAATTGAAGGAGAGTATAAACACATTGGTTATTTCAAGAATGAGAGGGAAGCTGCAATGGCTTATGAAAATGAAGTACGAAAATTAGGCGAAGAGTTGATTTGCAAACTGGAGGAATGATATCATTACTGTAATAGCTGGACTAGAAAAAGATGGTAAAATATATATGGGGGCCGATAGTATGGCCACTTGGGCAAATAAAACCGTAATAATGACTACACCTAAAATAGGAAGTAAAGGGGAGTTCCTTTTAGGTGGGGCAGGCAATCTTGGAAGTTTGCAAATATTACATTACGGTTTTAAAATGCCACCAATAGTAGAAGGGCAAAACCAAATCGGTTACTTGATTAATGAGTTTGCCCCAGCTTTCCGAAAGAAATTAAAAGAGTGTGGCTATTTAGAAGTAGATAAGTCTAAAGAGACTGTTAGTAATAGTTTTTTAATTGGTTTTAGAGGAATGCTTTTCTCTGTTTCTGGAGACCTAAGCATGGTACAACATGCTGACGGTTATGCAGCTATAGGTTCTGGTTCAGAATTCGCATTAGGAGTTCTCCATGCATACAGAAATGATAAGAAGATAAAGCCAGAAGCTTTAATAAAAAAAGCTCTTGAAGCAGCAGCACATCATAACCCATATGTTCAAGAACCTTTTGAAATAATATCTGGAGCAGAAGTTAAGGAGGAGAAATAATGGCAGACGCAGAATTTTTTGAAGGAACACAAGATGAAGTAGCGACAGAAACAGAAAGCCGACTAGAGGATGGTTGGTCAATTTCTGGCATGACAGTGTTAGCAACAAACAAAATTGCAATATTATTTACGAAAGCATGAAGCTTGAAGATTTGAAGGGAATGAGTTTAGCTGACCTGGAGCGGGCTAAGGTTATTGTTATAATTGAATGCCCGAATTGTCCCTCTTTTCATGGCACTTTTGATATTCCAAACTGCGGTAGGAATAATTCAATGATTCTAGACACAGATAAAGATGGTTTTTCCACAGAATGTGAGCTGTTTGATGTATCCCAATTGGTGGAAATATGGGACAAAAAAAGACGGGTTTGTACTTGTGAAAGATGTATGGAGAAAAAATATGGACGAACACGAGATGAAGGTTTTGATGAGCTCGAAGAGTAACGAGTGGGAGACTCCAGACTCTTTATTTTCTAATTTAAATGCAAGGTATGGTTTTACATTAGACCCAGCAGCAACTGAGGAAAATGCAAAGTGTAAAAAATATTTTACATCAGAAACTAATGGCCTTACGAAGAGTTGGAAAAATGAGGTTGTTTTCCTCAATCCTCCATATGGCCGAGAAGTTGGAACATGGGTTAAGAAAGCTTATGATGAATCAAGAAAGGACACTAAATCAAAAGTCGTTCTTATTCCCGCAAGAACAGATACTAAATATTTTAGTAAATATTGTTCTTTAGCTTCTAATATATTCTTTATTCAGGGGAGGTTAAAGTTTAATAATAGGACTCTTCCTTCCTATAAAGAAGATGGTTCACATAAACTATTTCCAGCAACATTCCCATCAGTTATTGTAGTATTTAATTCACTAAGAGAAGGTACGAGAAATGTCCAGTGGTGTAACAGAGACTTCACGGAATTCTGGTAACTTTATTATTTTTTGTAACAAGTGCA
>Ga0302241_1001638_pt1 | contig 15602 bp, 10 predicted proteins | sample AAG_UR_Arg_MG_FD_193532 | JGI IMG/M metagenome (GOLD analysis project Ga0302241, IMG submission 193532) | Enriched activated sludge microbial communities from anaerobic digester in WTTP, New Holstein, Wisconsin, United States - AAG_UR_Arg | ecosystem: Engineered > Bioreactor > Anaerobic >... | reverse complement strand
TATACATTTTTTAAAAGCCGGTGGAATGGGGGCTGTATATAAAGTAGAAGATATAAATCTTTCGAAAATCTGTGCTATAAAGGAATTGATAAATATATTTACCAATGATTCAGAGAAGAAAGCAGCTATAACAAGATTTGAAAGAGAAGCCAGGATACTTTCTGAACTTTATCATCCCAATCTTCCAAGAGTGATAGATTATTTTGTACTTGGTAACAGAAATTATCTGGCTATGGATTTTATAGATGGAGAAGATCTGGCAAGTATTCTTAAAGTCCGTGGGAAAAAGGGTTTTTCAGAAAAAGAAGTTATAGAATGGTCTTTACAGATCTGTGATGTCCTGACATATCTCCATACAAGAAACCCTAAAGTAATTTATAGAGATTTAAAGCCTTCAAATATAATGATCAGACATTCTGATCAAAAAGCAATGCTTATAGATTTCGGCATAGCAAGGACTATTATTAATTCATTACAGGACAGTCTTACGAAAACTGCCATTGGAACACTTGGTTATATAGCTCCTGAGCAATATAGAGGTAAACCTGACCCACGAAGTGATATATATTCCCTGGGAGCAACCATGCATCATCTTCTGAGTGGAAAGATGCCTTTGCCCTTTGATATGGAATCACTTGATAATCTCAGACCTGATATTTCCTCTCAACTGAATTCTGTGATTATGAAAGCTCTCAGAATGAAACCTTCTGCAAGATTTCAGTCAGTTACTGAGATGAAAAAAGCACTTATGGGAAATATAAATATAGAAGATCCTGTTGAAGAAGAAAGAACAAAGATAGATCTATTATTAAATCAACTTAATGTAAACGATCCCGAATTGCGCTATATAGTGATAAGATCTCTTCAGAATTACAGAGATGAAGAGAAAATAATAGATCCATTAATAAATATAGTTTCCAGAGATACTGATTTAATAGTAAGAAGAGAAGCAGCAAAATTTCTTGCTACATTTAGTGATAAGAGGATCCTCCGGGCCTTTAATAAAGTTATTTCCCACAGTGATCTGGAAATAAGACAGACAGCTATTAAGGTACTTGAAACATTTAAAGATCCTTCTTCCACGGAAGCCTTAATATATGCACTTGGAGATGACAATTCTGAAATAAGTTTTAGAGCCGCTATCTGTCTTCTGTCTATGAAAGAAATAAAAGCTCTTGATGAAATTTTTAAATTGTTGGAACGTCAGACTTCCCCGGAAATGCATAGTAAACTGAATGATGCTATAAAAGCTCTGGATACATCGTATATTGAAGACTGGCATAAAGAAAAAGAAAAAGTAGAAATAAAAAAGTTAAAGAAAAAAGAGATAAAAACCGTAATTTATTTGATTATTTTTATTCTCATAGCAGTAGTGGTTACTAAAATGTATCTTGACACTTCAAAAGGGAGGACCCTTAAAAAACTTGTCAGCGAAGGACAGACTTATCTGGAACAATATGACTTTGAAAACGCTTTAGTTTGTTTTAACAGAGCTATGGAAATAGAACCGGATTCACCAGAAATAATTTATTGTGTCGGGAATACCTATATTTGTGTAGATAAAGTTAAAGCCAGGCTTTATCTGAAGAAAGCTATAGACTTAAAAAAAGACTATCCTGAGGCACTTATGGCAATGGGCAGGTTGTATTTGATAGAAAATAATTTTAAGGAAGCAATAAATTATCTTGAAGAGTCAATTAACTTGAATAATAAATTACCTATGGTGCATATATATCTTGGGAGAGCATATTATAAATCAGGAAATAAGGCAAAGGCAGAAGAAATTTTTAATCTTGCTCAGTCTTCCAGTGATGAATCTACCTACAGGTCAGCCAAGGTATGGATTAAGAAATTACGTGGAGAGAAATCTCCCATAAAACAGAAGATAAAAACATTATTAGACCGTGGTGAGTCTTTATTTAAACAGGGTGACTATAGTCTTTCCAGTCAGGCATTTCTTGAGGCTATCACTTTAAATCCCGATGATTCCAGAGGATATTCCGGTATGGGCAGGGTTCACTTAAATAGAAAAAATTATAATATGTCATTAAAATACTTTTTAGAGGCTCTTGATTGTAATCCTCTTGATATAGAGTCATTGTGTAATGTAGCTTATATATATATACAGGAAGATGATACCAGAGAGGCTCTTAGAAGTCTTGGAATGGCTGCAGAGGTTGACTCTTCTTATTCTAAAATTCATTATCTAAGAGGGCTCTTATACTATAAAAAAGGTGAAAAAGAAAAAGCCCTTAAAGAGTTGAAATTTTATCTAAATATAGAACCTTTTGGAGAATATTTCGAAGAGATAAAGAGATTAATAAAAGAAATTGAAAAAGAATATAACTTATGAAAGAGAATAATAGTAACATAAATTATAAAGAGGTTCTTTTAAACTACCTCTGTGATCTTCTTTTTATTTCAATAGCTATAATAATTTACAGGAATCTACCATATTACAGGCAGTTTCTTCCAGGGGCAGTACAAACAGAAATCCTTATATTTGCCTTTATTTATGTAATTTTTGCTTTCCCTTATTATTGTTTTATTGCTTCCCATAGTGTCAGCAGGAGTGCTCAGATTATTCTTGGTCTTCTTAATTTTACAAGACAATGTGTTATATATTTGAAAGAGCGAAAAAAAAAAGGAAGCCTGTCTTTCCCATCTCTTGACTCCCGGGTTAAAGTAGGCCTTCTTTTTATGATGGTAAAGTTTTTTTATATACCTTTAATGCTTACTTTTGCTTTTCATCATATTCTTTCTATAGAAGGATGGAAAGGGAAGATTTTAACCCTTTCTCTAGATATAAAATTTCTTTATGATAGCATATATATGCTCATATTAGATATTTTCTTTCTTATTGATACTACTTTGTATTCCCTAGGTTATCTTGTGGAATCAAAATATCTGGATAATGAGGTTAAAAGTGTGGACACAACACTTCTGGGATGGACTGTCACTCTTTTATGTTATCCCCCTTTTTCTATAATATCCGGGTATTTGTTGCCATGGCCTAAAAGTTCTGATCTTATTACTTTAGACAATCCTATAATGACTTTTTTAAGCAGATTTTTTATAGTACTTTTGACTGGAATCTATGTATGGGCCAGTATTGCTCTTGGGAGCAAGTGCTCTAACCTCACAAACAGAGGTATAGTAAGTAGCGGTCCTTATGCTTTTGTCCGTCATCCTGCCTATATATCAAAAAATCTTGTCTGGTGGATATTGACTATTCCATATCTTGGTATCCAGAGCATATTAGGGGCCGCAGGATGGGGGTTATTATATTATATGCGTGCCATAACTGAAGAAAGACATTTGAACCAGGATCCTGATTATATTGAGTATTGTAAAAAGGTTCCCTGGAGGTTTATACCCTGTGTGTTTTAATTTATTTCTGCCAGAATGCCCTTTCCAATAAGATTTTCTCATTGTGTTTTATTCTTATAATCCATATACCTTCAATTTGAGGTCTTATCTTTTCAAAGTTTACTGTAGTATTACAAACCCCAGGTTCTACAGTAAAATTTTTTTTCTCATATATCTTTCCATTAGGAGAGAGAAGTTCAAAGGAAGCTTCAAGACCAGATATTAGCCACTCCGTATGGAGTGCTATAATATTATTATAATGAAAGGCAAGTATTCTGTTATTATTGTTTCCTGTAATATAGATTGAAGTTATCCCATTTTTTCCCAGATTATTTTCATAGATTTTTTCCATTTCCATAAGCTGACAGAGTATTCTGCAGGATTTATTCTTAATATCTGGTTTGAAGGTCACATCTTCTACAGAAGTAAATCCCAATCTTTCTTTTTCATAGCTCCTTAATAAATATCTTACCTGTGGTGGAAAACCATATATATATTTTCCTGTTATATCAGGATATATAGTATTCCGGGATTTTATTTTTTTTCTGTATGCTCCTTCTTCAGCAGCAAATGTAATTAAATCACGATATTTTTCTACATAACCATTAGAGGCAATATAAAAGAAGTAATCAATTGAAAATTTTTCACCTGAAATGATAAGTCCTCTGGATTTATTTATATTAGATTTTATTTCAGAAGTTATATATTCTTTCCATACCGGTATAATATAACCTTTTTTTCTTATCATAATATTCCAGAATTCTTCAAAAGAAGTGCCAGTGAACTTTTCAAGTTCTACTTTAAAAGGAAAAGGCTTTTTGAATCTTCCATATTTTTTATAAGCATACTGCATAAATTGCTGCATATTTTTCCCTGTTTTCAATCTCATTTCGACATCCAGCATTTTTATGACAAGAGGTGCCTTATAATAATGAAGGAATTCTTTTATATTCGGGTCTGTTATTTTATAATCATCTATAAGAGGACAGTCATATTCAGGATGTTCTCTTAAGTATTTCAGATAGGTATTATAATTTTTATTCCATCTGTATTCATCCTCTGTTATACCTGCAGCAACAAGAGAAATAATTTCCATATAGGATACCCATCCTTCATTAAACCAGATATCATCCTGATCTCTTAAGACCATACCTGTTGGTTTATAAGTATTTATACTGTAGCCTATTCTGCGGGAAAGTACTTCCCATGTCCTTAAATTATCTTCTTCTTTTTCATAATAACTTATACTGTTACTCCATGTTCCTCCAAAGATATTATTATCAGATGTACCGGGAAGCCAGCAGATTATATAAGGTCCTGATGGGTTTAAATTAAATTCTTTAAAGAAATATTCATATAATCTAAAGGTTTTATGAGTGATTGTTTTTTTACGTTCCTTCTCCCATTTAGAGTAACAATAAACAAAGACATCTGTATTACCATAGTTTTTTCTCTTTTTCTCAAAATCTCCGAAAATCATGGAGGATTTTATAAGGGATTCATAGACCAGCTCTTTTCCGAATATGTCAGGATAATACCATTTTCCTTCTTTTCTGTAAGAATTTATTATCTGCCATTGAGGGGGAACCTGAAATTGCAATTTCACTTTATTTATTTTTAAAGCATTATTTGGCATAATAAAAATTCTTCCGTCAAAAGCAGCAAAATCCTCTGAAACATAGCCCTGTCTGGCATGCCTTTCTAGACCCCCCGGTTCTACACTGTAAGTAATACCCATTTTGTTTGAGTCTGTCCTGGGAAGATAATAATTCCGACCATTTTTGTTGTATTTTAATTCTGCTCCATTTTTATCATAAAATTTTACCTGTTCAAATTTAAATTCTTTTTCCGGCCCCATCTGTTTAAAATAATAGGTGCTGGAAAAACAATAAAATATCATTGTAATAAAAGCTTTTTTTGTATCAGGTTTACTTAAGTCAATATAAATTTCCACTTCTGTTTCATATTTTTTCTCTTTTGATGTATCAGGGTAAATGATTTGATTTTTCTCATTATTAAAATAATTATCAAGAGAAAACAGTCCGGGGCGGTTTAAGAATAAACTTATACCTGATATAAGTATGAATAAAATAATAGCAATTTTTATGTGTATTTTTATAATATCACTTCCAGAACCCATTTTTATAACAATTCCCCCCGATTACCGGGGGGAGATGTTTTATGTCTTTTAAAAATTAAGTTAATTACATCTTTAAGTTCATAGTATTATGTACAATAAACTTATTTGCAATAAAGTTATGAGGATTTTTCTCAAGTTCAATATTATAAACTGTAAGATAGCTATTCACTTTTATCAGTTCTTTAGATATAATCTTATCTTTAATAAGAGTGCCCTCTATAGAAGTATAAATATAATCTCCTTCATTAATATTTCTTATCTGTTCATAATTATTATTTCCAATATAGAAAGGATGGTTTGGAGTCACATTAACAACAGAATGTTCTGTCTTAATTATATAGTAACTGTTAGAGCTTTCTTCATGAACTAAAGTTTTTTCAACCTTAAGTTCTAAAGTTTTTTTGCCATCAAAACCTATAACCATATCACCGGGAGTTATATTTTGTATTTCTTTTTCACCACTGGCTGTAAGTACTCTGGTGCCGGGAAGGAAACAGGAGGCGCCGCCGCTACTGCTGCTGCTACTGCTGCTGCCGCCGCCGCCGTCGTCGCCGCCGCTGCTGCTGCCGCTGCTGCCGCTACTGCTGCTGCCGCTACTGCTGCCGCCGCTGCTGCTGCCGCCGCTGCTGCTGCCTCCTCCGTCTGGAGTTTTGGTTGGCCGAGGAGGTGGAGGTGGTGGAAGAGGTGTAGAAGTTGGAACTGTAACAGCTCCCATGCTGCCTGCACTGGCTACACTGGCCTGAGGAATAAATCTTGGTTCTTTAAGCAGATTGGTAGATATAGCCAGACATGAGATTACACAGGGAGTCATTAATAAAGTTTTATTTTCAGTAAGCACAATTATACCGGCATTAGGGTCTGTGCTGTTCTGTACAATACTTCCAATAATGTGTATATTTCCGCTAATAGTTACATTACCTCTGGAATAAAGCATACCGATTATATAGTTATAATTCCTGGATATGGAATAGAGTATATCCTGGAGAGCTATTTTTGAATGGGGATTGGAACTGTTGTGATTTGTTTGTGTTACAATTTTTTTACAGTCCATAGAAGCTAACATGGAATCATAATCGGGTCTACCTTCAATGAGATAACTTTTCATATTATCTATAAGAGCCTGTCCTACACCTTTATTCTGGAGAGCATTGATTACAAAGGGATCCTGAATAAAGTTTTCCAGACTTACAGGTATCTGTCTTTCACTTTCTTCTGGAGTGAGAGGATTGAGCATTGCAAGATTTGGGAATTTAAATTCATTGTTGATACTGTAATATCTTTCTTTAATAGTATTATAAAGAACATTATACCAGTCATCATAAAGAGGTGTGGGATTTCCCGTAGGTATGCCCCCTTTACTGAGCACAGTAGGAGTCCCTTCAATATCTATATCGCCATCAGCATATATGACAAGTTCATCAGTTGGATAATAAGCATAATTTAATTTTTGAAGAGCCTTAATTCTTATGGAAGCAGGAATATTAGACTGAGAAGGTTTATAAACACTTCTAATGGGATCATAACATCCGGGATAATCAGCAATTCCTGTAGCACTTATTAAACCATTTCCTGTAACACCCTCAGGTATATCAATAATATGTCCATTTATAACATAGAGTCTTACATTATTTAATACTACCGGACCGGTATCTTCTAGAATCTGAAGATTGGCATTTTTGAGATAAAAGGTCCCTGGATAAAGGCTACTTAACTTAAAAGCATCCACCTGGTAAGTTTTACCAACTTTAGGAACGTCCCCTGGTTCATAGAATTTTCCAAGTTCATTAATAAGTTCTCTTGCATCTTCATTGGGGTCAAAGGATAAAATTTCCGGCGGAGGTTGGGGTATTTCTTCAGTAAAGGCAGGTCCTGTTTCATAACGAACTGTACCGGAAGGTGCAGGCAGTTGATTATATGGAGATGATGATACATTACCATAAATTATAAATTCATTTCCTGGATAAGTATACTTTATAGAATTTGCAGAAACTATGTCACTTGCAGGGGTGGTTTTTAAAGAATAAATATCCATTACCCCTCTGGAAAAGACATTACCTTTAAGCTCTATAGAGCCTTTCGATATGAGGGATGGAATTTTAGCATTGGGTCTTAAGAAAGTATTTATACTTATTTTTTTCCCTATATCATTAGAGGAACAACCATTGGATATAACCTGTGCACAACCTCTGGGAACTCTATCTCCAGCAGGAGTAAAATTATCATCTTTTCCGTGATAATTGTTATAAATTTGTATATTGTATTGAGTCTGGCCATCACTTAATTTTTCCCATGGAAATTCTTTACCCCATTCTCCCGGCCAGTAAGTATCCTCACTGAGTTCCTGAATAGCTCTGGCAATGCCCGCCTCTGCCCCTGCCATAGAGGTACTCTGATTTTTCTGACGACTGCTAAGAATAGTTACATTGTCTGCCATTGACAGAAGGGCAATTACATAGATAAAAAGTAACATTAAGACAAATAATATAGTAATAAGAGTAAATCCTTTTTTGTTAGAATTATTAAATTTTTTAATATGGAGGAAAAATAATTTCTTTAAGTCTGACATAATACACTTCCTTTCATAATTAATATGGAGGAAAAATAATTTCTTTAAGTCTCACATAATACACTTCCTTTCATAATTATTCTGTAGTATTATGAGGATAAACCTCTATAAAACATTTCATACTGTATTCCTCTTTTCCTACAAGACCTGTCCCCATCTTTGTAGCAGTAACTTCTATTCTTACAAGATAGGGAGTTGTACGATATATAGAGACCTCCTTTATATTCCTGGCAATAATAGAAGATTTATAGGTGGCATTGTCAATACAAATATTCTGAAGCTTTTCATGTGTGAGAGGAGATACTACAGGGGCAGGAATAATAGCATGTTCTTTTCTCCTTATCTCTTTTGCGTCAGGAATATAATAATAGATAACAAATTTTTGCCATATAGGTATTGTATATGTTGCAGGATCCAGTTGTATTTGAGTTCCTGTAGTAGTATCTTTATAAGCTGATAGAAAGCCGATAGCATGTTTTTCTATTGCCCCAGGAAGATCATATGTATCTGCACTGTTTATAGTAACTGATTTACTATTTGTAGAGCTGAGTTCTCTTTTCATTCTTATAAGAGATAGCATAAGATCAGACTGTATTTCAGCTCTATTTTTCCCTAACATAAAACTTTTCATACCGGGGACAAAGATACTGAAAAGAGTTGAAAGAAGAACCCCAAAGACAGCTATAGCTATTATTAACTCCATCAGTGTATGTCCGTAAGATTTCATTACATTACTCCTTAATATACCGGTACATTGCTTGGTAGATATGTTTTGTTGAATATATAAGAATTTAATCTGACTTTTTTTATGCCGCTACTCTGTCTCCAGTAAACAGTTACAATGACATCTAACATTTTTTTAGGGTCTACAGGTGGATCACTTCCGAATTGTATTTGTTTTACTATAACAGTGGGGGTAAAGGTTGTCCCCTCCATATTAATTGTATCATCTATAGAAAAATGGTCTTTTCCATAAAGTTCTATTCCTCCAAGAGTTTCAACATCAGGTAGGAGATAGAACTGGCTTTTATACTGATCTAAATGTTTGCTGGCTATATTACATGCTATAGTAACATTTTTACTCATTTTTATAGCTTCAATACCTGTAGGAAAAACTGTTATAATACTGAGTAAAATTACACTCAGCAGACACAGAGAAACCATAATTTCTAATAATGTAAATCCTGTTGAACAATTAATTCTGTAAATCATAACAATCACTCTATTATATTATAACAATAATTTCTAAATTTGACAATATCTTTATAATTTTATTTATTTTAAATAAATTTATTTTGTCTTTCTTTCTTTTGAAGGTTAAAAGACGGAAGTATAGAAATTGTATAATGAGTTTTTAGCTTTCAGCAGTCAGCAGTCAGCTTTTATGGGAATTACATAGTAAGAATTCCTGAGCTTTATCTGATAGCTGATAGCTAATTGCTGAATGCTTATTATAAGGTGATTTTTGACTATGAACCTCATATGTGCTGTTTGTGGGGCAGAACACAGAACTACAGGACGTTTTTGTAGTGAATGTGGAGGACAAAAATTTTTAGAACAGGATCGAGAAAAACTTCTTTTATCTAATGGCGAAGTTATTGCTTCAAGATATAAAATTATAGATTTTTTAAAAGCCGGTGGTATGGGGGCTGTTTATAAAGCAGAAGATCAACGCCTTTTTAAAATCTGTGCTATTAAAGAATTAATAAATATTAATCTTAAAGGAGAAGATAAAAAACTTGCTTTTATCAGATTTGAAAGAGAAGCCAAAATATTATCTGATCTTGAACATCCCAATCTTCCCAGAGTTATAGATTATTTTACTTTAGGAGACAGAAATTATCTGGCCATGGATTTTATAGATGGAGAAGACCTTGGAAATATACTCAAGGTAAGAGGAGAAGGCGGATTGTCAGAGGAAGAAGTTATAAAATGGTCAGGTCAGATATGTGATGTCCTGGATTACCTCCATAGCAGAAATCCACCTATAATTTACAGGGATATAAAACCTTCAAATATAATGATTAGAAAATCTGATGAAAAAGCTATACTCATAGATTTTGGTATAGCCAGAATAGTTACTCCTTTAGAAGAGGAAGGTCTTACTAAAACTGCTATAGGAACAATTGGATATATGTCTCCCGAACAATATAGAGGCAGAGCTGAAATAAGAAGTGACATATATTCTCTTGGAGCTACCCTGCATCATCTCCTGAGTGGTAAAATGCCTTTGCCCTTTACCATGGAACCATTACATAAATTAAGACCTGATATTTCAGAAAATTTAAATGCTCTGGTTATGACAGCTTTGAGAATGAAGCCAGAGGAAAGATTTCAGTCCGCTATGGAAATGAAAAGAGCTCTTATGGGAAATATAAAGATACAACGTCCTGTAACTGAAGAGATTACAAAAATAGATTTACTATTAAATCAACTTACTGTAAAAGACCCTGAATTACGTTATATAGTGGTAAAAGCTTTAAGTAATCATAAAGACGAAAGAAAAAGTCTGGAACCATTAATAAATATAATGTTAGAGGATCCTGATTTGATAGTAAGAAGGGAAGCGGCCAGATTTCTCTCTGACTTTGAAGATAAAAGGATATTATGGGCTTTTAATAAAGTTTTAAATGATAAAGATTTAGAACTAAGGCAAATAGCTATTAATGTAGTAGAAAGATTTAATGATGCCAGTTCTTCTCCTGCTTTAATGCAGTGTCTTTCTGATAAAGATCCTGATATAAGCTTTAAAGCAGGAATGTGTCTTTTGAGGATGAGAGATAACCGGGCCCTTGATGAAATTTTTAAACTCCTGGAACGTCAGACTTCTCAAGAAAGGCAGGAGAAACTGGAAAAAGCTATAAATGCTGTAGACCCTTCTTATCTTTCTGAATGGAGTAAAGTAAAAGCAAAAACAGAAGTAATAAAAACAAAGAAAAAAGAAATAAAAAATACAATCTTTCTCATTGTTTTTATAATCATACTGGTAATAGCCACTAAAATATATCTTGATATTACAAAAGCACAGGAAGTTTCAAAATTGATAAATCAAGGGAAAAAGTATCTTGAAGAATACAACTCTTATTCTGCTCTGGATTGTTTTGAAAAGGCCTTGAATAGAGATCCCGGAAATTGGGAAGTACTTTACCTCACAGGGAAAACATATACCTCTACAGATTCTGTTAAGGCCAGAAATTATTTGAATAAAGCTTTGGATTTAAAAAAAGATTACCCGGATGCTCTTATAGCTATGGGGCATGTCTATTTAATAGAAGGCAATTTTAAGGAGGCAATAAACTATCTGGAAAAAGCTATTAAATTGGATGATAAATTGACTCTTCCATATATATATCTGGGAGAAGCATATTATAGATCAGAGAATAAGGAAAAGGCAGAAGAATTTTTTAATCTTTCTGTATCTTCAGGAGATAAAAATATAAGTATGTCCGGCGAATCATGGCTTAAGAAATTGCGAAGTGAAAATATATCCCCTCATATAAATGAGAAGATTGAACTTTCCATGTCTGAAGGTCAGAATTTTTTAGAAAAGATGGATTATGAATTGTCCGGACAGGCCTTTCAGGAGATCATAACCCTGAACCCTGATGATTTCAGGGGATATTTCGGTATGGCTATGTTACATTTACGTAAAAGAAATTATGATGTGGCATTAAAGTACTTCAGTAAAACCCTGGATTGTAATCCCATATATATGGAAACATTTTGTAATATAGCTTATATATACATACAAAAAGATGATTATAATCAGGCCATGAGATATCTTGAAATGGCCTTAGATGTTGAACCATCTTATTCAAAACTGCATTATCTGAAGGGTCTTGTATATTATAAAAAAGGACAAGAGAAAGAAGCCCTTCTGGAATTTAAACATTATATAAAAGTAGATCCTGGAGGGGAATATTCAGTAGAGATCCAGAAAGCCATAGAAAATATGGGAAAAAAGAAATAGTAAGTATGTGTTGTGAAAAGGAGTTAATTATGGAAAGCATTAAATTAATCAAAGAATTGAGTGAGATTGACGGAGTATCAGGTTTTGAGTTTCCTGTGGCAGAAGTTTACAAAAAATACCTTAAAGATATTGTTGAATTAAAGACAGATTATATGGGTAATATTATGGGTTCTTTAGCAGGAACCAGTCCTGCTCCCAGAATAATGGTGTGCAGTCATTTAGATGAACTGGGTCTTATGGTTCATTCAATACTTGAAGATGGAAGAGTTAAATTCGTTGTTCTTACAAACTGGTGGGATAATATAATGCTGCAACAACCGGTAATAATTAAAACCAGAAAAGGTAATATTCCCGGTATTATTTCTTCTAATTCCTGTTTTATGGGTAAAACCGCTGAAGAGTTAAAAAGCTTTGCTACTAAAGATGCTATGTTTATAGATGTGGGAGCCAGAAACTATAAAGAGGTTGTAGAAGACTTTGGTATAAGGCCGGGAGATCCTGTATGGCCTGATGTTCTTTTTCGACCTCTGGCAAATAAGGAGTTCTTTGCGGGTAAAGCCTTTGATGATAGACTTGGAGTTGCTGCTACAATAGAAATAATCCATAATATTGCAGGTCAAAAACATCCCAATACAGTTCTACCTGTTGTTACGGTTCAGGAAGAAATAGGTTCCCGTGGTGCCATAGCAGTTACAAACTTCTGTAAACCTGATATGGCTATTATCCTGGAAGGTCCTCCTTCTGATGATATACCATTAAAACCCTATCAATCCCAGTGTATTCCAGGTAAAGGTGTTCATATTCGAAGAATGGAACCTGGCATGATGTCAAATGGAGGCTTTTTTAAGTTTATTGTCAGTATAGCAGAAGAATTGAATATACCCCATCAGATTGCAGTCAGTCAGACAGGAGCAACAGATGGTGCTCTTATCCACAGAGAAGCTTTCGGGATACCGAGTATAATGATTGGTATTCCCGTAAGATATGCCCATGCCTCTCATGGTGTATTTTGTATGGAAGATTATAAAAATACTGTTAAACTTTTAACTGAAGTCCTTCTGAGACTGGATACGGAGGTTCTGGAACGTATTAAAGAGAATCCTTATGGATAAGACGTGAGACGTGAGGCGTGAGACGTGAACTATAGTAAATAATGGGTTTATGGTGTAGGGGCGAACCCTTGAATTTAAGCTATCTTCTCTTAGAAATGAAGAAACTTTTTCTTTATGCGGCTCTGAAATAACACCTTTAAAGACAGAACATATGGAATATATGAAATTGAAAATCCCTGAAGGATATAAAAATCAGTGTGAGTCTTTTGCCTTTAAGGTAAAATGTGAAGAGAAGTTTTTATATTCGTCAGATATAAAATCCCTTGAGGATATAAAGAAATATATGCCTGATTGCCGTTATGTGATTATTGAAATGACCCATGTAAGTCTTGAAGAAGTAATAGACTGGGCAGTAGAACATGAAAAGACACAAGTTATTATAAGCCATATAGACCCTGGCTTTTCTTTAGAAGGATATAAACTCTTAATAGAAAAAAAGGACTTAACAAATGTAGCTATTGCAGAAGAAGGTAAAGGAATTGATTTCTCCCATAGATAAAGTTAAGAAAAAAGAAAGATTTACCTTTGAAGAAGGGATAGAACTTTTTGAAGTGGATTTTCTGAAGCTTGGAATTGCAGCAGACAGGTTCAGAAAAGAAAAACTTAATCATAATTATGCCGGTTTTATTCTGGACAGGAATGTTACTTTTACCAATATCTGCTGTGCTAAATGTAATTTCTGTGCTTTCTTTAGACAGGAAGAAGAGAAAGACTCTTTTTTACTTTCTATTGAGGAAATACTGGATAAGGTGTCTCAGTTAAGAGACCTGGGTGGCACACAGGTAATGCTTCAGGGAGGACTTAAATGTGATCTGGATTTTTATAAAAATATGCTTAAAGTTATAAAAGCAAAATTCCCTGATATAACACTTCACTCTCTTTCTCCTGCCGAGGTATTTTATCTTTCCAGAAAGCATGGAATGCCTGTAAAAGAAGTTCTTCTGGAATTAAAAGAGGCAGGACTGGATTCTCTTCCGGGGGCTGCAGAGATTCTGGTAGACAGGGTAAGGGATATAGTAAGTCCTGGAAAACTTAAAACAGAAGACTGGCTTTCAGTTATGCGTAACTGTGCCTCTATAGGAATGCGTTCTACTGCCACTATGACCTTTGGTATGGTAGAAACCAGGGAGGAAAGAATTGAACATCTTTTAAGAATCAGAGATCTTCAGGATGAAACAGGAGTTTTCCGTGCTTTTATTCCTTGGACCTTTTCTCCTGATAACACAAAGATGTCCTTTATAGAAAGACTGAATACTGAAGAGTATTTAAGAATGGTTGCCATATCAAGGCTTTTTCTTGATAATTTTAATCATATTCAGGCAGGATGGGTTACAGAAGGATTGGATGTGGCCTCTATAGCTTTATCTATGGGGGCAGATGATATGGGAGGAATTTTAATGGAAGAAGTAGTTGTAAAGGCCACAGGTATTTCCCACAGAGTGTCGAAAGAAGATCTGATAAAACACATAAGACAGGCGGGAAAAATCCCTGTAAGAAGAAATACTGCCTACGAAATTTTAGAAATTTATGCCTGACACAAAAGAAATGTTTGCCTCCATAAGCCCCCTGTATGACCTGCTCAATCACATCCTTTCCCTGGGACTTGATTTTTACTGGAGAAAGGTTTTATTTAAACTTGCTGCCCCTTATTTAAAAGAAGAAGATTCTGTTCTTCTCGATATAGCATCAGGTACAGGTGACGTGGCTTTTACTTTTACAGGACTTGAACAGGTTAAGATTATAGCTTCTGATTTCTGTTTCAAAATGCTTCTTATAGCAAAGAAAAAGAGCATGAAATATAAAATCCCTGTCTTTTTTACCTGCACTAACGGAGAAGAATTGAATTTTAAAGATCAGAGCTTTAATGTGGTTACAAATGCCTTTGCTTTAAGGAATATAGAGAATCTGGATAAAGCCTTTGCCGAAATGAGAAGGGTTTTAAAGCCGGGAGGGCTATGTTTGAGTCTTGAATTTGCAAGACCTGCCGGTATATTTATAAAACCTTTCTTTTTATTTTATCTTAATTTTGTTCTTCCTTTAATAGGAGCGATTTTTGCCGGTAATTATAAGGCCTACAGATATCTATCTTCTTCCATACAAGAATTTATGACTCCTGAAGAATTATGTAAGATAATAACTGATAAGGGTTTTAAGCATGTCCGGTATAGGTCACTTACTTTCGGCATAGTAAATATGTATATTGCTGAGGTTTAAATTTGTCGTCAATCTCTGTCTTTCATCAATTCTTTAATTTCTTCTAGAGTGTTTCTAATAAAAAAATTCCGTAAATAGGTATAATGTGTGTAGAAATAAATTAAGTATGAGACGAAAGAAAAAGAAAAAAAATCTCTTAAGGGGCCCTCCATATAATAAACCAGAGGAAAAATATGGAAGTCCGGAAGATTTAGTTAATTGGAGTAAAGAAAAGGGAAATAAAAAAGAGGC
>Ga0302241_1001630_pt1 | contig 15633 bp, 11 predicted proteins | sample AAG_UR_Arg_MG_FD_193532 | JGI IMG/M metagenome (GOLD analysis project Ga0302241, IMG submission 193532) | Enriched activated sludge microbial communities from anaerobic digester in WTTP, New Holstein, Wisconsin, United States - AAG_UR_Arg | ecosystem: Engineered > Bioreactor > Anaerobic >... | reverse complement strand
AAACTTCAAATTCCCCCTAAAGTTATTTCTATTCAAAAATTTGAAAACCACGTGTCTACGTCTATTTTATAATACGAATCCCCCTGGTTTTACGCCATTACTTAACTTCAGGTTGTCAAACTTCCGTTAAAGAAATTGAACAAATGAGGTTTTAAAAAACACCAAAGCCTTCGCTCCTACTTTCTGAAAATACTTTTAGATATTATTAATTCCAATTTCCTTATAGATTCACTAAAAATTCTTGGTTCTATCTGCCAGAGAGGTATTTTTCTATTATCTATAATATTTGATTTCAGATCCAGAATCTTATAAAATTGTATCTGGCCGGTTATAGAAATTCCTTTATGAGCACTTTTTTCTCTATCCCAGATAAATCTAACCTGTATATGAGGGTCTTTCCAATTATAAAAAATATAATTTTCTTTCATACAGAATCCCTCATAAATAAAAGATTTTTTTGCCTTATCCGGTATTAATTTCTGTGAGAAATATCTGAGGGATTCGATTTCAGTTATTTCATCCATATGCAATGAAAAAAGGCTTCTGAAAACCTGCTGAAAAGGCTGTTTAATCTTTCGCTCCATTATAATCTTCTGCCAGAGAATAATCTGATTGGCGAAGAATATATCGAGAGGGTGAGCTACTGTAAAGAGTTGTTTTGTATGAGCAAATCTTACCTTACCTTCAGCGGTAAACCAGTTTTTTTCATGATATATACCAAGGAAACTTCCTCTTTCTCCATATAGATTGAGTACGAGTCTGGATAGAATTTCTTTAAATACTTCTTCACCGAATAACCATATAAATTCTTTCACCGTAAATTTTTCCTGTGTTATCATAGCCTGTTCAAGTATCTTCTTTGATACATCCAACCATATTTTATTTCTGTCACTCAGTTCAACCGGTGAGGGACTTTTCTTCATTATTATTTTTATAATATTATCTATATCTCTCTTATTACCACTTAAATTATTTAGTGAATTTACTATTAAAATAATAGATTTCTCAGATTTGTCCTTATTTTTTATATAATCAATCAATATGGTTACAACATCTGTTAAAAATTCCATATGAGTCGCGGATATTTCAAAGATAACCTCTGACAGAGCATCCTGAATCACATAGCTTCCTCTCTCCATTAAATTCAGAACAGGCAGAATAAATCTTCCTAAAAGACAGGGAAAATGAGGAAATTGCTTTTTTAATATCCTGGATGCTGCAAGTATAAGGGTATCATCTTCACTTGTAAAAAAATCGATTAGATAAGGGATAAGCCTTTCTAACCATACAAAACTTTCAAAATTTACATAAGCAAAAATTTCCATAAATCCCATTCTGCATGGATGGGATTTATCTTTCAAAGCCCTGTATAATAAAGGAAACACCTCGTCAGGATATATACTTCCGAGAATTCTTAAAAGAAGATACCCTTTTTTGAGTTCTAATTCTGGAGATTCTTTAGTAGTTACAGCCAGACAATCTATTATTCCAAGGGATAAAACTCTGGCTTTTTTTACTGAAGGAGTAAATTTTTCCTGGTAAAATTCATAAATTATTTCAAGAGTTAGAGATCTGATTATCTGTCCGGGATGGTTCAGGTAGCGTACTATTATATCTGTTATTTTGTCGGCATCTTCCGGACACTGAGCAAGAGATATAAATATATCTTTAATTATTAAAAGTAAGTCTTCTTCGGATTTTGGATAAAGTTCCGAAAGAAATTTCAATAATTTTTCATTATCTGTTTCAATAGATATTTTATCGAGTTTTTCCTGAAAGCCCCGGGATAATTTGCCTCTTAAATCTAAAAGCAGGGATTCAATATTTAATATATTCATAAACTGGTGAGAGGTGAGAAGTAAGAAGTGAGAGGTAAAAAGGTAATGGGTAACGGGTGAAACGTGATGAATTATGCCTTATGAGTGATGAGTAAAGTAAATGTAATTTATTACAACAACTTCTCTTCACATTTCACATTTCACGTTTCCATTACTCTTCTCACTTCTCACTTTTCACTTTTCACTTTTTAACTTTCTTCTTTAGCTTTCCTGGCTTCTTCAATTACTTTTTCAGCAAGTGAGGCAGGAACTTCTTCATAATGGGAGAAGTCCATACTAAAACGACCTCTGCCCTGTGTTATAGAACGAAGATCTATACAATAATTAAGCATTTCAGCATGGGGAACCAGAGCTTTTATAATCTGATTCTTTTTACCTGCCTGCTCCATACCGAGTATTCGGCCTCTTTTACTGTTAAGATCACCCATAACATCACCCATATAATCACTTGGTACAGTTATCTCTACATTCATAATTGGTTCTAAAAGGATGGGATTAGCCTGTTCCATACCTTTCCTGAAAGCCAGTCTTGCTGCAAGCTGGAAAGCTATATCTGATGAATCAACTGTATGATAAGAACCATCGTAGATAGTAACCTGAACATTGGTAATGGGATAACCGGCGACAAAACCTTCTGCCATAGTATTAACTACACCTTTCTCTACAGCAGGAATATAATTTTTGGGCACCACTCCTCCTACAATCTTATTTACGAATTCAAAATGTTTATCTTTAGGAAGAGGGATGAGTTCAAGCCATACATGACCGAATTGTCCCCTGCCACCTGACTGTTTTTTGTGTTTACCTTCAGCTGTGGCCCTGGATTTAATAGTTTCTCTATAAGAAATCAATGGTTTTTGAAGCTCTACATTTACACTGAATTTTCTCTTAAGACGGGATGCCACTATATCTAAATGAGATTCCCCCATACCGGATATAAGCAACTGCCTTGTCTCATGATTTCTTTCAGAGTGAAGTGTAGGATCTTCTTCTACAAGTCTTGCAAGAGAAGTTGTAAGTTTATCTTCATCAGCTTTAGTCTTTGCTTTAATAGCCTGAATCATAACCGGTTTCGGAAAAACTATACTTTCCAGAATAATCTGATTGTCTTTTGTACATAAAGTATCTCCAGTAGTTGTCACCTGTAGTTTGGCAGTTACTGCTATGTCACCTGGATTTATACGCCCTGCAACTTCCTGGCTTTTTCCGCACATATAATAGATTTTAGTTATTCTCTCTTCAGTTTCTTTTGAAGAATTATATACTATGGTATCAGGACTGAAAACCCCTGAGAAAACCTTAAAAAAGCTTAACTTACCAACAAAAGGATCTGCCATGGTCTTAAAGACCTGAGCTGCAAGAAGTTCTTCTGATGAACAGTGCAGATCAAATTCTTCACCACCGGGTTTCTTCGCCTTTATAGGACGTCCTTCAAGAGGTGATGGGAAAATTTCTACAATCATATCCATTAAAGAGGAAACAGCAATATTTTTTACAGCAGAACCGCAGGCCACAGGAGTAATCTGGCATTCAGCAAAGGCTTTCTTAAATCCTCTTTTTAATTCTTCTTCTGAGAGTTCTCCCTCTGAGAAATATTTTTCCATAAGTTCCTCATCATTTTCAGCTATTTTTTCTATGAGTTGTACTCTTATTTCTTCTGCTTTAGCTTTAAGATCAGGTGGAATTTCCTCTTCTTTATATTCTCCATTTGAGAATATAAGAGCTTTCATTTTAATAAGATCTACTATACCTTTGAATGTTTCAGCATTTCCTATGGGAAGATAAATAGGTATTATATCTTCAGATAAGATTTCTTTAAATTTATTAAGGGCCTGATCAAAATTTGCATTTTCCTTATCCATACCATTTACAAATATAACTCTTGGTACATGCTGTTCTTCCAGGTAATGCCACATAACTTCAGTCCCCACCTCAACACCCGCCACAGAAGACAGTAGTAAAAACCCGGCTTCCACAACCCGGAGACTTCCTATAATATCTCCAACAAAGTCTATAAAACCGGGGTTATCTATAATATTAATTTTTTTCCCTTTCCATTCCAATGGTGCTATAGCAGATGATATACTCATTCTTCTCTGTATTTCATCAGGATCATAATCGCAGACAGTATTACCTTTATCTATTGATCCTATTCTCTCTATCAACTTGGCATTATACAGCATTGCCTCTGCAAGAGAGGTCTTACCCACACCACCATGAGCATAAAACCCTATATTTCTTATATCCTTGCTTTCAAAACTCTTCAAAAAACTTGCCTCCTTTATTATTAGCTATCAGCAATGAGCAGTCAGCTTTCAGCTTCAATTAAACTTCTTTATATTCTTTCGGAATTTTTTTACCTGCTTTAAGAGCACAATCTTTATGCCACTTATTTCCGGATACCTTAACATATTGATTCCCTTCTATAGTACCTCTGCAACCTCTACATTTGGCTCCTCCTTTTACGGGGGGCGGAAAAACTTTTTTTTCTTCAGACACGTTTGTTCACCTCATTTTTTTATAGCTTTCAGCTATCAGCAGTCAGCAATCAGACAAAAATTACTATCTTTTAAAAGATTATAAAATCCTCTCTCTAATAGCTGATAGCTAATCTGGCGGGAGTATGTAGGAATCGAACCTACCACAGACAGGGAGACCTGCCCGTCAGCGGATTTGAAGTCCGTGGAGGCCACCAGACCCCATTTACTCCCCTGAAACTAATACTCTGTTATCTCCAATCCTTCTGGTAAAGTTTATTCTATCAAAATATTCCAGTAAAAATATAGCATATTTTCTGTTTGTATTAAACAGATCCCTGGCTTTAGCAGCTGTAATCTTACCTTCTCTTTTTATCTCTTCTGAAATAATCTGTTTTGCTTTATCTATTGCCTTTATATAAAACATTACCCCTTCCTGAACCGGTATAAGCAAATCCTGTTCCAGCAAATAAGAAAATACCTGCTTAAAATCAGGATATTTACCAAATTCTTTTTTTACATCTTCTATAAGAGGAGGTTTAAATAAATCCTTTTCAAAACTTAAGGAAATATCTCTTTTCAATTTATCCTGTCCCTGAGTAAATTTTATCTCAAAATCTTTGAGTTTAAAACGACCTTTCTTAACCTCAATTCTATCGGTCATACCATCAAGGATTTCCCTTAATATTTTTACTTTTAACTCATTTTTATATCTTTTGTCAGTCAGCAATTTCACTATTTCCAGAGAAGTTGGGCCAATCCTCAGAGGATTACTTCTGTGAAACTCTTTTAAAATCTTCAAAAGCTCTTCTTCTATATTTTTTAAATCTTTAATGTGAAGAAGAGTGTCCTGAATAAGTATGGCCTTATTACTCAGAATAAGCTTTTTTACATCTTCCTCCTGGCCTTTTTGCTTAAACTTACTGTAAGACTGAAAAGGAGTGTATGAAATTTCATGTTCTAACCTGTTATCTCTTTCTCCTTCCTGAAGTTTATAAAGATATTCAATAATTTTTTTATCTCCCGCTTTATGTCTGAGATTTACCCCCTGAAGAACCCTGCCTCCACCAATAGTTTCAGAAGGAGAATAAGACCTTACCACATAATGCTCTCCATTGGATATTATTACAGGCTTTTCCAGGTCAAACTGTACCAATTGAGTTTCTCCGGATTTAATACCGGGAGATTCTAAAAAATTTATTCTTCCTATTATTTCATTTGTACCTATATGAAGGCGTATTCTGCTATGATTCTTTAAATCCCTCGGATATGGAAGAAGAGTAAAAGATGCATCAATAAATCTGTTGTGAGAAAAAACATTTTTACTGAGTAACCAGTTTCCACGCTTTAATATCTCCTTATCAGCTCCAATGAAATTAACAGCAACCCTCTGACCGGCATAAGCACGCTCAACAAATTCATTGTGTACCTGAATATTCCTTACTCTTACTTCTATATTCTGTGGTTGAACTTCCAGTAATGCTCCTTTATTTAAGGTCCCCTTATTTAATGTTCCTGTTACTACAGTTCCAAAACCTGATATAGTAAAAACCCTGTCAACAGGTAAAATCACAGGAGCCTTTATATCTCTTTCTTCAACATCATTATATAATTTCCCAAGTATTCCCTTTAACTCCTCTTTGCCCCGGCCATCTACTGAAGAGAATAAAACTATCGGAGCCCCCTCAAGAAAAGTTCCTTTTACCAGATCAAGGATTTCTTCTTCTGTATTCTTAACCTGATCTTCTGTAGCAAGATCTATCTTTGTAATAACTATAATACCCTTTTTAATACAGAGAAATCGCAAAATATCAAGATGTTCTATTGTCTGAGGCATAACACCTTCCGTAGCAGCAACCACCAGCAGGACTATATCCATACCCACAGCTCCGGCAACCATATTTTTTATAAAACGTTCATGCCCTGGAACATCTACTATACCACAGCGTTTACCTTTCTCAAGATCCATATATGCAAAGCCCAGGTCAATAGAAATACCCCGTTCTTTTTCTTCTTTAAGTCTGTCTGTTTCTATTCCTGTAAGAGTTTTAATCAAAGCAGTCTTTCCATGATCAATATGTCCGGCTGTTCCTATTATACAGTAATGCAAATTCGTTCCTTCTCCTAATTAACTATCAATATTGTGCTATCAGCTTTCAGAATTACCCTTAATTCTGCTAATATTTACTACTTATTAGCTGACAGCGAATAATATTAATTCAATGTATTTTATCAAAATCCTTCTAAAATAAGTCTTTTTATAAGCTGTCAGCTTTCAGCCATCAGTTATCAGTTTTTTACTTAAGATGACTGTTGAAAGCTTTTATATTATCTTATACCACTTCGCTATCAAGTGTATTAAAGCCATCCGATTCCCCATAACTGAATAAATAATTATACCGGGGAAAATTTTCATTTTATATTGAAAAATCATTATAAACTGTAGAATAAAATCTTCCAGAAAATATACAGGCACACAAGGATATAAAAGAAATTGAAATATCAACACTCCTTTAATCCAGATACTTCATATACTGTTACAAATTCAGCTTTACCCTTAACTTTTATCGGTTCAAGTGATTTGACTTCAATTTTATCTTTAACCTCTTCAAAAGTACTCTGGCTTATAAATATCTGTCCTCCTTCAGCTACAGCTTGTAGTCTGGATGCAAGATTAACATCATCTCCAATAGCTGTATATTCCATTCTTTCAGGTGAACCAATATTTCCGACTACCACTTCTCCTGTATTTATACCCATTCCCATTGCTACAGGAGGCACTCCCTTATTTTCCCATTTTTTCTGTAAATCTTTCAGTTTACTCTGCATTTCAAGGGCTGATTTTACAGCACGTAAAGCATCATCCTCATGGGATATAGGAGCACCCCAGAAGGCCATAATACAATCACCCATAAATTTGTCAATTGTTCCATCATATTTAAATATTATTTCTGTCATAGAGGTAAAATATTCATTAAGTATATTTACAACTTCCTCAGGTTTTAATTTTTCACTCATAGGGGTAAAATTTCTTATATCTGAAAACAAAAGAGTCATTCTTTTACGTTTTCCCTCCAGAGAAAAATCATCCCTATCAAGGTTTTTTACTATTACATTCACAACCTGTGAACTTACATACCTCTGAAAGATATTCTTTAGCTTTCTTTTATGTCTTTCTTCTGTAATTAATCTATAAGAAGTAATCCCAATATAACATAAACCTGTCACAGTAATCAAAGGAATAGTTGTAAGAATAAAATTCTTACTGATAAATAGTATAATACTTATAAATAAGATTATTCCTCCACTAATGAGAACAATAAAGGTAGCGAATAAAGGACTAAAGCGTGGCAACAGACATACCATCATAATTCCAATGGTAAAAATCAGGAAAATATCCAGTAAAGGAGAAGATTGAGTAATATAATCGTGTTGAAGTATTGTATTTAATATGGTGGCTTGAATTTCTACTCCAGGGAAAGCATTACTTACAGGAGTTGCTTTAAGATCCCCTAAAGCTTTGGCTGTTGAACCTATTATTACATATTTATCTTTAAAGAAATCAGGATATTTTTCTCTATAGGTCTTTTTATATACTTCATAAAATGTAACATATTTAAAAGTCCTGTATTCTCCCTGATAATTTATAAAGATTCTCTTTTTATTATCAGACCGTATATGAAGTTTCTCTAAATTCAGGTTTAATACACAGGTTGCCATTTGTAATCCTAAAGTTTGATAGTTTTTATTCTGATGTTTCTTTATTAATTGGACTCTTCTATAGGTACCATCACTTTCAGGAAATACATCGGTAAATCCTAAAGCAGCAGCAGAATCTCTCAACACCTCTACAGGAAATTCTACACTGGATCTATTGATAATAAAAATATTTTGATCTTTAAATGAATTATGGGGCACTTCTAAATCTGTAAAGGCCATAGGAAGAATTACATTGCCTGCTTCTTTAATAGCTTCAGCAAAAATTAAATCATTATCAGGATTTATTCTATCATGTTCAAAAAAAAGTATATCAAAACAGATAACCTTTGCGCCGTCTTCTGAAAGGGTTTTAATTATCTCTGCGTAATAAGAACGGGGAAAAGGCCATTGCCCCAATCCTTCTTCTCCAAGTGTAGTATAATCATCAACGTCTACTATGACTATATTTTCATTAGTATTTTTATCCTTAAAAAGATTTCTGATGTTAAGTCGGGTATCTACAAATCCCCACTCATATTTATCAAACAAACCCCATTCCATATTCTGGTTAACACAAATAATATACATAAATAAAACAATGAAAACACATAAAATACCAATTCCTGATAATATAATGAATCTATAATTTTTTATCCATTTCGCCAGTTCTTTTATCCACATAGCCTGCTTCCTGAATAAAAATAGTTACTCAATATCCAAATTTCTCAGCCTTCTTTCTATATTTTTCAGCTTTTTCTTTTTTACCAAGCTTTTCATAAGCCTCACTGATCATATGATATACAAGAGGATTTGCAGGGTAAGAAGCAAGTAAAGTTTTACAGAGAGTTAAGACCTTTTTAGGTTTTGGTGAAGCAGATTTTAATAATTGTTCACATTTAGAAAGAGTATCTAAAAGGTCCGGTGGTTTTTCAGATGAATCGGATGGCACTTCAAAACTTTTCGTCTGTTTTACTTTTCCAGCAGAAGCTTCATCTATAAGGACATCCTTATAGGGTGTATCCCTGGAAGGACTACCCTCATTATCAAGAATATCTATCCACATTGAATCATCTATAATTATTTCTTCAGTATCCCATTGTGTGTATAAATCCTGTTCCAAGTTTATATCTTCAGAATTAATTTGACCGGGAGAAAGATTACTTTCATTTACAGACAAGAGCTGTTCATCCGTTATTGATAATGGTCCTTCCTCATCCTTTTCTATCAATTCTACTGAATTTACTTTTTCTTTTTTATTATTTTCAATACTGGTCATCTCACCACGTTTCAATCCTTTTTTCTTAAACCAGTCTTCTACTTCTTCTTCTACATGATGTGTTTCTTCTGATAAAGTGGGCTTCAGTATTCTTTTATAAACTTCTTTATCCAGTATACTATCTTCCTTATTAATATCTTTTTTTATTTCTTCGTCTTTAATCCAATCATTAAGTAACTCCAGAGGAGAAGTGACATTTGAAGATGGCATAATTAAAGGAGTTGTAGACGGCGCTTGCGATAGTTGAAGGGGAGATGTTAAAAGAGAATCTGATTTCAACGGAGTCGTAGAGGGTGCCTGTGGTAAATTTAGCTGTGGTATGAGGTCAGGATCTAATCTCAAAGGTGTTGTAGATGGAGCCTGAGCTAAATTCAGTGGTGATGTCATTTTAGGATTCAGTATCAGAGGTGTTGTAGATGGAGCCTGAGCTAAATTCAATGGTGATGTAATTTGAGAAAAAGATGAAAAAATCTGTGGAGATGGATCTTTTCCACCTGGAAAACTGGTTTCAGGTGCTCTTTTGATATCAACCGGCATTTGATGATTCAGAGGCCGGGTTACATCCTGCTGGCCTTTAAGCTCTCCTGATGTAATTTCAAGATTGTTTGTATCAACACAGAGATCACTGGTATCAGTTTTTTTAAAATTAAAGGCACTTATCGTTTCTGTAAGTTGTGTCTGGATATAACTTTCCTGCATTTGATTTATAGTCCCTTCAGGATTTTGTTTTTTTACCTCCTCCAGAACCTTTTTAACAACCTCTCCTATTACCATTTCATTTTTCACAGGCGGCAAATTAGTCTGATGTAAAAAACCCTGTAACTGTGTAAATATTCCTGATTGAAGTAAATAATTCAGTATTTGCTGGATCATAATAACTTCTATATTAGGATATTGCACAGGAAGATAACCCTGAGGGTAAGCCATACCGGGTGGAGGATAACCCTGAGGGTAAGCCATACCGGGTGGAGGATAACCCTGAGGATAAGCCATACCGGGTGGAGGATAACCCTGAGGGTAAGCCATACCGGGTGGAGGATAACCCTGAGGGTAAGCCATACCGGGTGGAGGATAAGCCATACCGGGTGGAGGATAACCCTGAGGATAACCCATTTCCGTTGGAGGATAACCCTGAGGATAACCCATTTCCGTTGGAGGATAACCCTGAGGATAACCCATTTCCGTTGGAGGATAACCCTGAGGATAACCCATTTCCATATTTTGATAGTCTACAACATTCTGTTGTGCTTCCTGGCCATATAAACCAGGGTAAAGAGAGGAGAACTCATCATCTCTCCCGGGAGTAGAATTAAATGCCGTCAGAGGCTTTTGTTGTGTCACAGGTGGTTGACTGTGAGATCGGGTCTGTTGAGAATGGGTATAGACTTTATCTGAGGATTTATCTGACGTTCCGTCTCCTTTAAAAGAAGAGGAAGAATCAGAGTTTTGAGTATTTTCAGGTTCATAAGCTGGAATGGGAGTAGATACTTTCTTAGTATCTTTAATTTCACAAATAGGAAAAGTTTTATCTGTACTTTTATAGGGAACTTCAATTTTCTCATTCTGAGATTTTCTAAAATAGCTCCATTTATGACTTTCTTCCTGTAAAGTAACAGCCTTACCGCTTAAACCTGAAAGAGAACTATCTGAACTAACAGATTTTGATCCTTCAGGAACTTTCCGGGGAAGATGTGTTGTTTGTGTATCTTTTTTCTTTATGGGAGCAACCATTTGTTTAAAAGCTTCTTTCTTCTCTAAAGGTGTTGTCTTCTGACTTACTGCTTTTTTCTCTAAAGGTGTTGTACCCCCAGAACCTGATTTTTTTTCAGTTTGTTTTTTACTCACAACAGGTTCTCTGTTATATCTACTATCAGATGATGCTCGACCCAGTTCGGTAATAGATACAATCTCATCTATCTTTTTAGTTTTTCTGGTCTCTGGAGTTTCAGCTCTTACCAATTTCTCAGTATTTGTAGTTAATAATTCTACAGTGGATGATTCAGAACTTTCACTTTCCTCAGTATCTAACTTTCTTTCATCACTTTTAGATTTAAAAAAAGCCCATTTGGCACCATTTTCTTCTTTCCATTTCCCTCTAAAATAAGCTTCTGCCACATGGCTATTACCTTCTTCTATTACTTCCTTATTTTCTTCCTTAACTATAGGAACAAAGAAGGTATCCTTAACTTTATCTGTCCAGCTTTTTTTAGAGGACTTTTTATCCATGATGCTTTACCTTTAAGTGTTGAGGTCTCGATTTATACAATCTATACCTCTATATATAGAAATTTCTCCTTATCATAATTATCTATATATATTATTTTATATCAATTTTCCACTCTGTGCAACGTTTATTTTTAATATACTTTTCAGAGGAAGAATAAAAGGTGGAAAAAATCAAATTCATATCTAAATAATACTTAATAAAAAACTCAAAAGCAACTTTATCTCCACCTGTTCTCAGGTGGAGAATATAATTAATCTTTAAGCTATCTTTTAGAAAGAAAAAGAATCCAATATTTCCTGTTGCTTTCGCTTTATTGTCAATCTTACAATTCCAAGATTGGCCTCCTTAGAAGCAAAAATAGCCAGTACAACATCTTTACCAACCTGCTGTAAAATTACTTTGCCTTCCTGATATTCCAGGACAACCCTTTCAAGCAAACCTTTTTTAAATTCTTCTCCTACAAATTCTGCAGAACTCAAAGCACCGGACGCAACTGCTCCTAAAGCATCCATATCAATATCATCTTCTTTAAGCCCTGCACTGGCCAATAATAATCCATCCTTATCAGAAGCCACAGCAGCTTCTACTCCTGGAACACTTAATAATTCCTCCAATATTTGTTCTGGTGATGCCATTTTAAAAGACCTGTTTAAAAACAGGTTTCCCCTCCTTTCATTGAAAAAATACAGAGATTATTCACTATAAAGATCTTTCTCGAGATCTGGAATAACAGCACCCATTTTTTTTCTGGCCAGGCCAAGACTGCCACTATCATCCATAAATAAAATTAAAGCATAATTATCTCTTATCATTAAACTTATTATACTATAAGTATCAAAGGAAATTATAACTTCTCTCACAGGCCCCATCTTAAGATCTTCAGCCAGAGAATTAGCAACCTTCATAATTATGGCCAGTTCTCCTCTTACAAACCCCGGGTCAGTAATAGTTTTACGGGTATTTACCTCTATTTCTTCACCTTTAAGACTGATTATTATACCGGCAATTGCACCTTTAACGTTACTGAGTAACTGTGATATTACCTTTTTTTCTGCCATAATAACCTACCTTCTAAATTAATTTTAGCTATCCTGAAGAACGAATCAAATCCAATTCTTCAGGTTTATCTATATTTATTCCTATTTCTATATAAGGAGTTATTATTGATATAGCTTTACATTTGAAAACTTCTGAAGTCCTCTTCTCCAAATCTTCTCTGGTAGCCTGACCACTGACAATCTTGAATAAAGTTTTTGCACCTAATATTTTAGCCATTTCAAGCGGATTTTTTCTCACCTGAATCATTTTATTCATCAGGTTTAGCCTGTATTCATTACATATACCGGGGTCTAACAGTATTAGCCCACCCCCACAAAACACACCATCTTTTAACTTTACATAGGTATGATTAAATCCTGGCAAACCTTTTTCTAAATCTTTCTGTGACAAAATTGAATAATAATATTCTCCATCCCTGCCATTACACCTGCTCAAAAAATCATCTACTCCTTCTGATGTTAGAAGAGGTAAATCGGCCATAACAAGAAGAACTTTTAATGTATCAGGTGGGATATAACTCAAACCATTTATTACGGTTTCAAGAATATTTTCTCCACTGTTTACTAAAGTAACAAATTCTCTAATCTTTTCTGGAACTATTTCAGTATGTGTCAATAATACTATTTCTTCTACTAAAGAAGCTCCCCTTAAAGCATCTATAACATATTCCATCATAAGACGGCCTTTTATATCTATAAAAGCTTTATTGACAACATTCTCTCCATGCAATTTAAAAGAATTATCCAGTATTCCACCTGCCAGTATCATAGCTTTAACAGGAGTCATAATTTTTCTTCCTTAATAAAGTTTCAGGGTTATAAATTTTATTAAAGGTCATAACTTTTTATCGTTCTGGTAATAAAACATTGAATATCTTTATGATTCTTCTCAATATTATCCCTTATCTCTTCGGCTAATTTTAAATCTTCTGTTAACGAAAAAACTGAGGAACCGCTACCTGATAAAAGATAATCTCTTATTTCCATCTTTCTTAAAATTTCTTTAATAGTTTTTATTTCAGCATAGTTATTTTCTACTATACTTTCAAAACTATTAAATAAAAAATTTCTCCCCAGGAAAGGCACACTTTTTTTAAGATTCTCTACAAAACCTTCTATCTCAGGTTTTTCCATTCTAATCTTCTCAGAATCCCACTGCTTGTAAGCCCATTCTGTAGATATAAAGATCTCAGGTTTTAATATAACTACCAGGAAATCAGGTGTAGGTAAAAAAGAAACTAACTTCTCTCCTCTACCTTCGGCATATACAGTTCCTCCTACTATAAAGAAAGGAACATCAGAGCCTAAATTCCCTCCTAATTCCAGAAGTTCTGGCAGGGTTAAATTCAATTGCCATAGTTTATTCAATCCCCTCAGAGTAGCAGCAGCATCACTGCTCCCACCTCCAAGACCGGCTGCCAATGGAATTTTCTTATTTAAAATTATGCTTACACCCTTATTACATCCGGTTTTATTTTTAACTAACTGTGCAGCTCTGTATACAATATTATCTTCCTTACAGGACAAATCCGCACCCTGGCAAACAAGAGAAATTTCATTCTGAGATTTATAAAAAATTAACTCATCTGCCAGAGAAATCGCTTGAAAAATTGTTCTAATCTCATGATAGCCATCAGGTCTCTTTCTCATTATCTCAAGAAAAAAATTAACTTTGGCATAAGCTTTTTCCACTAAAGAAAGCATTACACCTTTACACCATATCAGACGATAGAGGCTTGATTATCAAGCCTCTACTTCTAAACAATCTGCTTCTTTCTTAAAATGGATTTTTTTATATACTGGGCATCATAAAATCATCGCCAAGGCCAATAGATGCCGGTTTAGAAGGAGTTTTCTTCAGATCTTCTTCCATTTCTATAATCATCTTGGTCAATGTTTTTACCGACTGACCTGTAGGTAAAGTCATCCAGGTTTTTGTTTCAGCAATTGATTTTATAAGTCTTCCTTCTACGTGGTCAAAGAATGTTGTACCTGTTACAACAATTGTCTGAGTAACATCTTCCTGAAGGGGTATATTAGTTTCAGGGGTTGTCACATTAATTTTAGCACAATCGCGGCCTTTCATCTTCTCAAAAGTTTCAAGAGTGTGATTTGTTTTTAAAAGGACTGTCTTATCAGTGCCAGGTATTTCTATAGAACTTTCTCCGGACCAGTTACTACCTGAACCAACCTCATTTTCCGGGAAAGATGCATGAGTCTGTCCTCCTCCACCGGATGCAGCCCCCATCTGAGTTACTTCTCCATTTTTCTTCATTTTCATAGGAATAGTCTGTCCCACACTTGGAACGGGAATTTCTTCGTTATCTCTCTTAAGAATTGCCGAATCTATAGATACTTCTACCTTCATAGCCCCATCAGGAAATACACTGCTTATTGTTTGCGTGGTCATCATTTCCATTACAGATGATATAGATTTAGTTTCACCTTCTTCAGTTATTTCAGTTGTAGATTCAACCAGAGTTTTATACTTTGAAACATCACCCTGTTTTAGCTTGTACTCTAATTTCACCTTTCGTCCATTCATTATTGCTTAAACCCCTTCCTTTCAATGAAAATTTGCCTTTTACCATATTACTTAATAATATACTTAAAAATTTCAATTTAAAAATTCGACAGTTGCTTTTTTTTTCCTGCTAGTGTATATTTTTTATTAATTTAATATATTAAGGAGGAAATATTTGTGGAAAGGACTTTATTAATAATCAAACCAGATGCTGTTCAAAGAGGATTAATTGGCAAAGTTATATCCCGATTTGAAGAAAAAGGTCTTAAGATTGCCGGACTGAAACTCATGAAACTTGTCAGGGAAAAAGCAGAGGAACTTTATGCACCACATAAAGGAAAACCTTTCTTTGAGCCAACAGTTAATTTTATGACCAGTTCCCCTCTTGTAGCAATGGTACTGGAAGGTAGAATGGCTATAAATCTGGTTCGTACAATTATAGGCGCTACCAGACCCGAGGAAGGATCTCCCGGTACCATAAGGGGAGATTTTTCAACAAGTGTTCAATTAAATATTGTTCACGCCTCAGATTCT
>Ga0302241_1001615_pt1 | contig 15735 bp, 8 predicted proteins | sample AAG_UR_Arg_MG_FD_193532 | JGI IMG/M metagenome (GOLD analysis project Ga0302241, IMG submission 193532) | Enriched activated sludge microbial communities from anaerobic digester in WTTP, New Holstein, Wisconsin, United States - AAG_UR_Arg | ecosystem: Engineered > Bioreactor > Anaerobic >... | reverse complement strand
TAAATTTCTCATGCATTCCTTTTCCTGCCTTATGACCGGGACAGTGAAATGATATGGTCCCTTTCTGAACATAATCAAGAAGGGCATCAAAATAAGGGGTACGGTTTTGATCCATTTAATCCTCCTAAATCGTGATGGGTGATGGGTGATGGGTATTAAAATCATTACGCATTATTCTTCACCAACTATGTTTCACGTCTCACGCTTCACGTCTCACTTCTTCCCCACTCACAATAAACCTTATCTCCCTGTTTCCATTGAAGCATTTCACCGGCATTCCCCTGATTTACTGCTATTTCCAGATAATTCGAACTACCTATAATAGCCAGAAGGCTTCCTGCCGGATTGTCAGAGTAAGACCTGCTCAGGTTCGAAATTTTTTTATCTTTAATTTGTATCCTTATATCTTCATAACTTATATCATTTATTTGAAAAAATTCTTTTGAAAAAGAGGTAATTAAATTTCCGAATCTATCTATATATATGACATCACCACAGGCTTTATTCTTATGACAGACTGGTAAAATCTCAGGGATAATAACCGGATCATGTATTTTATTACCCATAAGGTAAGGATCTACACCCAGACTCAGATGAGCAGATACAGGTGCAAAGAGATCTCTCCCATAAAATGTATTACTCAATTCTCTAAGAAAATAAGCACTGTTAGTTATTTCTATTATATCAATTTCTTTTTCTTCTCTGTATATCCGGGATAAAACACCGTTGTCAGGAGATACATATAGAAAAGAAGGAGTTTTAAGTATTATATTTCTTCTTGAACTTCCTACACCGGGATCCACTACAACCAGAAAAACTGTATTTACGGGGAAATAATCTACTGAACTTTTTAAGATAAACGATGCTTCCAGTAAATTCTGCGGAGAAATTTCATGACTTATATCAACTATCCGTGCAAGAGGGTTTATGCCATATATGACACCCTTCATAGTACCGACAAAACCATCTTTCATACCGAAATCTGTTAACACAGCTATCAAATAATTTTCCTTCAATCTTATTATTCTCCTATAATTTGAAGAACCAGTCTTCTATTTCTGGAGCAATTATCAAAATCAAGAAATATTATTTGCTGCCATGTCCCAAGAAGCATCTTTTTCTTAACAAAAGGTATTGTCAGAGAAGCACCTACTATAGTTGCTCTTATATGGGAATGTCCATTTCCATCTTTCCACTTAAGGTTATGCTTATATTCTATTCCCTGAGGTGCCATTCTTTCCATAGCTTCTTTAATATCACTTACAAGGCCACCTTCATATTCTATAGTTGAAAGCCCTCCTGTAGAACCTGGAACAAATATTGTAATAATACCATCCTGTATCTTTGATAATTTTATTTCTTCTGCAACCTGTGATGTTATATCTATTACATCACAGTTTCCCTTTGTAATAAAGGTTATCTCTCTTGTTTCTACCGGCAAATTTAACACCTGCTCTTTCTGTTATCAATGTAACTGCCTGAAAGCATAATAATAACTTAAATTCGCATTATATTCTCTGAATAATCTTCAACTCCTTCTAATTATTGAAGAATCATGGATAATGGGTGATGGGTAATCGGTATTTAATTTCTTCTTCACACTTTACTCTTCACGTCTCACGTCTTTTCACTTTTCACGATTGACTTCCAGCTTTTTTTAGATTAGAATAGTTTATCCATTATAAAATTAAGGAGCATTAGTTATGTCAAAAAAAGGAACAAAAACCCGTATGATAACAAATGAAATCATGGAACATCTGTCTCTATTTTATGAAACTGTTCGTTTATTTAATTCTTCCCTTGATATAGAAGAAGTACTAAATACAGTAATAGATAAGGTTATAGAGGTTTTTGAAGGTGAAAGAGGGTTTGTAATGCTCTATAATAAAGAAACAGAGAAACTTGAGATTATGGTAGCCAGAAATATGGATAAACAGAATATAAGTGAGCTGGATCTTTCTATAAGTATGAGTGTAGCAAATAAGGTCTTTAATACAGGAGAATCTATTTTAAGCACAAATGCCATGAATGATCCTTCTATAAGAAGTAAAAGTATAATCCTCCACGATATAAGATCAGTTCTGTGTGTTCCCATAAAATTAAAAGAAGAAGCAATAGGTGTTATCTATACTGACAGTAGAATGATGTACGGAGTCTTCGACCCTCAGGAGCAAAATTTACTTACTACCCTTGCCAATCAGGCTGCTACAGCAATAGAAAATGCACGTCTATATAAACAGGTATCAGATAATTTTAAAAAAATACAGGAACTCGAAGAGATTAAAAATGAATTTATCTCAATAATTTCTCATGAATTGAGAACACCCATTGTACCTATTAAAGGATATATTTATACTCTCAAACAGTATGCTGAAGTATTATCACAGGAGGAGAGAACTGAGATCCTGGATACTATAGATGGAAGAGTGGAACATCTGAGCAGACTTATAAATGATCTCCTCACAGTGGCAAGTATAGAAACAGAAAAAAGTATGCGTCTCTTTAAAGAAGTAATTGATATAACTCAATTAATTAAAGATACTATAAAACCTCTCAAGAAAAAATATCTCCTTCACAACTTCGTATTAAATATATATGAACCATTAAAGCTTGAAGTGGATATAACAAAACTCTCCCATGCCCTCTACCATATAATGGATAATGGTGCCAAATTCTCTCCAGATGGTGGAGATATTAATATTTGTATTAATAAAAATAAAACATCTATAGAAATAAATATAAAAGATCAGGGGATAGGAATAAAAGAAGAACACCTTGAAAAAATATTCGATAAATTCTATCAGGTAGATGCCAGTAGTACAAGAAGTTTTGAAGGTATGGGCACAGGCCTTTATATTGCCAGAAGTATTGTAGAAGCTCATAAGGGGTTTATTACAGTTGAAAGTACCGTGGGAGGAGGAAGCACTTTTAAGGTTATTCTGCCAGTTCAGAGCACCTAGGGGCAGGCGCCTCTGTCTGCCCCTTGTGGAACAACAACAGAGGGTTGCCCCTGCAGGTTATTGCATTGTTTAAAGCAAATCCGATTAAATATACTTTCCAATTATAATATCCAACTTCTTCTTTGTTACATCAGGCATTTTATCTCTTGCTGTAATTAATGCTGTAGAAAGGGCATCCTTGCAGGAACACTTACGTTCCTTTGAGATCTTTGGGAGAGAATTTTTTATTATCTTTTTTGCATTTTCTGCATTGCTCAGGAGTGCCGCCAAGACCATATCCACACTGACACTATCATGACCTTCATGCCAGCAATCATAATCAGTTACCATAGCAACTGTGGCATAGCAAATCTCAGCTTCTCTGGCAAGCTTTGCCTCAACAACATTCGTCATTCCAAGAACATCCATGCCAAGTTTCCTGTATACATTGGATTCTGCTCTTGTAGAAAAAGCCGGCCCCTCTATATTTACATATGTACCTCCTCTATGAACAGTAACATCTGCTTCCTTCGCGGCTTCATACAGGACTGAAGCCAGTTCTTTACAGATGGGGTCTGCAAATCCCACATGAGCGGCAATACCATCTCCAAAAAATGTATTTATCCTTCCTTTTGTTCTATCCAGGAATTGATCTACTATAACCATATCCATGGGTTTTAATTCCTCTTTCAAACTTCCCACAGCACTCAGGGATATAATCCATTCAACTCCCAGTTTTTTAAACCCGTAAATATTTGCTCTGAAGTTAATTTCACCCGGTAGAATCACATGTCCTCTTCCATGTCTCGGTAAAAAAGCTACATCCTTTCCACTAAAAGTACCAATGGCATATTCATCAGAAGGGCAGCCAAAGGGTGTATCTATTTTTTCAAATCTCAACCCCTGAATTCCTTCAATTTCATAAAGGCCACTGCCCCCTATGACTCCTATAAGACCGCTCATTTAATTTTCTCCTTTCAAGTTTTAAAGTAAACGGTGAGCAGTAAGTTCACTGTTTACTTAATAATAATATCTCATCTCATTCCCGGGGTCAAGAAAATTTCATCTGTTTTATAAATTCATCGTTAAAATCTGCTCTATATGAAAGTTCAAGATAGTCAACTCTTTCTGCTATTTTTTGAATGTGTTTAAGTTCACTCTGGTTAAGGAGGCATAGTTTTACTCCTGCTCCTGCAGAATTACCAACACTCTTTATCTTACTTAATTTTACAGGAGGTATAAGACCTATGGCTTTAACACTTTCTTTCCTTAAAAAACTCCCAAAAGCTCCTGCCAGATATACTTCTTTAATATCTTTTGTAGTTACACCAAACTCTTTAAGAAGGATCTCTATACCTGCTCTTATAGCACCTTTAGCAAGCTGAACTTCTCTGATATCCTTTTGAGAAACATAAATATCATCATACAAATTAAAGGAGACTTCTCGTTCCCTTATTGTACTGATTCGAAGTCCTCCCGGAATAGATGAATCCTTTATCAGTCTGCCATTTTCTGAAATAAGGTTTAATTTTCTCAAAGAGGCAACAAAATCTATAAGACCTGAACCGCATATGCCGGAAGGAGTACCATCTCCAAAGGTTTTTAAAATTATATCTCCTTTATTCGGTTCTATCTTATATATAGCACCTTCCTGTGCCCTCATACCCTTTTCAATATTAGTTCCTTCAAAAGCAGGTCCTGCTGCAGTTGAACATGCCAGAATTTTATTCTTATATCCCAGAACAATTTCACCATTTGTCCCGATATCTATAAGTAATTTAAGTGTTTTCGACTTATCTATACCTGTAGCCAGTATACCGCCTGTTATATCTCCTCCCACATAAGCTGAAACTCCCGGCAATATATAAACTGTTCCTTCAGGATGTATATTTAATCCAAGTTCCTTCGATTTTAAAGAAATAATGTCTCTTAAAACAGAAATGTATGGAGATCTTCCTATATAAGAAGGATCAATGGCGAGCAATAAATGTATCATAGTGGGATTACCTGCAATAGTAGCTTTATATATATTTTTCCGGGAAATATTAATATTACAGCATATTTTATCTAAAAGAGAATTCAGGCCTGTAAGTATCTTCTCCTGAAGTTCCTTAAGACCACTGTTACCATTTCTATTTACATAGTGTATCCTGGATATTACATCTGCTCCGTAAATAGTCTGGGGATTAGTTATGGATTTTGCTGCTATTTCTTTACCTGTGATAAGGTTGAAGCAATAGATTACAACAGTGGTTGTACCTATATCTATACCAATCCCGTAAAATTCTCCTCTTTTATCACCACCTTCCAGATCTATTACACCATCCCTTTCATCAACTGTTATGGTAGCTTTAAAATCATTATCTCTTACTATCAAAGGGATTTTACGGAGAACCTCAAGGGAAAAAGATAATTTTTCCCCAAAAGAATCCTGAATCCTCTGACTGTAGGAACGTTGATCATGAGATGACGCTAAAGGAAGAGAAAAAAAAAATTTTTTAAGACCCGGTGATAATTGTGTCAAAAAATTACTTTTTATAGTTTCTTTCAGAGGAACATTATTGATTGATGGAGGGAGCTCAATTATAGTATCATCTTCTATACTAACTCTGCAGGCAAGATGAGACTTTTCTCCATTATCTTCTTCAAAAATAAATCCTCTCTCTGAAGACAATGTCCCTATACGTATCCCGCATTTTCCACAGATCCCCATGCCCCCACAGGGGCTATTAATATTATAACCATTACTCTGAAGTACATTAAGAAGATTACTTCCTTTTTCTACATATAATTGTCTGTTATCAGGTAAAATTGTAAGTTTTATTAGCATAATTACTGAACGTAAAGTCTTGACTTTTTATTAATATCTGGTAGTTTTTAGAAGTGTATTATTATAATACATCCATATCTTTAAGAAGATCCCATCTCCACAAGACCTGATAAATCAAAGCCCATATCCCTGGCAATATCAGAAGAAATCATTTTATTCCTTATTAATGTACAAACAGAGTCATTCATAGTCTGCATACCAAGTAGCTTAAAATCAGCTTTAGACATTAAAGTATTAATTTCATCTATATTTCCCTTATTTATCAAATCCGAAATCTCTCTGGAATTAAACATAATTTCCATAGCCAGACATTGCCCCTTTTTATCCTGCTTTGGTATTAGCTTATGAGATATAATAGCTTTTAAAACTGAAGAGAGACGTTTGGCCATCTGTGGTGATTTATCAGGAGGGAAAAAGCTTAAAATTTTCTTGATAGAATTCATAGCATTATCCATATGAAGGACACATAAAACCAGTGAACCCATTTCAGCTGCTTTCAGAGTTAATAAGATATTATCCATATCCCTTAATTCTGCACCTATAAAAATCACATCAGGATTTTCTCTAAGAGCTGATTGTAAAGCTTCTTTAGAAGAATAAACATTTGTGCCTATCTCTCTCTGGATAATGATAGATTTTTTATTTTCATAAATAAATTCTACTGGATTTTCTATGGTTATTATCAATTCTTCCCGATTTTGATTTATATATTCTATTATAGATGCAGCAGTCGTAGACTTGCCACTGTCAGAGGGTCCTGAAATAATAACAAGACCTCTTTTATAATGAGTAAGAGGATCTAAAGCAGGTGAAAGTGGTATTATTTCAGAAGGTATTCTCTTAAAAACTCCGCCAAAGCCATTAAACTCTTTAGAAATACTCACTCTAAAACGTTCCTTTTCTTTTAATTTAAAGGAAAAACTGACTTCTCCACTGGTTTCAAGATCTTCAATCTGTTCTTCTGTACAGGCCTGATAAAGTAATTCTTTACATTCTTCTTCTGCCAATGCCTCCATGTCAGATTTTACAAGTTCTCCATAAAGACGAAAACAGGGAGAAATTCCGGGGTTTATGTAAAGTTCTGATGTCTGAATTTGAGACATAGCTTCAAGTAAATCTTCTATATTGAAAGAACCGGTTATATTAGTTTTTACAATTTCTATATCTTTAACTTTACGGGATTTTGGGACTTTATGTATAGCATCAGATATAATCCTGTCTTTTTCAATTTCCAAACCTGTGAGTCTTTTTGTTTTAGTCTGGGTACTTCTGGTTTTTCGAAAAATATCAACTGACTCTTCCTGTTCTTCTGTCTTCTTTTCCTTATCATTTTTCTCTTTACCAGTAAAAAGGCGACCTAACATAAACTAACCCCTTTCAAATTCAGACATATTAGTTTTAAATCTGGTTATATCCACTGCAAATTCCAAAGCTGTTTCCAGAGAAATCTTTCCTGTCTTATATAAATTCAATAAAGAAGTATCCAAAGAGCACATACCAGGGTAAGAATCATTATTTATTAACTCATTTATCTCAAATAAATTTCCTTCTTTTATAATTTCAGTAAGTCTATCACAGCCTGACAAAATTTCCACTGCCGGTACCAGGCAATCCTTATTTAAACTTCTTAACAAACGTTGAGAGACTATAGCCTTAAGGGATCTTGCAAGGATAAACTTTATTTCATTCTGACGTTCTCCGGGGAAAATATCTATTATACTGTTAATAACATTAATAGAATCAGTAGCAGGTAAAGTTGTAAGAACCAGTTTCCCTGCCTCAGCCGCAAGAAGTGACCAGTACATAATATCCGCATCTGTCAATTCTCCTACTACAATAACATCAGGATTATCTCTTATAGCAAAATTCAAAGCGCTCTTGAAAGTTTCTGAATGAAGCCCTATCTGTCGTTGTTTTATGAGACTTTTCTTGTGGAGATGAACATATTCTATAATATGTTCAATAGAAATAATATGAAGTGACCTAGTTTCATTTATAAGATTTAATAATGCATTCAGAGTTGTTGTTTTTCCGCTCTTAGCAGGCCCTCCTATTATAACCAATCCGGATTTATAATAGATTAATGAAGGAAGAAAATCAGGAAGATTTAGCTTCTTTAAATCTAACATCCTGGGAGATAAAAGCCAGAAATTAGCATTAATCCCAAGAAGATGCTCATAAAGGTTTACCTTAAATCTATAAGGTTTTCCATCACGAGAAAATTGATATACCATATCTAAATTTTTATTGTATAAAAAAGAATGTAACTGGTTTTCGTCAAGCATATTATCAATAAAGTATTGAGTAAAATCCGATGTAATACCTGGAAAATCTAATTTCTGGAGGTTTTTGTGCAGACGTATTAATGGAGGGAAATTTACTATAAAATGTATATTATATGCCTTCTTGTCTATTGCTGCCAGTAAAATATCCTCAAGTAAAGTTTTATAGTCTTCTCCTTCTTCCTCTGGAGGTTCAGTTATTTCCATAGGAGGAATTTTTTCTACTTCTGGTTTAACTTCTTTTTTCACTTCTTCTTTAAGAACAGGTAGAGTTATGGCTTTCTCTAAAACAGGCTCTACTTTTATCTTTTTTCTGTAAGTTTCTTCAATAATATAATCATATTCTTTAACAAGAACAGAGATGTCATAAACACCAGAAATAACAGATTGTTCAATACATATTTTCTCCTGGTTTTTATGTTGAAATCCTGTCTGTATCTCTTCCGTAGAAGCTCTGGCATAGTCATCAACTGTTCTTATTATCTCTACTGAAACTTCCTCTTCTTTAGAGGGAACTTCCTCTATCTCAGGAATTGCCGAAATAGCATCTTCTTTTATATCAAGTTCAAATACTTCTTCATCTGATAAATTCACAGATTCAGTTGAGGGCACAATACTTTCTACAACTACAGGCAAATCCGTTAGTATTTCTTCTTCTTCCGGGGGTAACTCTTCTTCCGGTGGCTTTTCTGCCTCTTCATCCAGGAATGGAACAGGTATCTTCTCTGTCTTAACTTCCTCTGAAAGGGCTTCTTCTTCTATAAAAATCTCTCTTGTAATCTTTTCTTCTTTTTCGTGTTCCAGAACATCTGGTTCACTAACAGAAAGTACTTCTGTAGTTACATATGGATTCAGAGGACTTCCGGACTCTCTTAAACCCATATGTTCAAACAATTTATTAAAATAACATAGATCAGATACTACCTGTCTTCTATCCAGCTCTCTTGCGAAATAAAATATCTCATCAAAAATCTCAAAAAATTTATTATCAGGTCTATATTCGTTTATTAACAAAGATAGTTCATCTAAATCTTTAGTTTTTATTAATCTATAAGTGAAAACAAGACATTCTAAATCTGGATCAAATTTGATTTCCTCTTCTTCTATTTCCGGTTCTACCTGAGGTACAAACTCTTCTATTTGTACTTTTTCCTCTGGTTTCTTTTTTTCTTCAGGTATTTCTTCTTCTATTTCTAATGCCTGAAGTTCTTCCATTGTTGGTACATAAAGAGGGACCATATTTTCACGAATTCGCAAATTATTCAAAATACTGTTCAAATACGACATGTCATCTGCAAGTTTTTGATCATGTTCTATAGCATACTGCATCTTATAATCCAGTATTTCAAAAAATCTCTGATCTAATTTTGCTCTATTCATTATAATAGATGGAGTCAAAGCAGTAAAATCTTTTGTTACCAAATCCTGAATCAAATCGATATAAAGCTTATCAAAGGATGTATATGCAAATTTTTCTTCTTCCTCATCAACTACTTCTATAATCTCTACCTCTTCAGATTCATCACCAATCCAATCATCTTCATCTACTTCTATAATTTCCACTTCTTCCTCATCTTCAATATCTTCCTCTATACCTTCTATTTCAAGTCGTCTGGCCTCTTCTGTCATTCTCAATTCTTCTTCCTGCTGCCTCTCTAATTCCTCCATTTCAAGTCGTCTGGCCTCTTCTGTCATTCTCAATTCTTCTTCCTGCTGCCTCTCTAATTCCTCCATTTCAAATCGCCTGGCCTCTTCTATTTTCTCCTGTGTTTCTTTTTCTTTCTCATCTTCTATTAATTTTTCTACTTTTTCTTCTACCTGTTCTTCTACTATTTCTTCTACTTTCTCTTCTACTACTTCTTCTAACTGCTCTTCTACTACTTCTTCTACTTTCTCTTCTACTACTTCTTCTACTTTCTCTTCTACTACTTCTTCTACTTTCTCTTCTACTACTTCTTCTACTTTCTCTTCTGCTACTTCTTCTACTATTTCTTCTACTTTCTCTTCTACCTGTTCTTCTATTACTTCTTCTACCTGTTCTTCTACTACTTCTTCTACTTTCTCTTCTACTACTTCTTCTACTTTCTCTTCTACTATTTCTTCTACTTTCTCTTCTACTACTTCTTCTACTTTCTCTTCTACTATTTCTTCTACTTTCTCTTCTACTACTTCTTCTACTTTCTCTTCTACTATTTCTTCTACTTTCTCTTCTTCTTTCTCTTCTACCTGTTCTTCTACTACTTCTTCTACCTGTTCTTCTACTACTTCTTCTACTATTTCTTCTACTTTCTCTTCTTCTTTCTCTTCTACTTTCTCTTCTACTTTCTCTTCTACTTTCTCTTCTACTTTCTCTTCTACTACTTCTACTACTTTCTCTTCTGCTACTTCTGCTACTTCTTCTACTTTCTCTTCTACTTTCTCTTCTACTTTCTCTTCTGCTACTTCTGCTACTTCTTCTACTTTCTCTTCTACTACTTCTTCTACTTTCTCTTCTACTTTCTCTTCTGCTACTTCTTCTACTTCTTCTACTTTCTCTTCTACTACTTCTTCTACTACTTCTTCTACCTGCTCTTCTACTTTCTCTTCTGCTACTTCTATTACTTCTACTACTTTCTCTTCTACTACTTCTTCTACTTCTTCTACTTTCTCTTCTACTTTCTCTTCTACTACTTCTTCTACTTTCTCTTCTGCTACTTCTAATCTTTCCAATTCTTCCAGTTCTCCAGGTTCAGGTATATAAAGAGAGCTCATATTCTTACGAATCTGAAGATTATTGATGACTCTCTCTAAATGAGATAAAGCATCCAGAGTTTTATTATCTTCTATTTCGATAGCATTTTCTACTTCGCAATCAAATAAATCAAAAAATCTTTTATCCAGTTTATCTCTATTAAACAAAATAGCAGAAGTCAATAAAGATACGTCCTTATTCAATAATTCCTGAATTAGATGAAGATATAACTTATCATTCTTTTTATATCCCTCATCTTCTACTGGTTCTGTTACAGTTTCTTCTCCTACCTCTTCTCTTACCTCTTCTACTACCTCTTCTTCTATCTCTTCTCTTACCTCTTCTACAACCTCTTCCCCTACCTCTTCTCCTACCTCTTCTCCTATCTCTTCTCTTACCTCTTCTACTACCTCTTCTCCTACCTCTTCTCCTACCTCTTCTACTACCTCTTCTTCTACCTCTTCTCCTATCTCTTCTCTTACCTCTTCTTCTACCTCTTCTACTACCTCTTCTTCTACCTCTTCTCCTATCTCTTCTCTTACCTCTTCTTCTACCTCTTCTACTACCTCTTCTTCTACCTCTTCTCCTACCTCTTCTCCTACCTCTTCTTCTACCTCTTCTACTACCTCTTCTTCTACCTCTTCTTCTACCTCTTCTCCTACCTCTTCTTCCATTAATTTCTTAATTAACTCTAATTTATGTTGAGCTTCTTTATGTGATGGTTTACGTTCTAATATCTTTTTAAGTATCTCTTCAGCTTTTTCATAAAAACCCTGCTCCCTGGCTAATTCTGCTGCTTTAAGATAATTACCTGCAGCAGCTCTGGTACTTCCTGTTTTTTCAGACACAAAAGCTATTTTTTCAATAACATCTATATTCTCAGGTTCTAATTTAGTTAACTGTCTTAAAGCCATAATAGTAGCAGTATCGTATCTTTGCAATTCAAAGTTCATGTATGCAAATTCCTTTAATGCCTCATGATGAGTATCCTCTATACGTAAAATTCTTCTATAAAATTCAACAGCATTATCTTTATCATTTAAAGCTTTATAACGAGAAGCCACATCAAGCAGTATATCTATTGCAGATTCAAAATCTTTATTTATTGTCAAAAAATCGATTACATTCTTATACAAATTTTTTGCTTCTTCTAAATTTCCATCATCTAAAAAAGCCTTTGCTTTTTTCAAAACAGACTCAGAAGTAACAGAACCTTTCAACAAAGCCTCAGTGCTAAATTCTCCCCCGAAATCCTTATCACTATTATTAACAAGCTCAGACATATTTATCTCCCTTAACTTTCAACAAATCTCTGAAAGAGCACTCATATGTATTATGCATAAATAACTTCGTTTAAAATCATCAAAACCCTGCAACTAAAGGAAAATAATTTGAAACTAAAATTTATAACCTGAAAGCTTATCTCCATCAGTATAAAATAGAAGTCCATATATTCTATCATAAAAATATGACGGTTTTTCATTATCCAGATTTATTTCAAAATCCATATTACCATTATCTATATTTATTCCTCCGGCTCCTTTTATATCACTGTTCCTTTCGTCTTCACCATAAACGTAGAAATATACTTCCTTCTGTTTTGAGAGAAGTTCAAGGCGTTCTTTTCTAATCTTAGCAGCTTTAATAAAACCGGGAGTATTCCTGAAGGCACTTGCTCCACCCCAGAAAACTTTTTCTGACTGGGCCTGTCGATACAACCTATCTTCAGCGGCATTTCTATTATTACTTCTGTGTATGTCATAAGCCACATAGGATCCGAGTAATAAAACTGTAGCCAGTCCACCGGTGAATATAAATAAGGCTCCACCTATTAACAATCTATTGGGCAGTTTATCCAGAAAGCCCAATCTCTGTTCTTTAAAACCGGAAATCCAGAGTTTATGGCCAGAATCCATATTATAACAACCAACTTTCTGTCCTGATTGAACAAGTACCCTCTTACTTTTCTCATAAGCAGCAGTAAAAACAGGGTTTTCAAAATCCAGAGTAGTCTTATAAATATCCTGGCCGGTCTTTTTATTAATGGCTATTAAGGATATTTTATCACAGAAAAAAATCTTATCCTTAACAGGAACTATATTTGTTATAGGTTCCTGGCAGTTATAAAATTTCCAGGACGTCTTCCCTGTTTTTGCATCCAGAGCAAAAACTCCAACAGGAGCAGCATTATCTACATCACGCATATTCACTTTTACAAAAGTTCCGCCAATCTGTCCAAAAATTTTACCTTCATCATAATATATTAAGGGTACAACACCAAAGTCTTCAGATGCCCAGAGAATGTTGCCATTCTTTCGATCTATTCCTCTTATAACACCTGCTCCGGATGTATATATAAACTTATCAGTAATTATAGCATCAGCATCGGATCTTAAAAAAGTTTCATCCTTATTTACTGTATAAGATGCATACCAGAGCTGTTTTCCTGTTTTATAAGAAAACTTCCTGATACCATCATAAAAGAAATATATCTCATCATCTATATATACAGGTGGATAGAAACCGCTTACATCATATTTGCCCCCAAAAATCAGCACCCCCGATGATTTTGTTCCATTAAAAGAACTGTTAAAGTCTGATTCCCAGACAATTTTCCCATTAAATATATTTATATTATATATATGAGGACGCACCTTATCACTGCTATCACTGTCAGTAAGATAAAGGAATGTCCATCTTTCAAGAATTGGCAGAATAGCAATACCATCACCTTTTACCTGGTTTTCCCATAATTTTTTCCCTGTAAGAACCTCATAGGCTTCCAGTTTATAAAGCTTTCCTTCCTGCACTTCTCTATTAACCAGTAGAAGATCACTGCCTTCAATCATTGTAACATCATTTTTCTTGATTTCAGGGCCTCTATCTATTGACCAGAGCTGTTCCCCCCGTCGAGAAGAAACAACATAAAGCTTTTTATTACTTCCTGCTATTAAAACATCAAATTCTGTTTGAATTATCCAGTCAATATCTTTATCAAACCGTTTCTCCCATAAAGGAGGAGTTATACCGGCAGAAGCCTGAAGAGGAGTAAGTATTAAAGAAGATACAAGAGTAACTATAAGAAACAGGGATATGGTAAAACTGAATTTACTATTCTTAAAGAACATTTATTATCATCCTTTCTAATTTGTGATTAAGAAGTGAGATATACTACAGAATAACCCGGGCAAACACAGGAAACACATCTACTTCTACTCAGTGTTCACTTTTCACTTCTAAAATTAAAATTCTATTTTATAAATAAAATTCCCTTCTGTAAGAAAATTAAAGATAAAGTAGAAAATATAAAAATAATATGGTAAACTATAAGAAATAACAAAATCGAAGGAGCAATTTGTATGGAAACTCTGGCAAAGAAAAAAATGTGGAAAATAATTCCTCTTTTATTATTATTAATACTTACTGGTACTACCATTTATATGGCCACTCTTTCGAAATGGATGGAAAAACTTGACACCAGAATTCTATGTCAGGATACAATCTGTCCCGGCACAGAAGGGAGTATAAGAGTTATAGTTTTAGATCATAATGGTTTAAAACCTGTAAAAGATGCAGATATAAAAGTACTTCTCTCAGTAAAAAACCGGGAATATAATCTCTTTTCCGGAAAAAGTGACAGTGAAGGTACACTTGATTCAATATTTAAAATACCGGGAGAACTTGAAGAAGGTGAAGGGAATTTAATAGTTACAGTAGCCTCTTCACTGGGAAATGACAGAATAGTCGAAAAAATAAAGATATGTCGTTCCTATAGAATTTTACTTACCACAGATAAACCTGTATATCAGCCGGGTCAGACTATTCATATTCGTGCTCTCACTATGGAAAATGAGACCCTATCTCCTGCAGGAAGAAAATCTGCTACTATTGAAGTAGAAGATGGAAAAGGAAATAAACTCTTCAGGACAATAGACAAACAAACCTCTGATTATGGCATAATATCAACTGATTTCATCCTGGCAAGAGAAGCAGAACCCGGAGATTACAGAATAAGAGCAATAGCAGGAGGCAATCAGAGTGAAATTACAGTTCAGGTCAAAAGCTATGTGTTACCGAAATTTAAAGTAACCTTTACACCTGATAAAAAGTTTTATCGTCCTGGCGAAATAGTCAAAGGTGAAGTAAAAGCAGATTATTTTTTCGGGAAACCTGTCTCAGGTGCAAGAGTCAGAGTAGAAATTGCCTCCTATGATATTCAATTTAATAAGTTTACAGATATAGAAGGCAAAACAGATGAAAAGGGAAACTTTAAGTTTGAAGAAGGTCTGCAGAGTTATCTTGCAGGTCAACCTCTTGAAGGGGGAAAAGGCATAGTACGATTTACCGTAGAGGTAACAGATAAAGCAGAACATAAAGAAATAATCTATCATACACTTTTTGTGTCAAAAGATACTGTTATGATAACTGTCATACCTGAAAGTTCTGATATAGTGCCAGGAGTAGAGAATATAATATATCTTGTTACTTCATATCCCGACGGCACACCTGCAAAAACCAGGGTAAATATATCCCTTCTACAAAAAGAGAAAGAACTGGAGACATCACAACTCGGAATAGCTGAATTTACAGTAAAACCTGAATGGATAGGAACAAATATTAAAATAAATGCCAGTGATGGACTTGGAAATTCAGGAACTCTTGATTATACAATAGTTTCAAATCAAAACCCGGAGACACTGCTCCTTCGAACTGACAGAGCTGTTTATAAAGACGGTGATAAAGTAAAACTGGAAATTTTCTCACTTACCTCAGGAAATATATATATAGATATAGTTAAAAACCGTCAGACAAGACTTACAAAAACTCTTATAGTGAAAGATAAAAAAGCTAAAATGGAAATTCCTCTCACCTATGATCTTGTGGGAACTCTTCAGGTAAATGCATATCGTTTGAAAAGAGATGGAAATTTTACACGTGATACAAGGACAATTT
>Ga0302241_1001611_pt1 | contig 15757 bp, 19 predicted proteins | sample AAG_UR_Arg_MG_FD_193532 | JGI IMG/M metagenome (GOLD analysis project Ga0302241, IMG submission 193532) | Enriched activated sludge microbial communities from anaerobic digester in WTTP, New Holstein, Wisconsin, United States - AAG_UR_Arg | ecosystem: Engineered > Bioreactor > Anaerobic >... | reverse complement strand
TTGAGATGAAACCATGCGCAATAAAGAATACGGTCCGGTAAGGTTTTATCATAGTATTCATGGCCGGCAATTTCTACACCTTGATTTTTCCCAAGTTCATAGATATGCTCTATTTCCTTTTTTATTTCATCAAGTCTATTGGATGGTATAAAACCTGTTTTGAGTGCCGGCACTTGTGTCTTTCCATACAGACCGAAATATACAAAAATTTTATTTGAAGCTGACGTATCTTTTGATAGGGATTCAAAATCATCTTTGATCTTCTTCTGCGTATCTGTGTTTGTCAGTACGCCATCATAGCATTTCATTTCAATAAGTATGGGTGGCTCCAAAGGAAGTTTTAGATCTGTTCTGTTACTAACCTCTGTTTCTGGCACTTTTTTCGTATGATAAAAAAACGATTGCTCAAATAAAAATCTCAAATCATTTTCAATCCCTTTTATCTTGGCCAAGTTCAATATCTTCGCCAACAAATATTCATTTTGAAATACATCGATTATATGTCCTCGAATATTCATGAAATTACTCCAAGTTTTTTATGAATTTTTGTATTGGACATCAATTATCATGTGCCCGCTATTGCCGACTTTGCATTTGATTGGAATGCCTTCTATGTCAGCGCCAATATCGAGCCCCGCTTGCTGGTCTAGTGTGATTGTCATTTTATCAACATTATTATCTTTACCTGATTTAATGAGATCAATAGCTGTCTTCCTCTGAGTCTCAATGATGTCAGTTGTTGATTTTGTAATAAAGTCAATTAATTTCTTGCCTGCCCATAATGGCAAGCCAAGAGGTATAAATGGTGTTAACGCCCATCCGTATTTGTCATAGACTTTTACTGCTTTCTTAAGACCATCAGCGGTGGTGAGATCAAAACTGACATTTTTCATATTTTCCTCCATCGAACGTGAAGGTCAGCGAGACGCCGCATCTGCGGCGGATTCGCTGCACCGCTTCGTTATATGAATGCATTTCGACAGCGATCAATTATGTGGCCACCCCGATCCTCTGTCTAAAACCTTCCATAGAAGTGAAACCATATTGATCTTTCAAGTTGTAATCATTGATCTTATAGGAATTCTGGCCCGCTGAGTAGCTAATCAAGCCTTTTGAGATTTGGTTTATTATTTGGGTCTTTGGCAGGACCCACCCTGACTTGTTTGATGCAAGCGCAATATAGTAGTATGTGCCAGTTTTCTCGGTCAGTTTGTTGAAAAGCTCGAAAATACCTTTGCGAAGCCCAAAGAACGGACGTATTTTGCTACGGCTTATACCAATGATTAGAAAGGTGTTTTTGTCCAAAAGGAAATAGTTCCTTCTTTTGAATAACCCATGAAACTCGGAGTAATCGAATAGCTGTTTTAGATCAGTTGCACCTGCTGCTTCTGCGAATTCCAGAATCTCATCACCCATGTCTGCCTCCTCCGGTAAACTTCAGTGCATACGGTTTATTCTTATTTCACATATAACACAAAAATCAGCGGCGGCTGAAGGACGTCCGCTGGATTGCCTTGTTAGCACTTTTGTAAGTATCTCCTCTCTATACAGTTTTGTGCCTGTCCGGTAGAACGACGAGCACGATCAGCCCAATACAACTCAGAAGCCCGAGTAAGCCTAGCCACTGGGAGTAACCTTTCCCCTGAGCATAATTGAAACAACCCCAGACAAAAAGAACAAGGCCAACTGTCGTTAGGAGGAAGCCGATTGGAGCTGTAGATGGTTCTTCGTTCTGGAGCACTTGTCCTACGCTCTGCAACACAATGCCAATACCAACGCCAATATTTGTTCTCCTTTTCTTTTCGGCTATCATGTATGTTCTCCTTTCTATCTGCTAAGAAACTGCGCAAGTAGTTTCTATATTAAAAAACCTGGAAGGGCAAAAGCGATCATAGTCAGGTGCTAACGATCAACTGGAGGACGCTTTAAGGCCGATTGGCGGCGTTAGCCCTTCAACAGTTCTCTTTGCTCTCTGCACCTCTCGGTATTCGTATCTGGCTTTGACTCAACCGCCCTTATGTTCTGTACGTACTCTTCCGGGAGAAGGTGTTCGATAGCTCCCGCAACCACAAGTTCCTTGTACCAATGAAAGGGTTTCAAATCGGGCTTCTTGGAGGTTCCGACGTATGCAATGGCTTTGTGAGGTCCAGAGGGAGTAATGACTGCAACAGCCTGCTCTTCATAGCCCTTTCCAAGGCCTTCCGCTTTATCCAGAGCTGTTTTTTCAGACTGGATGATTTCGTAGAGCACCCCATAGACTTTGTCTGAAGGATTGCCCGTGGATTCTATGTCGCACTTCCCCGAGCCGTCAGAACTTAGCTTGTCAAAGGTAAGCTTTCGGCCTTCAACAAAACCCGTGTCGAGAAATAGAGCCGAGGGAGTTCGGCTGGGAGCGCGAAGCCGCTTGGAAAGCATGTTTGAGCCGTAAGCGAAATAGAGAAGTTTGTTTCCCGTATCGTCCCCAACGCTCGGCATCACATTATCCATTTTGTTGGGTCATCATTCGTGTACTTACGGCCATAGTGCCAGCCTATTAGTCTCAAAAGATGGTCCGATTTGGGTACGCCCACGAACATGGCTAAGAAGAAGTCGATTGTACTCATTACGACGTTGCCGAGACCGATAGCATAATAAACGAACACCCCAGCAAGTGGGATTATCCAGCTACCGTGCCCCGAGAAGCCGAAGACAATTGCAAGGACAACGTATGCTACGACTTGAAGGATTTTGTTTCCCAAGAAGAAAGTGAGATAGTTGAGCGGCTTTATATAGACAAGTTGGTGTAAGATTTCTGCCGCAACCTGAACCCCCAACATGATGAACAAAGCCATGGGAATGTCGTACAGGTATAGGAGTAGCGGAAATATCCAAATGGCAACCGTCGCTGGCATGAGAATCCAAAATATCGCTTCGCCGATCAGGTCATTGAGCGAAACGTAGGGCAAGACAGGGGCAAAATATCGTGACAGAGACGCCTCTGGTACCCTGAATTTCAATCCGCCTTGTGCGATAACCCCCTGGCCCGAAACATCTTGATATTCGACGGAAAACAATCCCATAGATCTATCCTCCTCATGGTGCTAACGCCATGATCAGCCAGAGGCCGCTTTATGGCCGATTGGCTGCATCAAGTAGTTAGCTGTTGTTTCTATGTATTTCAGGACTTAGCCTCTATTTCCGGGTCGGTCTCGCCCTTCAACAATTTATGACCAGCGGCATAGTCAAATAGTCGGTACAAAATCCTTTCTGAAAGCACTTCCTTGCTCTTCTTTGCTTCGTCGCTAGACCCGCCAAGCGCCCTAACAATAGAACCCAGTTGCTTATGGCCTAGGGTAGAAAGCTCTTGCGATGCTTCCGCGCGACCGAGTCCTTTTAGCCGCTCAATTAGAACAGAATCAATCGGAATATCCCGCGCTCTTGCACGACTGTTCTTTTCTTCTTTGGGCTGACTTAGCGATACAGACAGATCCTCGATATCTTGGGCAAGATCTCTCAACTTCCTTGCAATATTAAGAAGACGGGTTTCAGACGTAAGTGACATCAAGACCTCCCAGCGGTGGGGCGCGTTAGTCTATCGTAAAATTCATGGGCAGCTTGTGTGATTCTTTCCTCATACGCCCGATCTGCAGCGTACCCAGATACAGCTATTGGAACTTTCTGTTCAGCACGAACTGCAATCTTGTCCGAGTGTGGCACCCTCGCATCGAACACCATGCCCGGATAGTCCGCCGTAACCCGCCTTATAATGTCCTCCTGAGAATATGTTCCGCTATAGATGGTACGCAGTCTGTTAAAGATAATCCCAGCAATAGCGGGTTGTTTGAGGCCATTGGTACCTGATCCTATATCAGAAAGGAGCTTGTTGGCGTCGGCAAAAATGTTGCCAACCGACTTCTGAATATGCGCAATGCCCAACGTGGAAAGGTACTCAGCAAGGGCAACAATCAGATAATGGTCGCTTGCAAATAGGCCATTTTGCGTTGTTAGGTAAAGGTTCGGAGGACAGTCCACAAAGATATAAGTGTATTTGTCTTGCAAGGGCTCAAGGGCCTTTTTCAGAAAGAGTTTTGCCTTAAGGTTCTCGTGGCCAAGCTTGGTAGCCAACCGTAGGTCCATTCCGAAAAGTTCAATGTGAGATGGAACCAGGTCTAGATTAGTCAAGGCTCCATGGTATTTGACTGGGTTCTTCACAATAATTGAGTCCAGCCCCAATTCCTTGCCTTCATAACAGGCCTCAAAGAAATCCCGGAGTGTACCGTTTTGAGCCGCATGGTCTTCCCAGTCCTTTTCAGTCATAAGAGACAGAGTCGCATTTGTTTGAGGGTCGAGATCAACGATCAGTACTTTTTCGTTGAATTTCTGTGCCAATGAAGCGGCTATCTCAACGCATAAGGTCGTCTTGCCTACGCCACCCTTGAAGTTAATAAAGGAAACTACCGTTGCCATTCGTTCCTCCTTGCATTTATTGTGGTTTCATTGCAGCTAACAACAGCGTAACCGGCGCGCGGCCAACGGACTTAAGGAAAATGGTAATACGCGTCCCCGCGCGTCCGGTTGACGCATTCGTTATGTGATTTCTTGGTATTAACCGTTCAGTCTCGTCCCATTCTTGTATTATCAATAAGATAGTATCCTTCACCAGTAAGAATACTGTTGTATATTGCCACCAAAGCAGTTTCTTCGACAGGAGACTGCAACCGCTGCTTTACCCTCTTGCGAATCACCTCTACTCCGCCTAATGATTCCAGAGTCTCGCCCTTGACCTCAGAGTACTCGCCCTTCACTGAGTTTTGGCCGGTCCTGCCGATGGTCTTAGCCAGTTTATCCAAGGCTTCATCCTGATTGAGCAATGATTCTATCATTACCTTGGCTTTAATTGGGTTGATCGATAGGAGGGTGAAGAGTACACGAGTGTTGTCCCCTGTATCCAGGAGCCTTCCTTCTTCGTTTGTCTTCTCCGCGGACTTCAACCACCGGTCTTCAGCTTCTTCCAGTTGGGCCTTTGTCAACCAAGGTTCATCCTTGGCGGTAGATTCTTCTTTGTCAGGTGCTTGATGTTGACGAAGAAAAAAGCTCAATACATGAGCGGCAAGCGAGAGATACCCGGGATTATCCATGAGGTTAGTCAGGACCGATAGTCTATCATCAGGTGGAAGGTTTTCCATGAGCGCTCTAATAATCCACCACAGTGTGCGGAATGGCCCAGATTCAAACATATCTCTGGGTTTCTCTTGAATGCGTGCCATTGCTGGTAAAGCAGATAGCTTGGCGATACTCAAGATTAAGTGAGGCGGATCGGACGGCTGAACATGCTTGATGGACCTGAGCACCAATTCAACAAACCTCTCCGTCTCGGCGTCGGTTGAAAGGCCTTCAATGATCGATTCCCTATCGTCTGTATTGCTAATAAATCTGGAGATCAGTTGAGTTGGTATTTCGCCGGATGGCAATCCAAACGTCATCGCAAGACGAAGCCTGTCCGGTGAAGCGACGTGGCCCCTCGCGTAATGATAGTCCGGATCCGTAGCCCCTCCATAAAACCCATCACCTATCAAGGGGAATAACATTTGGGCGAGTTCCTTAACATACGTACGATCTTCTGGCGGAACCTGGTCCAGGCGAGCAATACGATCAGATTTGTGCCTCTCAATTACTTCTTCTGGTTTGCTGAGACCAAATTTGTAGTCAGGTTCTCGCCCATGATAAGCCGAAGGGCATAAACGGATGTGTTCGTAAACGTAGGGAGCCTTAATCGCAAGAACCTCAAGTGCAAAAATGTCAGTAAAGCAAACATTTTGCCTTAACGAGGGCTCTACAAACCGTAGCCGGTTGAAGATACGCTTCACTTCCCGTGGCGTCCTCAACAGAGGCTTCACGCATAGGTGGTACAGTTCAGAAAGTCGGGATTTATCCTCGTCGAAGAAGGAAGTGAGATCAATTGAAGCAAGGTTTTCTAGCTCCAAGACAGAAAGGGAGTGCAAATCTTTTTCATAGATAAGCGGCAGGTGCAGGCGAACCTGAACAATCTTGTCAAGATACGCGCTCGCGTCCTTTATTCCATGCTGAAGGAGTGAATTCTCGACATACGATCTTTCAAACGCCAGCAAAAAGGATGTCTGTGGGAAGTCCGCAATTGCCTTAACGGCTCGTATCATTTGAAAGACTTCAGCGGGTGGAAGCCTATCGAGATCATCGATAAACACAACAACGGGCTTAGCGACCTTGCCCAACGCCTTCACGACTGAATCCCGCTTCTGGTTTATATTAAGTTCCTTCAATTCCCCGATCTTACCCGTTGCCGCTCCCACCCCTGTTACTACCTTTCCAACGATAGATGCCCACGGTTCTGCGCCTGGGATAAACTTCAGCACATCAAAGACCTTCGAGTAGGATAGTAGCTGCTTCGCCGCGTCCCGAGCCTCTTTTCCTCGGTCGTGCAACCCAACTTCGGACCCGAATTGGACAAGAAATTCTTGAACCAAGTTCTCAGCCCCACTTGCCATCCAGGGATTGAAGTTGACGAGTATAGGCCGATTAGGAGCATTCAACGTCATGTAGTATTGCGTGATGAGGTTAATGACGGAAGTCTTGCCATATCCCCAAGAGCTTTCCAGCGAAACGACAAGTGAGCCTGACCCGGGTTTCAATAATAACGCTTCGGCTATTCGGTGTGCAAAGCCGGTTCTGTTCAGTCTATCTGGATTGTCCTCAGAGCCTGTGATCGGGGAATCAGTATGAAACATGCTCATCCTTCACCATTCGGTTCGTCACATAACGACCAAGCTCACCGGCGGCAATGGAGCGCAGCGGAATTGCCGTCCGGTGCAGCGCCTTGTTATGCCTCTTGTTCATCCCAATGCTGCTCTCATGTAATGAAGAACACCATCGGTTTCTCGTTCGAATACCATGCCCGCATGCTCGGCAATTCGGGCGGACGAAATATTTCCAGTTTTTACCTCTGCTCTTATTGGGTCTGAGATTTCGTTTGCCAAAACAGCAACCATCCGTTTTGCCACTCCTCGCCCTCTTGCTCTCGGGGATACCGTCCATGACAGTTCCCATACACCATCCGAAAAGTCCGCTCGAACAGTGCCGACAGGGTCACCATTTTCTTCAGCGACGTATAGCCTACGATCGGGGTTGCCAAGTGTCCGTGATAACCATGAAATGTGATCATTCCTCTGGACTTCAGCCGTGTTGTGGCTGGCCTTTCTTGTCTCTGGATCATTGCGCCATTCCAACAGGATATCCGCATCTTTCATAGTGGCTGGTCTTAATCTGATTGCTTCGTTCATGCAGCTTCCTTCTTAAGGCATAACGGAGAGCTAACCGGGAGCCCGCTTTATGGGCGATCCGGTTCAGCGTCTTGTTCGACATTTTTCATCCAACATGAATTGCTCCGTAGTTTACAAACATTTTGAGGAAATTGTTCTGGAGTGCTGCATCGGTGTTCAGGTCAGCGGAATATTTCCCCAGCGAGTCCTCAAACTTCTGGTGAAGCGTTCGGAGGTCGATCTGGTAAGTGTCTGAGCCATACAACTGAACTAACGGTGATTCATTTGCCGACAATACAAAATGATAAGAGTTTGTTTTGGTTTGAGAGTAGAGACCAAATGAGTGAAGTAGGGCGTTTCTTAACTGATAAATCGTGGCTTCGTCCCCTGAAGAAATGGGCTGGAAATACTTCACAACGTAGTCTCTAAATCTTTGGCCAACTTGGCCAATTGTGTCGTCCCCCTTGAGATACTTCGCGACAAGGTCAATCCCCGCAAGGATTGCCATGCCGCCAGGCCACAACGTGGGATGGCTTGTCTGTGTTTGAGTTACAGGGTCCCAGCCGAGACAAAGGCAGATATCGCGTCGGAGTAAGTGTAGTACGCCATAGTCAGTGGGAGGAGTGCGACTGATTTTGGGACTTTCAAAGAAAAGATCAGCTTTTGGGTCAAACATCTTCATGTCTCCTTATGCTGTCGAACATACAATATACGAATATCGTTTTTTCCGGCTTTGTTATTATGGTATTCCTTGTTTATAAAAAAGGCAAATAATATTTCATTAGTATATTAGAATATTTATAACAAATCATTTTGTATGAATGTCGCTTTTGATGGACAACAATATCAGGAAAATCGATATTTGTTTTTTGTGGCATTTTATCCGCTACACTATTTTCCAGTTGGGAAAAACGATACAGTGCTTCTTTTAATCAAATAACAATTGCCGTATGAAAGTGCGGATAAACCATCAAATATGGTTGCTATTTGGTACAGGAAATACTGGTTAATAATAATCATTTGTATCTTGAATCAAAACAATGTCAATGGTCATCATGCTAACTCGGTACAAACATTTGCCATGAATCAGTTCCCATCATACTTGTCGTATACAGCGGTATAGCGCGGGAATGGGGGCGCTGAGATTTTTTGCCGCATCTTTTATGGCATGTCTGCAACTTCTTTGCCTATATTAATCTCGTTGAGATAGTAAATTAAACGTGGGTTTTCTTTACTGTTCCCGACAGCTCGTTCAGAACCACAAAATCTTCTTGAATAGAGTAAATATATTTGGTAAATAATTCTATGTTAATATTGATCTTCAATCAACGGATATATTAACTTCGGGAGATTTCATATGCTGATCGGCTATGCACGTGTTTCAACTGATGATCAAAACCTGGATCTTCAGAAAGATGCCCTGACCACCGCCGGATGCGATCGCATCCTCGAAGACCGGTTGAGCGGCGCCAAAGCGGAACGTCCCGGGTTGAAGGCAGCGCTTGATTACGCCCGGCAAGGAGATGTCCTTGTGGTCTGGCGTTTGGACCGTCTCAGCCGATCACTTAAAGACCTGATAGAGATGGTTGCCTTATTCGAAGCAAAGGGTATCGGATTAAAAAGCTTGCAGGAATCCATAGACACATCATCAAGTTCGGGAAAGCTGATCTTTCATATTTTCGGTGCCCTGGCCGAATTCGAACGCAACCTGATCCGGGAACGGACCCATGCCGGGCTTCTGGCTGCCAGAGCAAGGGGAAGAAAAGGGGGGAGGCCTAAATCCCTTGATTTCGATAAAAGAATACTTGCTGTCAGACTATATGACGAGAAACAGCATACGGTCATTCAAATTTGCAAGATGATGGGTATTTCCAAACCTACACTCTATAAATATATTGATGCAGAACGGGAGGCTATATCAAAACCGTAGGTTTCTGTACACTCGCTCCCGCTGGTCCATACTACATGAAAACGCAGCTATGTTACAGTTGGCCCTTAACGACAATTCAGGTAAGTATCCATCTGCTATACTTTATGAAAATTTAACACAGCAAAACCCTGAACGTAAGCCATTGTCTGGCTCATCTGTCGTCATTTGATGTTTTCGGCCAGCGACAATTCAACGCACCCGCATCATATCATATAAATCCCTCTGTTAACACCTTTTTACCTTTTATCAAGACCGCTAAATTACGGCATTGACTTTTTCCCCTATTATGATATTCTTAATTTAAGAATTTCATAAATTAATAATATTTAATATGTCACATGTGCAGGAGGTAAATGATATGTCTTTAGTCAAAGTAAAAAGGCATTCGCAAATAACAATCCCTAATGACATTAGGAGAAAGTTTAAAATTGTCGAAGGCGACTACTTGGAGATCCAGGAGCATAACAGCGAGTTAGTGCTTAAACTGGTCAAAATGGTCCATCCGGACGAAGCCTACTTCCACAGCCAGGAATGGCAGCAGGGCGAAAAACAGGCTGACAAAGATATTGTCGAAGGCAACGTCATTGGTCCTTTTGGTGATATCAAGGGTGCTCTGAAAGCTTTAAAGACTACCAAGATATGAAATTACTTTTCACCAAAACCTTTGTCCGGGATTACCGAAAACTGCCCCAAGATATCCAAGAATTAACGGATAAACAATTGGGGCTTTTATTGTCCAATCCGAAGCATCGATCTTTAAATATGAAAAAGATGAAGGATCCGCGCGACATTTGGGAAGCACGGATAACTATGTTTTACCGTTTCACTTTTCAAGTGGCCGATGACACCTATATTTTACGGAAAGTAGGCACTCATGATATTTTGAGAAATCCTTGAGAAATCCCGGCACACTGAACCTTTTCCTTTTGGGGTATGGCAACGATTCGGGGGAAAATGGGCCATTTGGTTGTAACTTGTTGTTAATGTATGGGAGATAAAAGGAGCCATCCGGCTCCTGGAAGCCGTAGCGTTCTGCACCGGAACTTCAGGAACCCAGGCCCGCTCCGGTGGATTAATAATAAGTATAGCATGTCAAGGGTAAGTGTCAAGTGGCGACAAGAGGTAGTTTGAAAAAGGGCAGAAGCTATAAATAAATTGTTTTGAATATGAAAGGCCTCTCCGGAAGGACCTCCATTTCCCTTCAACTCCAACCCCATTTTGCGGGACGGTACGGCTGGTGGTTTCACCGTGTCGGAAAAGCTTTTAATTATTTTAGCACGAACGATGATTTTGTCAATGTTGCCTGGGAGTAAAGCTATTATGTTTGAAGGATTGATTAAAGTGTCGGGCACAAAACGAACGCAATTTCTTTTGTCAGAATATTGTCAGAAATCATCGAGCAAGATAATGCTCCGTAATATCCGCCCTCTCGTGACCCATTTCCCAGGAAACTTCCTGCAATCTCTCTTCGTAAGTCATGCTCGTATGCTCTTGCAATTCCTCCATGCGTTCTTGTGCAAAATTCCATCGCAAACCATGCGACCCAGTATAATCTTGTCCTGAAACTTCGGCGGCCTCCTTCAGAATCTCTCTATACTCATTTTTATCGAAGTGCATATTACCACCGTTTTCCTGAAGAACTCTTTCTACCGCATGGTAAGTTTCAACTGAAACCGATATTTCTCTTACTTTACCGCCCTTACCTTCGGCTTCTAACCACCCCCGGAATTCTTCTGTATGTGGATCCATACGAATGCCACGGAGATCGTTGGTCTCAACGCGCCACACCTCGTTAAGACGCGCGCCGCCTTCGTACTGCACTGATGCAGCCGTTTTGAAATTATCATTTTCGATGTGAGAAATTAGCTCTTTCGGATTTTCGTATGCCCGCGTCCCAACAGTTTTGTCCAACACCTGGGAGGCCTCATATCTAACATCCTGAATTGCTTCCCGGAAATTATATTCACCCTCTTTTTCCGTTTGGGTAGCATACATGTTCAGCGCATTTTCAAATTTGCTCAGGGCGGCAGCTTCCCGCTGAAACGTTGAATATTTGACACCATCGGCTATCCGGCTTTCGAGATATGATTTTATGTGTTCCCCACTTACTCTTTCCATATCCTTAACGCCTATATTTTCTTTTATCCAGTGCCCCGCCTGGTGCCAGGTGTCCTTGTATACCTCCGCGGTTCTATAGCTATAAATTTTTAGTTGACGGCCAAGATCGCTCCAGGTCCTCGCCCCACTTTCACGAGCATTATTTTTTTCGGCATGTTTGGAAGTGCCTGGGACAAATATTCCAGATTCAACGAAAATCTTGTTTACCTGAAAATTTATACTGCCTCTTATTGTTTTCACCTTTCTGTATTATTAGTCTTTATCTTTAGTAAACCCGCGTTTTAATCCTGACGCTACAGGTGCATTTTTGTTAAACCATAATGCTTAAAAGGTAATACGCTTTTTTGTGCACTGCGTATTATGTGCCGTTCGCCAACCCATTGCGGTTCGACAAGGGGAAACCCTGATTAGAGCTTTGACCCCACCCCAGTTTTGTGCCTTGGAGGGCCTGATGCCTAGCAACACTTTGCTAAGCGATACTTACCGCGGTCACGGTTATTGTGATGCGGCAAGTCTACAACGAGATGAAAGAGCAGTAACAATGCTTTATATTATACACAAATATTTCTACTTGTCAACACCGCTTTTGGTGCCCAAAAGCGAATTAGTATTATAATTGTTTATATATCAAATTGTTAAGCCATTATTTATCATTATTTATTCTAAATATATTGACACAATATTCTAAATGTTTTATATAAACTTATATGTTGATCTCTGAGTCTACGAAACAAAAAATAATCCGCTGGTATGCACGGCAACCGGAGGCTGTAAGGATCGATCTTTTCGCCAAGCAAAGAGATTTGTTTTTTGAATTACTTAAACGCGAACAAGAAAAACCGGAACATAACAAAAAACCCATTCACGAAATTACCTACGAAAGTTTTCTTGGTGTCCTCTATTACGCATGGAAAACAGAGGAGCCGGCGAGCTTTAAAGAGCCGGACCAAAACATTGAAAAAATAAGAACCAAAATTATAGAGAGAATGCAAAGACACAAAAAGCGCAAAAAAACACCCCCCAAACAAAAAAAACTCCAACAGCTTGAAAAATTCGATAAAGATGTACGGTTGATGAGAGAAAAGGGCTTGTCATATCAAAAAATAGCCGAATATCTCAATACATATCATAAAGTCAAAATCCATTTCACGTACATTCAAAAATATCTAAAGGATCGTACAACATGACTTTTATTGATATAGTTATATTAATTGCAACTATTTTGTTGTGCGGATGGCTGTTTTACAAATCCTGGAATTATCACGACAAAAAGATAACCGAGGCCGACGAAACCGCAAAAGACATAATCAACAATGCAGAAAAAAAAGCCCAGGAAATCATTAAAACCGCAAAAGCCACGGTACAGCAAGAGTTTACAAAACTTCATTTATACGATAACCAACTTAAATCTAAAGAAGAATCCTTAAACAAAAGGGCAATGCAAATCGAGAACAAAATACAGAACTTCACCAAAGAGCGAGAGTTTATAGAAGCAAAAAACAGAAGGCAAAACGAGCTTTTGGGCACCATCAAACACATTGTTATGTCTGACAAAAAATTCAGATATGATTTAAAGCAGAGGATCAGAAAAATTTTAATGGAGAACAATATATGAATGAAAACATTGAAACAAACAGTATAACAAAAATAGAATCCCATTCTATAGACATTACAAAAAATATATCTCTTCACTTCGACGAAGTTGTAGCTACAGTCAAAGGATACACCGATAACCACACTAATTTTAATATTAACCGGCTTTCTTACAGATTTGTATCAATTGATTTTAGCAGAACGTGCACAATAAACAACGTTATTGAATTTTCATATTTTATGGCAATATTACAGTCCTTTACAAAAAACCAACTAACAAAAGAACCCTATACCATAACAACAGATATATATATGCAGAGAGAAACGGTTGAGAATACTGAAGTTTTGACCCTGTGTTTTAAAAAGAAAAAGCTTTTGGATATAACTAAACCCGTTGCACAGCATATATTAAATATTTTGAACAAAGTGTACAGCAATTTGTCGCTGACAATGATATAGGCAATCATATTCTTTGTATCTGAAATATTCCCAATATAAATTACAAAAGGACAACAACGCCTTATATACGTTGTTGAGTTTTTAAAGTTTGTATAGTTTTTAGGCTTGCTAACTACATGATATAACTCAAAAATCTGGGTGAAAGGTGAACGTTTATGGGGTGAAAGGTGAACGTTTATGGGGTGAAAGGTGAACGTTTATGGGGTGAAAGGTGAACGTTTATGGGGTGAAAGGTGAACAAATATAATTATCTGCTTTTCACCATTAAAAAAATTTGTTATTATATTAAACAATTATTAGCAAGGAACACATAATTGAAAAATAAAGAAGTGATAAAACATAGTGCAGCTATTCAAACCTCTCACAATAAAATTAGTCTTTTACAGAAGAAGGCATGGAATATATTGCTTGCAAACTCTTATGACAATTTGCTCCAAAAAGAGGTCTTCGAAGTAAAAATAAAAGACTTAGTCGATGTTTTATGTTTTGAAAGCAAAAACGAAAAACATTTAAAAGAATCATTAAAGGCATTATTGGCAACTGTAGTTGAGTGGAACGTTTTAGACAAAGACCATGAACATGAATGGGGCGCAACAACTATGCTTTCCAGTGTTAAAATAAAAAAAGGAATGCTTGAATACTCATTTAGTCCATATTTAAAAGAAAAGCTGTATAATCCCACTATGTACGCTAAAATAAGCCTAACAATTCAAAGCAAATTTAAGAGTAAATATGCGCTTATCCTTTACGAGTTGTGCGTTGACTACTTCATAAGAAAGCAAGGAAAAGGGGAAACGCCCTGGATAAGTACTGATGATTTTATAAAACTTGTTGGTATAGAAAAAGAAAAAAGCTTGCAAGAATTTAAGATTATGAAACGGGCCATTATAAACAAGGCCATTAATGAAATTAATGAAAAATCAGATATTTTTGTAACTGTAGACTTAAAAAAAGAAAGTAGAAAAGTTGTAGCATTAAAATTTAACATATCACCCACTCCTCACTCCAACAACATACTAACCAGGCTTATAAAGCCACCGAAACAGGGTGAACTATCTTTTAAAACAGATGAAGAAGAGAAAAAGGAACTATACGAAAGGATGACAAATGCCTTTACTTTAAGCGATCGGCAGGCCAAAGAATTATTAAACACCATGCACGATTACGATGAAATTAAAGATATCCTTGACATGGTAGAAAGAAAAATAAAAAGAGATGAGGTCATGAACATAGGTGCTTACACATATAAAGCGCTTAAAGACCACTATCAGCCTCGAAAAAGCATTATCGCAATCGAAAGGGAACAAGAATCAGAAAAAAGGCAATTAGAAGAGAAGAAAAAGGCAAAAGAAAAAGAAATCATCGACAGACTTATCGAAGAATATGAAAGATACAAAGTTCAGACAGTAAAAGAATATATTTCCGGTCTTTCAAAAAAGAATCAAGAGGGCATAAAGAAACAGTTTGAAGAATCACTCGATAACTTTCTCAAAGGCATATACAGAGAAAGCGGTTTAGAAAGTCCTATGATAAGCCCGTATTTTATAGAATTCATGTCAACTAATTATATGGAAATACTCAACTTTCCTTCTTTCGCTCAGGAAAGAGGTTTCTTGCTGGAGCAAGATAAAGAAGGGTGGAAGATGGTGAATATAAAAGAAATGTTATTGTAGAAGTAACTAACTTACTTACTAAGTTAGTAAGTAATTATTCATAATTGTTAGCTCTGAACCTTTTCTTTAATTGCAACAAGTATATAGTCGTGTAAGCTAAGCCCGGAAGCCTTTGCCTTTTCTGCAGCGGCATCCCTAAGCGCAAGAGGCAACTTAACTGGAAAGGTCTTATAGTTTTTTATAAACAGCTCATCATCGGCAGGGATTGAAACACTGTCTCGCCGATCCGCTTTGGCGCCTTTTATAAATTCATCTGGATTTACACCAGGTTTTGTTGTTTTCAATGTCATGATATTTACCTCAAGGATAAGATTTCGTTATAAAGACTTGTGATTTCTTCTTTTGCCTTTGGGTCTGACCACTCCAATACACTTTTACCTTCACCGAACTCGTTGGCAGCGAGAAATAAGCAAGACACGGTTATAGCAGCTTTTGTAAAGGGGGCGACCCCGATCCGATCCGTCATGGATAAGAAATAAATGAACCTGCGTCTGAAAGTCACGTTTAGTAACTCTGGAGTAGCTTGATCTGTGACACTTCGTAGAGTGAAAGGTACATAAGCCGGGAATGTCCCGGCGGTGAAAAGCGTGGCACAGTGGGGTCCTAAAACGGATGATGCGTTTCAAAACTGAATCGGCGATGTAACCAGTGCAGTTTAAGGCTGCGTTGGACACGGAGGACCCATATTAACCTCCCTCCCACAAATGGGC
>Ga0302241_1001609_pt1 | contig 15784 bp, 11 predicted proteins | sample AAG_UR_Arg_MG_FD_193532 | JGI IMG/M metagenome (GOLD analysis project Ga0302241, IMG submission 193532) | Enriched activated sludge microbial communities from anaerobic digester in WTTP, New Holstein, Wisconsin, United States - AAG_UR_Arg | ecosystem: Engineered > Bioreactor > Anaerobic >... | reverse complement strand
AAAAGTATCATAAATCGCCCTGACTGCATTTTCAAAGTCTATATTTTCAACCCCTACTATGATGTTCATTTCACTGGAACCCTGGTCGATCATCCTGATATTGATACCGGCTTTATAAAGAGCCGTAAATAGCCTGGCCGACACCCCGCGGCGGCGGTTCATGCCGCGGCCCACCGTAGCTATCAGTGCCATATCTTGATAAACATCAAGGCTGTCTGGGGCAAGGCGCCTCTGCATCTCTTCAAGAATATCTTCCAGCTTGCCGTTTATCTTCTTTTTGGAAAGTACGATCGATATTGTATCGATGCTGCTTGGCAGGTGTTCCACCGGGATCCCGTAATCCTCCAGAATGCTCAGGCAGCGTCTGACAAATCCGGTTTCGGCACTCATCATATTTTTATAGATGGCAATGACCACAAAGTCTTTGCTCCCTGCAATGCCGGTAATTATCTTGTCATCAGCTTTTTTACTGGTATCGGACACAATCAGGGTTCCGGGATGGGCAGGGGCGTTTGTATTTCTTATGTTTATAGGAATATTGCCGGCGCGGACAGGGTAAATGGCGTCTTCATGAAGGACGGAAGCGCCCATATATGAAAGCTCTCTCAGTTCCTTGTAGGATACCATATCGATCTGCTCGGGGTTTTTAACTATTCTGGGGTCTGCTACAAGAAACCCGGACACATCGGTCCAGTTCTCATAGACATCCGCCTTTACCGCCTTGGCAACCAAAGAACCCGTTATATCCGAACCCCCCCGCGAAAAGGTCTTGATGCTTCTGTCGGGCTTGCTGCCGTAAAAGCCCGGGATAACAGCCCTATCGTGTTTGAGGATCTCATTTGCCAGCCTTCTATCGGTCTCCTCATCCAAAAGCTTGCCCCTTTCGTCAAAACAAATCAGCCCGGCCGTGTCCACAAAATCGTAACCCAAATAAGCCGCTACAACTAAAGCGGTCAGATACTCTCCCCGGCTAGCTATATAGTCCTCGCTGGCATTGTTTTGCATATTCTTATCGATTTCCGCAAATTCCTTTTCCAAGTCGATATCGATACCCAGATTCATTTTCAGCGCAAGAAATCGATCACAGACCACCTGAAAAATCTGTCTGTAGTCAACATTGTGATCGATATGGGCTTTGCACAGATAGAGCAGGTCCGTAACCTTGTTGTCCTGGTCAAAGCGTCTGCCCGGAGCCGATACGATAACGTATTTTCGATCGGATTCATCTTCGATGATTTTTTTGAGTTTGGCAAGCTGTATACCGTCTGCTACGGAGCTCCCACCGAATTTAGAAACTATTACTCCCATTGGATATTCCCCTGTAAAATTGATTTAACGTTTATTCTATAGCAAAGTATGTCATCGGTCAACAAAAACGGCTAAATTATATTATTCGGCCGCATAATTTTTGCTTCTCTATTTTTGCGCAAATGCTCTTAGTGCTTCAGCTTTATCCGTTCTCTCCCAGGGAAGATCAAGCTCCGACCGGCCGAAATGGCCGTAGGCTGCCAGTTTACGATAAATGGGTTTACGCAAATCCAAATCCCGGATTATGGCGGCGGGGCGCAAATCAAAATTGGCTTCTACGATTTCTGCAAGCTTATCATCGGATATTTTGCCGCTCCCAAAGCTGTCAACGGATATCGAGACCGGTTTTGCGACACCGATGGCATAGGCGAACTGGATCTCGCACCTGTCGGCAAGCCCCGCCGCCACAATATTCTTTGCTATATAGCGCGCCATATATGCTGCCGACCGGTCGACCTTCGTCGGATCCTTTCCGGAGAATGATCCTCCCCCGTGATTCCCGTAGCCTCCATAGGTATCTACAATTATCTTCCTGCCCGTAAGCCCGGAATCCCCGTGTGGGCCGCCTACGACGAACCTGCCTGTCGGATTTACAAAGTATCTGGTTTTTTCATCCAAAAGTTCCTTGGGGATCACAGAATTTATCACTTTATCGATAACATCTTTTCGAATTTGCTCCTGGCTCACATCAGGGTCATGCTGTGTGGAAATCAGCACCGTATCGATGCGAACTGCTTTATCATCCTCATATTCTACAGTTACCTGGGTTTTTCCGTCGGGCCTCAAATAGGTCAGTTCACCGGACTTTCTTACATCTGCCAGTTTCTTTGCCAGTTTATGCGCAAGGGAAATAGCCATTGGCATGAGCTCAGGCGTCTCATTTGAAGCATAGCCGAACATTATGCCCTGATCTCCTGCGCCTATGGCATCCAGCTGGTCGCTTAAGGTTCCGTCTTTGTACTCCAATGCTTTATCAACGCCCAGGGCAATATCTGGCGATTGCTCGTCTATTGCTGTGAGCACGGCGCAGGTGTTTCCGTCAAAGCCATACTCCCCTTTGTCATAGCCAATATCGGTTATCACACTGCGGATCAGACGCGGAATATCAACATAGCAATCTGTCGTCATTTCACCCACCACTATGGCCATGCCCGTAGTTGCCATTGTTTCAACGGCAACTCTGGCATAGGGGTCCAGTTCTAATACCGCGTCCAGTATACCGTCGGATATCTGGTCGCACAATTTGTCCGGATGCCCTTCTGTTACCGATTCTGATGTAAATAATCTCTTTTTCATTTGCTACCTCCGTTTCTAGTCTAAAGAAAAACCTCTTCGTTGGAAGAGGAGGTTAACATACAGTCTCCCTCATCTCTCAGAATGCATCTGTAGGATTTGGCACCTTTGCTGTAAAAAACAGTCAGGTTGCCGGGCTTCGCAGGGCCTATTCCCTCAGCCGCTCTTGATAAGGTTTTATTCATTTTTTTCATTATTATTTTATTCCCACAATTGATTCTTGTCAATCACTTGCAGGAGCTTAATACATTCATTTACTTGTTTTTTCGTTTGTAGCTTGCTGCTCCAATCTGTGCCGGCCGGGGCAAGAAAAGCAACCAAAACCCCGGCCGGAATCCGACTTGAATTAAACAATACACATTCGTCATAGAATAATGTATACTGTCATTGAAATATTAGTTCAGTGTATGGAGTGATGATTTGACAAAAGAAAGATTCAAGCTTATCAAGGGCGGTGTCGATGGAATATCGCAAACTTCTTTCGAGAAGCGCCGGTTTGTATCCGCATTTGTAACTGATACCCGGCTCATGGGAGTGCTGGCGCTTTCTATTCATTGGCTTATCGTAATGCCGGATGATAATGAAGATTTTTATCAGTTTTTCTATTTCGATGCGGAAGAATACGGTCTGGACACCTATCAAAGCCTCAAGGGGAACGATCCCTTAGCTTTGGAAACCATTGAACAAAGCCTTATCGGCGGTCTTGGGAGCAAAAAAAAGTCTATAACAGAGCGGGAGGCTTTATACTTATTGCAATCCTTTGCTGCCGCAAGCAAAAAACTTAATATCTCGCTGCCTGAACCCACTGAAGAATACGAGGCTCTGCTGAAAGAGCCCTTAATACTGTCTTCAAAGGAGAAACAGACCGTTATTAAAAAAATATGTACTCCCATCCTCTCTGATTATCAGCTGATCCATTATTTCCTGATGCGCTGTTTTGCCCATGATGATCAGGGCGCTTCTTATCTGACACACGGAAAGATCGATTTGACCGGACTGTCGGCTAAAAGAGCAGCTACTTTATGCAAAAACACCATTGAAGAATACACCAATCAAAACGGCTCTTTGTCTTACCTTTGCGAGGCATTGATAGACATTGACGGCAAATATGAACTTTTTATGCTGGAAATAACTGTTTTCAACGGGAAGGTGGCATCGGCCCTCCGCCGATCATCTTTTCGGATCTCGGCTGCCGAAGCAGCCATGATGCTTAACAGGCCGGAGTATATTACCGTCTATGAGATCCTTTCAAATCCTGCAGAATTTGATGAAAGATTTTTGCCTACTGCTGCCGCCGCAATGCAGACCAACCATGACAACGGCAGACTTTTCATGGAATTCAACAAGAACAACGACCATGTCAATCGCAAGACCTTCCTCCTCAACGAAGACGTGTTCGGTCTTTATTATGTTTCCGACTTCGGTCAGTTTATCGTTGCCGCTTACGGACTTAATGAAATAGCTTCAATAGAAAAAAACCTGCAGAAAGGCTCCCTGAACCCTTCTCTGCTTCCTACAGCAAAATACGAGTTTAAGGAGCCCGTTCTTTACGATTTCATACAAAGTGAGTTTGAAGACTTCGACGACTTTCTGTTGTCTCTTCAGTAAGCCCCAATGGGTTCCCCCGATGCGAAGGGACGCTAATCCTCAAAGATATCCCCCATCTCCCTCATTATATCCGAAACGGGAAGATGCTGGGGACACTGAGCCTCACATTCCTTGCAATCGATGCAGTCTATCGGTCTTGCCCCTTCAGATAAGAAATCATACTCGCGCTTTGAGGTCCTGTATGCGCGGTAAATGTGCCATTGATTGTACTGGTCCATCACCTCTGGAATGTCGATTCTTTTCGGACAGGGCATACAATACCTGCAGGCTGTGCAGGATGCTTTTATAAGGTTATTGTACTCTTTCGATGCTTCCTCTATCAGGCTCTTTTCTTTTTCAGTAAGACTCAGCGGTACTGCGTCGCTTAAAATCCTGATGTTATCCTCGACCTCTTTCATTTCACTCATTCCGCTTAAAATCGTCAAAACCTCCGGGAAATCCGCTGCCCAACGCAAGGCCCATTCCGCCGGTTTTCTCTTAACTTCGGCGCGTTCCCATACCGCAGCCACGGATTCCGGCAGATATTTAGTAAGCTTGCCCCCCTTCAAAGGTTCCATGATAATAACCGGGATCCCCCTCTCTCCGGCATATTTCAGTCCCGCCACCCCCGCCTGAAATTCCGTATCCATGTAATTGAGCTGGATCTGGCAGAATTCCCAAGGGTAGTCATCAACTATATCCTTAAAAACTTCAAAATCATCATGGAAGGAGAAACCTATTTTCCCTATGCGACCTTCCGCTTTCATCCTCTCTAAAAAAGGCATCAAATTATCATCTTTGGCTTTTTTCCAGAAGCTCCCGGTAAGATTGTGTACTAAATAAAAGTCGATGTAATCTACATCCAGGCGACGAAATTGCTCTAAAAACAAAGCTTCTATCCCTCCGGCTCTTTTAGCCATCCATAATGGCATCTTATCGGCAAGGAGCACTTTTTCCCTGTATCCGTCTTTTAGAGCCTTCCCTAAGACTCCCTCGCTTTTTCCTTCATGATACATAAAGGCCGTATCCACGTAATTTACACCCATATCGACGGCATAACGAATCATGCGGATCGCCTCTGCTTCATCAATGTGCGTTTCATCCTTTTCCAGCACCGGCAGGCGCATGGTTCCAAAACCTAAAAGTGATACCTTTTCTCCCGTCGGGGCAAATTCTCTGTACTGCATGATCTCCTCCTGCTGTTATATTCCCCGGCTTCCGCCGTCTTGTGCTTTAAAAACAATTATTTGTTTGCAGGTTGTTATAGTATAATTGTCATAAATATAGTATAAGGAGTATTCCCATGTCAAACAACATCAATTTAACGGTCAATGCGAAATTGGATTCCTATCTTGAAAAAGCATTGTATTATTATGACCTGCCCGGGCTTGCCGTCCACGTCGGTATAATGGAAGATGATTATTTCTCTGCATTGGGATGGAAAGATGCTCACGATAAAATCCCATTGAAAACAGAACATGTCTTTCATATGGCTTCCGTTACCAAACTGTTTGTCGGCACTGCTGTACTTAAGCTTAGAGAAAAAGGCCTTTTAGATTTAGATGACAAGCTTATCACATATTTACCCCAATTCCGCATGGCAGACAAAAGATATCTAAGCATCACTCTTCGACATCTCCTTTCCCACACATCGGGCATGCCAAATGTTAAGGATTACCATTGGGACGACCCTGAAACCGATGAAGGCGCTCTGCTGCGATATGTATTATCCCCGGAAGTCATTAACAGCCGCCTTTTATGGGACCCTGGCCAAGGTAAGTTTTCGTACAGCGATATTGGGTATGAAATTTTGGGTGCCGTCATCTCCGCCGTATCGGGGAAAAGTTTTGAAGATTTTGTATCGGAGAATATCCTTGCTCCCCTTGGGATGATAAATTCCGACCTTCTCACTTTCCGGCGGGATATGAACGATGTATGTTCGCCCCATGTGAAAACTGAAGAAAACCACTTTGCCATAGTAAAACACTTCCCATACAACAGAGCCCACAGCCCCAGTTCCACCCTCACCTCAAACCTGAAGGACATGTCTCTGTGGGCTAAGGCTGTTCTTGCACAAAAAATACTGGAACCTCCGACTCTGCAGGAAGCCTTTACCGAGCATTCCACCGTTCCCAACAACGGTGAAAAGATCTGCCTTTCATGGTTCAGGCGGGAGCAGAACGGCTTTCTGCTATACGGTCACGAAGGAACCGACGACGGCTTTCGCGCAAGTTTCTGGATTTGCCCGGAGCTCTCGGCATCCGTCACTGTCTGTTCAAACCTATCCGGTGCGCCCACCAAGCGGATCAGCAGGGAGCTCTTCGACTTGCTGACAACAGATAAGACCCAATTAAATCTGGCTTAAATAGGATTTGAATTTACTGAATACCGATGATAAACTGAGGGAGAAGCTATAAAAGAACTATAAAAACAAGGAGGAGCAAAATGCAAGACTTTAAATTTAATCTGGATTATGTCAGAGAGCAATTTCCCGCTCTTTCGAAAACAGTAAACGGATATCCCGCCGCTTTTTTAGACGGACCGGGCGGCACACAAGTTCCAAGATCGGTGGTGGAGAAAATCAACGAGTACCTCTACTATCACAATGCCAACTCTCATGGTGTATTTATCACCTCGGTCCAAAGCGACGCATCTTACTGGGCAGCTAAGGAAGCCCTTGCAGATTTTCTGAACTGCGAAGCTCGTGAAGTGGCCTTCGGCGCAAGTTCCTCCACCAACAACTTCCTGCTGGCCTTCGGACTTCTGAGGAGCATATTGAAACCGGGGGACGAGATCATAATCACCGAGATCGATCACGAAGGAAACCGATCCCCCTGGAGGACGCTGGAAGACTTCGGGATCAAGATAAAAAATATCCGGCTTGACCCTGACACCTATGTCCTGGACCTTGAAGATTACAAATCCAAGCTTTCAGACAGGACCAAAGTCGTGGCTGTCAACTGGGCTTCCAATGCGACAGGCACTATAAGCGATGTAAAGACCATCATCCGTATGGCCCATGAAGCCGGGGCTGTCACCGTGGTGGATGCCGTCCATTATGCTCTCCACAGATCCATAGATGTCAAAGATATCGATACGGATTTTCTGATTTGCTCGGCATATAAGTTTTTCGGACCTCACCTGGGCGTGCTTTACGCCAAGGCAGAAACCGGAGAGAAAATAAAGACGGTACGAGTCATAGCCGATGACAATACGGATATGCCCTGGAAATTCGAAACAGGGACACCTGCTATGGAACTGGCCGCAGGTGCGGCGGCGGCAGTAGAATTCATCGCCGGCATTGGAAAAGAACACGAACAATTTTTCGAGAAGGAGCTTTCGGGGCTGAGCGGTCGGCGCAGACTGGTGGTAGCAGGAATCAAGGCTATCGAAGCCTATGAAGAGCCTTTGGCTGAGAAACTGAGAAGCGAGCTTGCTGCTATAGAGGGCGTAAAGGTTTACAGTCCTCCCAAAGATGTGCCTAAAACTTCTACTGTGTCCTTTACCGTAAAGGGCGCCAATTCCAACGATGCAGCCAGGTTCTTGGCAGAGAGGGGGCTATTCGTCTGGGACGGGGACTTTTATGCCATCCATATCGTAAATGAGGTGTTGAAATTGACCGGTCAGGGAGGATTGGTACGGATAGGGCTTGCGCCATACAACACGGAAGACGAAATAGACAGAACAATAAAGGCCGTTAAGGACTTCTGTGCCGGGCTAAAATAATAAACCCATAACCCATATAAAGTGAAAGCGATACCCGGTCAACCAAAACCAGGCAAATCAAATAATAAGGCGCACAAAGATACCTGCCGCAGGCAACCCCTGCGGCAGGCTATACTTATATTAATTTATTCTACTTACTTGCGGCAAGCAACGCTTTCTGATGCAGCGTCTCTGCATATTCGGAATCTTTTTCCTCCATGCCCGCCGGGAATTCATACTTGGCAAGCCTCTCGATATAAGGATCCGGGTCGAAGGATTCGGGGCCGTGGACGCCTTCAAGATGCCAAATATCCTTTGCTATCAGCTCCAGCATGATAGTCGGGCTCACACCGGTTTGAGCAACAACCGAGTTTGTGCCGTATTTTGCGAGGCATTCCTGATTGTCAGCAATCTGATAGAGATAAACAGATCTGGTCTTTCCGTCTTTCTTTCCGGTGACCCATGTCCCTGCGCAGCCTTTTCCGATCATGTTCTTCGATACTTCCTGAGGATCGGGCACGACCTTGACCAGGAAGTCTCTGGGAGCAATTTCCGAATCTCCGACCTTGATCTTCTTTACTGCTTCAGCCATACCGACTTCCTGCAGGTTCAGGAGCAGTTGTCTCATCTCGCGGGGAACGCCGTACTTAAAGGTGACCCTGTTGCAATCGATCACTCTGGGTACCAGCATTACTTCCTCATGCTCTACGTTTATAACTTCGATATCTCCGATACCTCCGGGGAAGCTGAAGATCTCAGGCTCCGAGAAGTTCTCTGTGGCAAACCAGCCTTTGCCCTTTTCCCATACCAAAGGCGGGTTCAGGCATTCTTCAATGGTTGTCCAGACGGAGAATCCGAAGGCGACGCCTTCATATCCGGGAATATCATAGTTGTCGCCGTCTCTTACGTTGATCTCATCGATCTCGTCAAAGAGATGCTTCTGTGCATATTTTGCAAATACATCGGCCATTCCGGGCTCAACTCCGGAGCCGACCAGGGCCATGATCCCCTTCTTCTTCCATACATCGTGTCTCTCGAACTGATAGTCGCCTAATTTGATGTGCGCCAGCTCAAACGGCTTTTCGGGATGCCTCTTGCTAAGCGTCATTGCGCAGTCCATATAACCTATCCCGAGCTCATAGCAGGTATCAAAGATATTTTCGTTGAAATCAGGCTCTACCGTGTTGAGGATCCAAGTAACACCATGTTTTTTGACAACTTTTTTAATGCTGTCGGCATCTCGTGCATCGATCTTCTCAGGGACAAAGCGAGGATCTGCGATATCCTTTGCCACCCGCTCCGCTCTCGATAAATTGTAATCGGAAAGCACTACCTTCTGGGCCCATTCGCCGCCTTCTCCCGCTCTTTTGATGATCTTTGCCACGGATGTCCCTACACCGCCGGTACCGATAATTAACAGCCTCATGTCCATATTTATACCTCCTGCGATAATAAAATATAAATGATTGGTTGCATGCCTATGCCTGCACCATTAGCCTACTATACTTAGTCAGAATATTCAATTATGTGTTTGCTCAAAAAATGTACTGGTTTGCTGTCATTCCCGGGTATACGGTGCCTTTCCTCCACAAAACAATGCTTACTTAGGCGATTCGACATTAATTGTTATCGCCTGTCACAGGGTCTATCAGCACCAGTTCCACACAGCTTCCCGACTGTTTTGTCTGGATGTTCAGCCCATGAAATACGGTAACGGTGTCCACGGAAAAGGCAGGCGATTTAGACCAGTCGGCTATGAGTTTTTCGCGGTTTTCCAACGGTTTCTTTTCACAGGAGGCATGCTTGTATCCTGACAGTAATGCATCTTTTGTAAACCGGCATCGGGCTATGCGGTAAAATCCGCTTAGCCCGATGAATTTAATGAAGAACTCTGTCTCTTTTTCATATCCCGCTATCTCTTCCTCAACAATACTCTGAGGCAGATATTTTCCCGAGGCCTCGAGGAGTTGATCGCTGAAATTGTAGAAAATCATACTGTATCCGGGCCGGCTCTCCAAAATGAAGTAACCCGGAGCCCCCGCCATAAGATCCTCCGCCCGCGCACCTATGAAATCTAAGAGTTCCGATATTGGTCTCATGTGATCGAGTCCGATCAAAGCAATATAATTAGTGCTAAGATCATATTTCTTCCACATGACCTCTTCGGTATCGAATTCCGCAGCCACCACCTGAACCCGGTCGCCATGGGCGGCGTCAAAAATATCCTCAATGTAGAGGCAAAGCAAGTCCTCGATCTCTCTGCCCGACAAGGGCGTAAATCTGGCTGCCGAATCCCTTCCCTTCACTTGATTTGTATATTTATTTCGATAATCCACAGGATGCATGCCAAACCATTTTATAAAATATTTGATATAGTAGCGGACCGCCGAAAAACCCGATTCGACGGAAATCGCTCCTATTTTTCTGTCTGTCCCGAGAAGCAGCTTTTCCGACTCCTCGACACGAATAAAGTTCAGAAGATCCTGAAAACTCAGCCCTGAAGCCTCTTTGATAAAATGAGAGAGATAATAAATGCTCAAATGCTCCTTTTCGGCTATTTCTGTTAAGGTAAGACGCCGGTTGTAGTTATCGTACATGTAATCCGCTATCCGATTCAAACGATCAGCTTGGACCTTGTTGCCCTTCTTGCTGGATTCATTGACGAATTTTCCGTCTTCCATAGAAAAGAATTGGAAATCGCCGATCAGGTTCCCAATCAAGTTGTGGGCCAACTCAATCATTCTTTTTTCGTAACCTTGTTCGTGACACAGTTCCTCAAGGGCAATGCGGGCAAGCAGTTCCTGCAGTCTTTCTATACTTTCATCCTGAGCGCCGTTCATATCCGTTACAAAGAAATTGTTTTTTAGTATCTCATAATAACGGGAGAAATATGGAAGGCTGAGCTGGAGTATCAGAACGACATTGGGCATTCCGTTTCCGTAATAGCTATGTATCTCCCTGTCGTTCAATATATAAATATCCCCTTCCTTCATATCATAATTGTAATAACCATTTTTGAGTCTGACCTCGCCTTGAAGTACAAAGACCATTTCAATATCGTTATGAAAATGAATGGGATACTTATCAAGATTCATGACTGTGCAATTCACCGGCAGATCCTCTTTGTAAAGAATGTTTTCCTTTAACATGACTTGTCCTTTCATTGAATCTATTACTGCGGCGGGTTTTATGTCAACCTATGTTTGTTTGTTTGCGAACAGATTTCAACATAATAACAATGTCGAAATTTGAATATTATTGGCACTTTTTCACATGTAAAAATAAATTGTATACAATCTTATCCAAGGGAGGATGTGGATATCTTTTGTCCTCAGTAACCTTGGAATTTAAAGTCTTAGATAGATATCTTCAAATAACAGGAAGAAGTTATCCACAGTTTGTTCGCTTTTTATTCAAAACTTAGCTTTATGTAATTAGTTCCTTTTTATTACATTAATCACCCGGGCCCACCTGCTAAATGCGTGCCTATCCGCGATTATCTATTATTTGAAGCGGCGGCTTTCTTTCTTTTCCGGTATACTCCATTATCCCGTTATATATGCATTTTGCCACCTTCCGCTGATATGTGTCCTGATTGAGAAGTGCTTCTTCCCCGGGGTTTGAGAGAAACCCGCATTCTACGATTACAATTGGTACCACAGGCTTTTTCAAAAGCAGAACATCATTTTTTGACAGAGCGGTCCTGTCGGTACCGTCAGAAAGCCCTTCGACCAAGTTTTTTTGAATGGTTTCCGCCAGGCGCCTGCTTTCCTCCTGTATGCCCGCATCCCCGTTTCCGGGATAAAAGGTTTGCGCCCCCCGAACCCCGGGATTCTGCTTAAAACTGTTCAGATGTATGCTCACCGCGAGCAAGGGTCTTTTTTCATCGATGATCCTTTTTCTTTCCAACAGGTCTTCTGTCTTCAGACTGCGAATGCTTTGCCTGTCCTTTTTAAGGTAAAGTCCTCTGTCATCTTCCCTGGTCATGATTACCTTCCAACCGTCGGCTTCTGCCATTTGGCGTATGTATACGGATATATTCAGGTTGATGTGTTTTTCGCAGACTCCTGCGGACCCCTTCGCACCACTGTCTATTCCGCCGTGACCCGCATCCAGCAAAAGAACATCCGGGCCCGCCAGCGCCCTGAGCGCAGATATCTCCGTTTGAATGGGTATGATCAGTATTGCCGCTGTAATTGTCAGCAGAGAGATGACTGTACCAAATAACCATCTCCTCCGGTTTACCATAGGCTTGCCCTCCTAAAATGCATCGGTTTAATCTCGACACATTTTATGCAATAGGACAAGTTTGTATGATTTTATCTAAAAATACAGCAAACTAATATCGACTTTATTTCATTATACACCAGTTCGGATATCCGTGCTATACTTAAGCGACAAAGAAGAAATCCCCCCCTAAGAGGTGCCAGGCATGGATAAAACAATACGGTTATTTCAGCAGGATCCCTATATCAGATACTGCAACAGCAGGATTACTTCCGTCGTTACCGGCGAGATCGCCGCATTGGTCCTGGACAGAACAATCTTTTTCCCCGAAGGCGGAGGTCAGCCGTCGGATCTCGGCTGTATTACAGGTGAATTCGGGAAGCTTGAATTGAAATATGTTTTTGAGAAAGACGGGATCATTTACCATCAGTTTAGAACCGACAGCCAAGTTGCTCCTGTACCTGCTTTGCTATCCCGGGAGAAAATAGCCGGGGCTTCGGTTCTCTGTGAGCTTGATTGGGACAGGCGGTTTTGCAATATGCAAAGGCACTGCGGGGAGCATATTCTTTCTGCGGTTTTTTACGAGCTTTACGGGGGAGTCAACAGAGGCTTCCACATGGGAGAGGATTATATGACCATCGATATCAGCTTTGAAGAAAAACCCGAATTTCGTCAAATGACCGATGAGATGTTTTTCAAAGCCGAATGGGAATCAAATCGCATGGTATGGGATGACCTGCCTGTAAGCACACGGTATTTTGAACGCAAAGAAGAAGCCGAGGGCTTGCCCATGAGAAAAGCTCTGGCCATTGAAAAGGACATCGTTTTGGTCTGCGTTGGAGATGAAAGCAATGCTGCCGGTTGTGTTGCCTGCTGTGGTACCCATCCTCGAAGGACCGGCGAAGTCGGTCTTATCAAATTGTACCGTTGGGACAATTACAAAGGGATGGCCCGCATCACCTTCGATGCCGGAGCCAAAGCGTTGGAAAACTGCCGTGCCGCAGCAGGTCTTGTTAATGGACTCTGTGTACGTTACTCATCGGAACCCGATACCCTTATAGACAGGATCGATAAACGTGAACAGAAAAACAGCGAGACGAGACAGGAGCTCTATGACTTGAAGCAGGCATATCTTGCTGAAAAATCCAGTGAAATCGGTAAGGAGATGTCCGCATCCGGCAGCACCTATGTAAAAAGATTTGAACTTCTGAAGGCGGAAGACCTGCTTGCACTTGGCAAGCTTCTGCCGGAGCTGTCGGGCAAGCTCGCTGTCCTTATCTCTTTAAAGGAAAACACCATGATCCTGATTTCCGACGGCACACCTGACTGCGGCAAGATAGTGAAGGATAATGCCGCAGTATGGCGCGGCAAAGGGGGAGGCGGCAAAACTGGCGCAAGGGCAATGTTTTCCGCTCAGGAAGATATGGATTGCTTTATCGAGTTTATCCAAAAAGCTTACTAAGACACGACGCAAAAGCTGCAGGATCTGCCTGCAGCTTTTTTATTTAATTCCCTGTTCCGTACCCGTTATTTACAAGGTATTGGTTTATAGAGCTTTCGGCTCCGGTGATTTTTACGGCATACCGTGTGTTGTAAGTGCCTCTGCTGATTGCCATGCCTCCTTGGTTGTATGCAGAAAGCGCAATAGTTTTATTGTTTCCGTACTGATCCAGCTTATCCTTTATATATTTGGTCCCGAACTCAATGTTGACATGGGGATCGAAAAGCTGACTTCTTTTTATACCGTACCTTTCGGCGGTTTTGGGCATAATCTGCAAAATCCCCACGGGACCCGATCCCTTTCCAACCGCATCGGAGCGGAAGGTGCTTTCCTTGCAGGCCATTGCCATCAGCAGCACTTCATCGACACCATAAACCTCTGCCTCATGTTTAAACAAGAATACCAGCATGGCGGCCCAGCCCGGTGACAGGTTTTTATTCTTTGAAAGAATGTAGTTTACAAGCCCTCTGTTGTAATCCGATTCTCTCTTATCAAAGGATGCTTTAGAGTCTGCTCCCGCTTCCGTACTCACATACAGTCCGGAGTAATTGTCAAAAAAAGCATTCCACTGAAAGCAGCTCTCCCCGGTAAAAGCACGGACCGGGAGGTAAAGCGTATCTCCCGCATGAAGCAAGGGATATTCATCGATATCGAGTTTATCTACTTTTAGCTCAGGCAGGTTAATAAATTCAGTCTCGATCTCTTCTTTAAGCTTATCAAGCTGGGCGCCTCCTTCAGTGTCCGCTGCAGTCAGAGCAGCGCCCTGAATCACCAAATCGACGCTGATATCTTTTTCTTCTTCTGCCATTACAAGGACAGTAACATCTTTCAGGATCACCGCCGGAAGGTTTTCAAGGTTGCTCTTTAAAATCTTTTCCTTCAAACCGGTCCTTACAGGCTCTTTCTTCAGAACTTTCAATATGCGGCTTTCCCAATCCATTACTGCCGAAAATCCCATAATCTCGCCTGTCTCCTCTGTCAGAGGAACATATGCGAGACCCTCATATAGAAAAAACGGATCCTCTAAAAAATAATTTCCCAGTCTGTTACCATTGATGCTTATATTTCTGTTTAGGAATTGTCCTTCTACGTTCTCATCTGCGAAAATAGTAATGGATGAAGAAAGAATAATGGTCACAGAAAGCCACACAGATAAGAGCTTCTTTACCATATCTTTTTTCTCCTTTCTTAAAATCGGCATTAAGACATGATATATATATGATGCCCGTCGCCGTTCAGATATGCAGTTATTATACCATATTATAGTAACTTGTATACCCTTTTGGTGAAAGTAATAATTTTCAGACGCAGAAGAACGTTGAAATTTCAACAAAAACCCCGCCAAAGGCAGCGGGGTTTTTGTTAAGGTTTTCGTAACTATTCAGATTATTCTTACAGTTTAAACTCAGCCTTGACTTCTACGATAGCCACTTCAAGAAGCTTGATGACAGTGTCGATGGTCTCATACTTGATGACCCCGGGAGGCTCGATCCTGACTGTCTGGGCATTGACTAAAGTACCAGATGTCATGACGTGCTTTCCGAAGAGGTTCTTAACGACCGCATATCCAACTTCCGCTGCGGGGAATTCCATGCAGATCAGCAGGCCTGCGCCTCTGACTGCTTTCAGCATTGTGGGATATTTGGCCATCAGTACATTCAGTTTCTCCATGAAGTAATCGCCTTTTTCTTTGCACTGCTTGGGGATGTCATTTTCAAGCATGTAAGCAATTGTTGCGATTGCCGCTGAGCAAGCCAACGGGTTTCCGCCGAAGGTCGGGGAACCAAGGATCCACGGATTGTCGATGAGCTTTTCGGGCCACATGTTCGGCCTTGCAACGATACCGGTTATGGGCATTACGCCGCCGCCAAAGGCCTTACCGAATGTCATGATGTCAGGGGTAACTCCTTCATGCTCGACTCTCCACATGGTTCCGGTACGTCCCATACCTGTTTGGATCTCGTCGACGATCATAGCGACACCGTATTTGTCGCAGATCTCTCTGACTCTCTTAAGATAGCCATCGGGTGGGATCTGTACGCCTGCTTCGCCCTGGATAGGCTCGATGATAACACCGGCAACGGATTCGCCGACAGTGATCAGGTTGCCGATAGCGGTATCGATGGCATCGGCATCGCCATATTTAACATGCTGAACTTGCTG
>Ga0302241_1001608_pt1 | contig 15789 bp, 11 predicted proteins | sample AAG_UR_Arg_MG_FD_193532 | JGI IMG/M metagenome (GOLD analysis project Ga0302241, IMG submission 193532) | Enriched activated sludge microbial communities from anaerobic digester in WTTP, New Holstein, Wisconsin, United States - AAG_UR_Arg | ecosystem: Engineered > Bioreactor > Anaerobic >... | reverse complement strand
CCCATCGTTCCGAGAAAGTCACGCCGGCGAATCGAGTGCTGTGACATGGATCACCTCCTGGGGTTCGTGGACTAACTTGGTCATCTAGCAGCGTTCGAGAAATAACGGTCCAGTGTTTCTTGCCGGTCATCACACGGAGTGTGATGGCTACTATTTCTCGAACGCTGCTTAGCGTAGGACCGGGCCGCGGCAACCGCAATAGGCGTCGGCGTGGGGCAGGATGGTTGAAGGCGATCCGCGGCGGGGCTAGACTAGCGCGGATCATGTACGGTCGCGGCCCTTGGTTGCGGAGGAGTGACGATGAAACGCCCTGGAAGCCTCTCTTGGGTCCCGGTGCTTCTGCTGGGGAGCTTCGGGCTGGCCGCCGCGGACACGGATCAGCCGGGCTGGCTCAGCGTGGCCGACTGCGGGGCCTCGGGCTCGCCGTACCAGACCACCGCCGCCACCACGGCCGACTCCGCGCAGATCACGGTCACGGAGGTCGGCGATTTCCAGGTCGGTCAATGCGTGACGGTTTCGAAGTGCAATCCGCACTTCGAGCACTGCATCCTGAAGCCGCCGGAAAACCCTTACAGCACCGCCCCGCTTGGCGATGCGGCGGACCACCGCGGCTACGACGGCACGAGCGGCAGCTGGTTGATCTTCCTGGGCGAGGTGAATCGTGCCGAACCGCTCACGTTCCGCTGGAGCGACGATTTGGCACGCACCTGGAAAGGAACCGACGTTCCCGTCACGTTCGATTGGCAGCCGCTCAGCGGCGGCGTCGAAATCAAGTTCAAGAAGCAAGCGTGGCAGCCAGGCCACATGATCACCTTCCACGCCCGCGATCAGTGGCGATGGGCAACCTCGGCCCCGCGAATCGCGACGCGACCTACCCCGACCTCGGCGCCGGCCAGCACATCATTGCCGACAACGTGTTCGAGAGCCATGTGCCCTACGGCGGCTGCGCGATTCGGTCCGCCTCGGGGGCCACGCAGGTAGTTATCCGCAACAACTTGTTCATCAATTTCGGCTCTTCGGCCGTCGAAGCGTCTGGCGCCACGGATCGCACCCATTACGCCTCCGGGAACACGACCATCGCCGGCAACATTTTCGACATGACGTGCGTGGGCCAGTCGCCGGTGGCCCGGACGGCCATCCAGATCAGTGCCAACGATACGCTGGTGACCGACAACCAGATCTACGTTCGCGGACCGGCGGATCCGTTGGTTGCCGGTATCCGGCTGCGCGAGCCGGCTTTGAAAACGAGTTCATCCAGTGCGGCGGCGTGCCGGCAGCGAAGAAATAGCCAGGGTGGTTGTACCCGTCAGGGAATGTTTTGAATCAGGAGCCACTGATGCTCGATCGCTGCCGGTCAAATCGGATTGTCGCAGGTCTCCTGGTGCTTGTCGCCGGCACGACGGCGGCGGGCGAGCAGCCAGCCGGTGGCGATGCCGCGGCCGGCCGGGACGAATTGCGGATCGTGGTCGGGTTCGAGGGCAGTTGCCCGCAGAGCCTGGAGGGCGTGAAACGCGAAGGCCCCCAACGCTTTCGCATCTTCCCTTCCTGGCGCATTCGTGCGGGAACCGGCGAAGATGCCGTGGGGCGCAGTACCTGCCTGGGATTCAAGGTGGTCAATTCCGCCACATCGCTGCGGCCGGTCGAGTTGTTGATTGACTGGCAGCATCACCAGGCTCCGTTGAAGGACGTGCCCCGCTTCAGCGGCGTCGAGGAGTACATGTCGTATCGCGATTTCGTGGTCGTTCGCGGGCCGGGCGAGACTGCCTGGCGGACCGTGATGGCCGACGTCGAGGACTCGGTGGGATTGGTGCGTTTGGAAATTGCGCCCGGCGAGACCGAGATCCACTGGCATCCGCCCTACACCTACACGCAGGGCGACCAGTTCGTCGACTCATTGCGCGGTCACCCGCTGGTGCGCGTCGAGAAGCTCGGAGAAAGCGACGAGGGGCGGAACCTCTGGCTGCTGCGGATCACCGGCGATTCGCCGCGGGCCAAGAAGCCGGCTCTCCTGTACGCCCGCCTGCACGCCTACGAGAGTGCCGGGAGCTACACGATGGAGGGAATGGTCCGCTGGCTGATCAGCGGCGAGCCGTACGCCGCGGCAGCCGTGCGACAATACGTCTTTCACGTGATCCCCATGATGAACCCCGACGGCGTGTTTCACGGCCTGGGCAAGTTTTCCTGGTTCGGCCGCACTCCCGACGACATGCGTGTCACGGGCCGGACCGCCCTCTGGGCCCTCCTGCGAGCCCTGGACGAGCCGCCAACCGGCGGGACGCGATGACGGACCGGGAGCGACATTGCGGTGCGCCAGGTTGTTGACAGCAGCCTGCCGTCTTCTGACGAGATCCGCTCCAACATGACAATTGCGAACGCCGGACGGTTTGCTACCAGCGATAGCTTGGCTGCTTGCCGAAGCCGGTCAGTCGCAGTTCGCCGCCCGGCAAGACGTCCAGAATCGCAAACGCGTTGTTGTCCAGCCCTGCTCCCTCGATCATGGCACGCAGCGTGCAGTAGCGGATTGCGTCGATCAGGCGCACGTCGCCTCGATGGTCGTGTCCTTGAAACACCGCCAGCACGCGCGTGGAGTCCTCGAGTATCCGGCGGAGTTCGGGCGCGTTCTTGACGCCGTACGGCGGCGCGACATCCAGGCGTTGGTGTACGAAGACGATCGTGGGGAGCGAGGTTTGCTGCAGGTCCTTGCGCAGCCATTCGATCTCATCGGGCGGCACGTTGGCATCGCCCCAGTCGAACTTGACTCCGCCGTAGGCCACGCCGTCGCTGCGGAAACAGGCGTCCAAGATGACGATGTGGTGCTGGTTGAGATCAAACGAGTAGAACGATTTCGGCTGGCCGACGATCTCCAGAAAATCGGCCTTGGTCAAGGCCGAGACGCAGTGATTCCCCAGCACGTAGTGGCGCGGCGCGGGGATCGCGGCGAACTCGGCGTGGATGTTGCGCAAGGCCTCTTTCTCGGCATCCAGCGAAGTCGCGGTGTCGATGGAATCGCCGAGCTGTATCACCAGGTCTGTCTTGGCCTCTGCGAACTGCTTGCCCGCGGCCGCCAGCTTGGCCCGGCTGTCCCGGTAGTGGCGACTGCCGGCCGCCGGCTTGTCGGCGTAATGGAGGTCGGTCAGAAGTCCGATCCGCAGAAGTGGAACGGCTGGATCTTCACTGTCTGCGGCTGCCGGCTCTCGTGTCAGACAACCGATCCCCGCGTCGGCGAGCAGGCAGCTCGTCTGGAGCAAGAAATTTCTGCGCCCGGTTCGACGTTCCGAAGACGCTTGCGTATTTCGTTTCATCGTTTCATCCTCCCCCGTAGCACGCACTCTCCGAGCCGCGTGGGTTTTCCGAAAGCCCAGCGCCGGCCTGCACGGCTCGGAGAGCCATGCTACTTGTACGTCACACGATGGCCGGCTTCAGCACCCGGCAGCCGATGGCCTCCAGGTCCTTCTTGAGCCTCAAGTACATTGCTTCGTCTTGGTAGACGCCGATGATGGCGCCGCCGGAACCGGCGAACTTGGCGCTGGCGCCGGCGCGTCGTGCGGTCTCCGCCATGCGGACGTGAGCCGGTTGCAAGGGGCAGATGCTCCGCCGCGTGTCGAAGTTTTCGTCCATCAGGCGGCTTAGCCGGCCGGCGTCGCCGGAGAGCAACGCGGTCTTGGCTTCGGCGGCCAGGCGGGCGAACTTCTGCATGGCGGCCACTACGTCCGGATCGCCCTGCTCGAAACGCACTCGCAAGGGACGGTGCGTGACTTCCGTGGGCTCGCCCTCCTCTTCGCTGTACGCCAGGTACAGGGGCGGCAGCAATGCCGGGTCCAGGCGTTCATACACGCCGTAGCCATATCCGCACTCCTGGCGCATCGCCTCGCGGGCGAAATCCATGGACACCAGCCCGCCGTAGACCTGAATCACGCGGTCCTGCAAACCGGCGACGATCCCCAGTTCCTCGGTTTCGACGCTCAACGCCAGCGACGGCTGGAGGTGCAGCGGGATTTCCACGCCGTAGAACTCGATCAGCGCCCGCAGCGTAGCAACGATAATGGCGCTGGAACCGGCCAGTCCGACTTGCCGGGGGATATTGCTCTCGTAGCGGATCGAGAAATTCTGGCCGTGCAGGGGCAAGTTCTGCCGCCGACAGTAGTCCGCGAACTTCTTGATGGTGGCCTTGACCAACCGCACGCCGCCGTAGTAGCCGTGCAATCGCACATCGCGGGTCAACTCGTGGATGGAATCGAACCGGCTGCGATCCTCCTGACTGAGGATCAACTCCAGGTCTTCCCACTCGTACAAGATGACGTCGGCGTGGTAGTCCTTGACCAAGAACGAAATCGTCTTGCCGTGATAGCCGTCCGACGGATTCCCGATCAAGCCCGCGCGGGCGAATCCTTGCTGGTGAATGATTTTCATGTCGTTAACAACGTCTTCACATACCGCTGCAGACCCGGACCACATTTCTCGTCTGCCAGGGCAAACTCGAAGAACGCCCGGAAATAGCTGTCGAAATTGCCGATGTCGAAACGCCGTTCGTGGGGGCGCAACCGCAATCCCAACCCTTTGCCGCCGTTTTCCAGGAGCATCTGAATCGCGTCGGTCAGCTGAATTTCGCCTCCCTTGCCGGGTTTCGTTTGGACCAGCTTGTCGAAGATCACCGGGCTGAACACGTACCGGGCCGCGACGGCCAGGTTGCTGGGAGCCTCCGCGACGTCGGGCTTTTCCACCAGACGTTCCAGTTCAAACACATCGTCGACGGCCCCCCGCGGCTGAGCAATCCCGTAGCGGAAGACTTCTTCGCGCGGGACTTCCTCGAACGCGACGACCACATCCACCCGGCTGGCCTCGAACGTCTCGATCATGCGGCGGACAATATCCGACTGGGCATTGATGCCGATGATCGAATCCCCCAAGGCCACCACAAACGGCTGGTCGCCCACCAGGGGCCGGGCGCACAGCACGGCATGCCCCAGCCCCAACTGGCGCCGCTGCCGCGTGTAGAAGAACTCCAGGTCCTCGCGTTCAAAGTCCAATTCGGCCAATTCCCGCTCGCGGCCCGTCTCCCGCAAGTAGCTGATCAATTCCCAGTCGATATCGAAATGGTTCTCGATCGAGTGCTTGCCCTTGCCGGTGACAAACAGCAGGCGGTGAATGCCCGATTGGGCCAACTCGTCCACCACGTGCTGCGCCACCGGCTTGCGGCCCACGGGCAACATCTCTTTCGGCTGGCTCTTGGTGGCCGGCAGCAACCGCGTTCCCAGGCCGGCCACCGGCACCACCGCAATGTCGATACTCATAGCGCTAGGTCCTCTCCCGAAGTAATCGATGGGGCCTATTCTAATCGGAGGTGGGGGAAACACAAACAGCAAAGCCCTGGCGCAGTCGGATCAAGTTCAGCCACGGCAACCGCCGTTGACGAAACGCTCAAGAATCTGTCGAATAGGGCCCTTATGTGCAACCTCCTGCGTCAAGAAATCGCCGCCACCGCCCGGATGCTGGTCGTCAAAGTCGGCACCCGCGTGCTGACTCACGCCGATGGCCGGTTGAATGAAGAGCGGATCGCCGGCCTGGCTGAGGATGTCACTGCGGCATACCAGTCCGGACATCGTGTGGTGCTGGTCAGCTCGGGCGCGGTCGGCGCCGGCATGAGCGTGCTCGGTTTGAAGCAGCGGCCCACCGATCTGGCCAAACTTCAGGCCGTGGCGGCGGTGGGCCAGACCAACCTGATCGAAACCTACGATCGCACGTTCCGCAAGCACGGCCGCCGCGCGGCGCAAGTGCTGCTGACGGCGGACGATATCAGCCATCGGACGCGGTACCTGAACGTCCGCAACACGCTGTTGTCGTTGCTGGAGTTTAACGCGATCCCCGTCATCAATGAAAACGATACGGTCGCCGTGGAAGAGTTGATGACCACGTTCGGGGACAACGACCGGCTGGCGGCGCTGGTCACCAACCTGTTGCGAGCCCCGTTGCTGGTGATCCTGTCCGATGTGGACGGCCTGTATAACGGCGACCCAGGCGAACCCGGTTCTCAGGTCATTCCCACGGTGGATCGGCTGAACGACGCGGTCCGCGCGCTGGTGCGGGACCGTGTCACCGGGCTGAGCAAGGGCGGGATGGCCAGCAAACTGGAGGCGGCACGCATCGTCACCATGGCCGGCGAAAACGTGATCATTGCGGGTGGCCGCCATCCCGGAGTACTAAAGCGTGTCCTGGCCGGCGAGGAATTGGGGACGGTCTTTCTGGCGCAGGGCAAGTCGGTCAGTCCGTGGAAGCGCTGGATTGGCTTTTCCGCGCGGCCGCACGGGCGGATGCGACTGGACGCCGGCGCCGTGCGCGCGGTGTCGGAGCAGGGGCGCAGCCTGCTGGCCATCGGCATCGTGGCGGCCGAGGGGGACTTCAGCAAAGGCGACGTGGTGGCGCTGTGCGACGAACGCGGACAGGAGATCGCCCGCGGTTTGACGAACTATCCAGCCGCCGACATCCAACGGATCATGGGCTTGCCGTCCAACCGCATCGCCCAGGTGCTGGGCCACCGGCCGTACGAGGAAGTGATCCACCGCGACAATTTGGCTTTGGTGGGCGGGAGTTGAACTACCTCCGTGCGGACCACTTCTCCAGCTGCCGACGGGTTTCTTCCAGGGAAATCGTGATCTGGGGGATGACGGCGTCCCAGGGTGTCGTTGCATCGGTGTCGGGGCTGCCCTGCGTGACGGCGCCGACCTCCTCCTCCAGGGCCATCAGCCAGGCGGGGACGTCCAAGCCGACGCCCGTCGGTTCGCGGGTCAGCAACGCGATTTCCTTTCTCAGCAAGGCAAAATTCGGACCAGGCTGGCCGCTGCGGGCTTCTTCCGTAGCGGGCTGGACCAGGGCCCGAATGCGGTCGATCACCATCGGGCGGACAAAGCGCTCGCCCAAGCGATCGGCCACCGTCGGCATCCGCATCGCGTACTGGCTCTGCAATTTGGCCAGTTTCCGCAGGAACGACTCCGCTTCCTGGTGCGTCTGCTCGGCCAACTCGCGGCGCCAAATCTCGGCCGCCGGCGTCTGCCGTCCGCGGACCAGGATTTCGTGCGCCCACACGACCGGCTTCAACTGCCAGCAGATGCGGTCGTACTCGGTGCGCAGGCGGAGGAAATCCAGCAGCATGTACACCAGTTCGCCGCGGTCCGATTGCGTGGTCATGCTGTTATAGTCGCGGTACTCGCCGTAGTTCTCGACGATCGCTTCCAGAATCACGGACAGGACCTCGACCGCCACCTGACGCGACGTCCGGCCCCGGTCCAGATCGGTCAACAGGTGCTCGGCCACTTCCGGTTCCGGTTCTTCTTCCAGCTGGGTCAGCCAGGCGTCGACTCCCTGGTGCAGGATGGCCCGCAGGTTGGCCAGGTTCAGGAACCGCTGCGTGAACAAGTCCGCTCCGTACTTCTCTACGAACGCGACCAGCCGGCTCCATTCCTGGCGATCCTTGACCTTCTCCAGCACGGACAGCCGCAACGTCTTGCTGTGGGCCAGCCAGCTCGACAGCAGCGACTCCGTCAGCTGTTTGAGGCATTCGACGACGGTTCGCGCCCCGGCTTCGCCAGCCGCGCGGCCGCGGCGGCCCTTGGTCCAGTTGGCGGCGGAATGCACCACCATCCGGACGAGCGACTTGTAGCCCATTTTGAACATCTCGTCGAACTCGGTCACCGCGCCGGGGCCGACGGGGTGCTGGCGCTCCATTTCACGGGCCAACTCGACAGCCTGGCACGTCTCGACGATCAAACCCAGGCGGGGCAGCCAGGCCAGCAGATCCTGGATCAGCCGCTGCCGCGTCCGGGCCGCGACGATGTCGTGCGGATCGCCGCCCTTGACCAGCGGCACGTACAACAGCGTGTGCCGCGAGAGGGCGTGCAGCAGGCCGCGCCAGCGCTGCCGAATCACCGCTCGGTTGCCCTGCAGAATGCCCGAGAAGATGGGCATGGCCCGAGCGACGTCGTCGCCCAGTTCCAGGGCCCCGGTGGCCGCCTGCAAGTCGTGCTCGCCGTCGTAAGCGGCGGCCGCCAGCACGCGGATCGCATCGGAGACGTCGACGCTGGTCGCGATGCCTTGTTCCAGGATCGATTCCTTGATCAAACGCAGCCGATCGTACTCGACCATCGAATCGTGATCGCCGGACGGCGTCGGCAGCGGAAAGACGCTCACGGCGTCCAGAAACTCGCGCATTCGAGCCCGATGGTCCGCCGCCTGCTGAATCCAGCGGGAGATGATCTCGCGGAAGTCGTCGCCCTTCTGCCCTTCGGCCAGCGCGAAACTCGCCGCCGACTGCCACAGCCGAGCCACGCTGCTGATGAAGGACAGCCGCAAACCCAGTCGCCGGGATTCGGCCATCAGCTCGTCGTCGGACGGCGGGCCGGAATCCACCAGTTGGCTGTCGATGCCGTCGTCGGTGCTGTCGCGGTACACCATGCCGTCGTAGGCGGCTTCGTACAAGTCGTCGTCCAGGTCCTCGTCCGCTTCGTCGGCTTCGTCCTCGACCCCCTGGTCCTGATGGTTGCGGCGGGACGGAGCGGCGCCCAAGTCAAACGTCGGCGGCCGCCAGAACTCCTCGCCGTTCGCCTCCAGGTAGTCCAGGAACTTGCAGGCCAGCGGCCAGGCTTGCGGGCCTTCCGACGGCGCCGTCCGGCCCTGGATCTGCCGCCGCAGACCGGACATCCAACGCTCGGTCACGTCAAAGAACGACGTGTCGCCCTGCTCCAGCCCGATTTGCTCGGCCCGTTCCAGCCAGTGCATGGTCAGGGCCAGAGAGGCCACGTAGTCGTCGCGCTCCAGCAGCGCGCCGATGACCAGCGCGTAGGCTTTCGGCGAGTCGAACATATCGGCATGAGGCGCCCAGAACCGCACGTCCTCGACGGCCGCGCCGCCCTTGTGCCAGAGATTCAAGGCGGCGGCCACTCGTTCGGCGGCCTGGAGGGCCTCTTCCGGATCGATGGCCTCCACGCCGGACACCTCGTGGGCCGCATATTTCCGCCACCAGGCGACCGTGTCGCCAAACCGCACGGCCACGCTGCGAGACAAAGCCTCGTCGTCCCGAGCCGCGGCCTCGCTCCACAGCCGGGATTCCAGCGCAAAGATCTGCTCCATTAGCGCTATCAGTTCGTCCACGCGGTGATCGCGGACGCTGTTTTCCAGCGCGGGAAACAGGCTGAAATTGGCGTCGAAGCCGAGAATGTTCCAGGGATCGACGATCGCTCCGCACTGAATGCCGCGATGGATCCAGGCCATGATCTCCTGCATCAGCAGCGACCCGCGCTGCAGGTCACCGGCCCCCAGGGCCAGGTCGCAGGCCGTCAGGCGATTCTCGATCTGGCACCACATCCGCGCCGAGGCGGCCGGGACGACGTCCGCTTCTTCGGCCGCCGCGTCGGGGAAACCCAACCGCGCGTAGATGGCTGCCAGATGGACGTGCTCCAGTTGAGCCGCCCGGCGCCGCGCCAATTCGGCGTTCAATTGCTGCCGAGCCCCGCCAAACGGCTGCCGCCGCTGGGCGGCCTCCTGCCGCAACCGCCGGCCATGAAGGCCCTCCATACGCGCCAACAACTGCTCGTAAAAACGGTCGCGATAGGCGGCGATCCGCGGCAACAGCGTGGCCAGCGTGACCGTCGAATCGTGCGTCTCCGGACCCGCCCCGCTGACCCCCGTCGACATGATGATTGTGCCGGCCATCACCGCCGCCGCCTCGAACAGCAACTCGCCGGGGTCTGCCTCCTGCGACTCGACGGCGCGTTTCATCAGCGCGTCCAGGGTTACCTGCTGGATCACATAGCGGCGATAGTAGCCCCGGTTGTCGATATGATGCGGGTCCCACTGGCCGAAGTGATAATTCGGCCGCTTGTTCGCGGGATGATCGAAGTCGTAAGCCCGCGGATCGAAGGCCAATTCGTCCAGCAGGTCGGGGTCGAAATGCGCTTCCCGCAGCAGTTCGGGATCCGTTTCCCGCAGCAGCTTGAGGGTCGCTTCGAGAACGCGCCGGTACGGTCCGGCGGCGGCCCCGGCCCCGCAGACGTACAGCGGCACCGGCCGCACCCATTCGTGGGCATACGGTTCGATCTTTTGCGACTCCAAGGCCGCCACAGGCCGGTGGCCCAGAAAATCGTTTAACTCCTCGATGGCCGCTGCGGCGATCCGTTCCGGCTGGTCCCACGGCGGCCCTTGACGCAGCACGGCCTCGCAGACCCGGCCCACGAAAAACGAGTTGCACAAGCCGGCTTCCGTCTGATGAAAAAGCAGATCGCGATGAAAGGCCAAGTACCCAGGAATAACATGGTCGCGGACCAGTTGCAGCACGGAGACCGCCTGTTCGGCGTTCTGAAATGTGGGGGACGTCGAAGCCAGTTCCGCCAGATCGCTCTCCAGCGCATCCCAGGCAGCCCGCCAGATTGCCAAATCGGCGCGACCATCCCCCACCCATTCGAACACTCGATTCAGGTTAGCCAGGAAACGCGGATCGGGAGCGCCGGAAGAGAAATTCAGGTAGCCGAGGACTTGCTCCACGACCTTCTCATCTTCCGGGCTGCGACCACGCCTTTCCATACCTTTGCTCCGTTCCAGGGTGAGCTTCTGCGAAGGAACAATGTAAGCGGGAAAGCCGAGATGGTCTAGCCGTAATGGCGATTGGGTGGGGGGGTGTTTCGTTGAGAACGTCTCATGACGTGTTTGCTGCCGGGCGTTGTTGTCGATCCTGGCACGTCACTCGGGCGGCTTCGCCTCCGCGCTCTCCTCCTTAGCCGCTTCCGCGGCGGGCTGATCGGACTCCGCCTCTTCCTTCGATTTGCCGGCCGCTTCCGCGGCGGGCGGTTCTTCCGCTGCAGGCTCCGTTGCTTCGGCCGCGTCCCGTCCTGGAAATTTCATGCTCATCGCCACTGCCGACAGGGCCGCTTGGTATTTGTCGAACTGATGCTGGTACACCTCCAGCCGCAACGTATACACCCGGCCGCCGACCGCGGTCGTCACGCTTTGCTGAGCTACAACCTGATTCCTGCGTTTTCCGAACGTGATGTAGCGAGCGAACTGGTGCTTTCCCAGACTCACGGCGCGAACCGGTTCCTTCGGCTTGGGTGCGGGCAGCGAGTCGGCGACCTGGCGAGCGAAGGCTTCGACGTTGTCCGCAACGACGTCGTCGATGCCCACCGAGTCGGAGTCCGCAACAGACAACAGGATGCGCGGCAGGCTGTTGAGTTCGGAGTTCTTGGGTCTGAAGGCGACGAGCACATCACCTCCGGGGTTAGCCCAGTCCCAGCCCTTCGGCGGTGCAATTTCCAGCCTCCCACCGTCCAACGGTGGCATGTAGTCGCCGATCTTACTGGCTAGGTCGTCGGAGGAACCTTTAGCCCCGCCCGCTCCAGACCCACCCGCACCGCCGCCCGTGGTTCCGGCACCGGAGCATCCGCCGAGCGTGAGAGCCATGCCCAGGACAAACAACCCGCCAACTTTGCCAACAGCCGAAAGCCTCATGATGGTCCTTCTCCGATCAGGTATCAGCGATTTCTTCACGGTGCTTGTGCAAGAAGTGCGGTGTTTTGCCTCCTTGGCTCAGGTCCTCCGCCTTTTTCTGGGCGGCGGTCTTTTGGTGGTACTCGAACTTGGCGACCGGCTTCATGGACTGGTTCACCACGTGCCAGAAAAGTTTTACGCGAACCACCTTGGCCTCAGCGACTCGGCTTTTCCGTTTGGCTGCCTTGGGCTTGGCTGCCTTCTTGTCTTCGGGCTTCTTTCCCTCGGGCTCGGAACGTTCCGCCGCCTCGACTTGTTCGCGTAACGCCTTGCGACTAACGACTTTGCGCGCCATAGGACATCGCCTGGATCTAGGGCCGGAAGCTGGCATCGGCTGCCGGCGCAAACAGATGATTGGGCCTGTCAGTTTCCTCGTGGCGTAAAGATACCCGATTTCGCGACGGTTTGCCAGCAGTGGCTAGACGTGCGGCATGCGAAAGGTCACAATATCGTCCTCGCGAAAAACGCTAGACTCTGCCCCACTGATCCGGCCTCGGTCACAGTCAGAGTTTCGCGAGTCCTTCCAGCCGTCGGTCGTCGACGTGAAAATCGCGGCGGTGCTTCAAGCTGAACCCAGCACGTCAAGGAAACGGGGTTAGTGTTTTGGGAGACGTTGTTTGAAGCTCACCGTTTCGTCTGATGAGGTTGGTCTATGCTGATGCGCGAATCGCAACCGGATCTCTCCCTGGCACTGATCCCCAGTTGCGGACCGGTCGTCACCGAAGGCTGTGTGACGTTTCGAGTTGTCAGCCACGCTGCCACTGCCATGCGTTTGCTGCTGTATGACACGGTGGCGGACACGGAACCTGCGGAAGAGATCGAGTTCGATCCGAAATTCAAGCTGGGAAGCGTTTGGCACGCACTGGTCAAGAGCAGCGGTCACGGGCAGTTGTACCATTTGCAGGCCGATGGGCCTCGCGATCCGGAACGCGGGCTTTGGTTTGATGGCCGTGCGCGTCTGATCGATCCCTATGCCCGAGCGCTGGCCGGAGATTTTCAGCCTGCGGACGACGGTGTGCTGCGGCCGCCGAAGTGTGTGGTGATCGACGATCATTTCGATTGGCGTGGTGACCGCTGCCTGAATCACCCGTTGGCCGACACCGTGATCTATGAGATGCACGTGAGCGGCTTTACCAAGAGCCCCACGAGCCAAGTGAAGTATCCCGGAACCTACCTGGGCGTCGTCGAAAAGATCCCCTACCTGAAGTCCCTGGGCGTGACCGCCGTCGAATTGATGCCGGTCCACGAGTTTCCGATCTTGGACATCTTCGGCGTGCCCCGTGAGCGTCCGAACTATTGGGGTTACGACCCCTTGGCCTTCTTTGCGCCTCATCGCGGCTATGCGGCCGGGAAAGAGCCCGGATCGCAGGTGACCGAGTTCAAGGAGATGGTGCGGGCGCTGCACGAGGAGGGCATCGAGGTCATCCTCGATCTGGTGTTCAACCATACGGCGGAGGGCAACGAACGTGGTCCCGTGTTCAGTTTCAAGGGTTTGGACAACCAGGTCTATTACATGACCGACCACGGCGGCCGCTATTACAAGAACTACACCGGCTGCGGCAACACGGTGAACTGCAACCATCCGACCGTCAAGGAGTTGATCATCGACTGCTTGCGGCACTGGGTGGTCAATTACCACGTCGACGGCTTCCGTTTCGATCTGGCGGCGGTGCTGCGGCGCCGTAACACGGGGGAGATCTTGTTCGACTTGTCCCTGGTAGACGAGATTGCCACGGATCCCTACCTGGCCGGCACCAAGCTGATCGCCGAAGCCTGGGATGCAGGCGGCGCCTTCCTCGTCGGCAACTTCGGCGGCAGACGCTGGGCGGAATGGAACGGCCATTTCCGCGACGACGTGCGCCGCTTCTGGCGGGGCGATCCGGGGCTGCTGGGCGCGCTGGCCACGCGGCTGGCCGGGTCCAGCGACTTGTACGAACGCAACGGCCGCTCGCCGTGCTGCAGCGTCAATTTTGTCACCTCGCACGATGGCTTTACCATGAACGACCTCGTCAGTTACTGCTACAAGCACAACGAGGCCAACGGCGAAGGCAACTGCGACGGGGACAATAACAACTGGTCCGACAACTACGGCCACGAGGGCCCCACGCACCGCGTCGAGGTGGAAGAATTCCGCATCCGCCAGATCAAGAACATGCTCGGCACGTTGCTGCTGGGCCACGGCGTGCCCATGCTGCTGATGGGTGACGAGTGCCGTCGCACGCAGCGAGGAAATAACAACGCCTACTGCCAGGACAATGAAATCTCCTGGTTCGATTGGCGGCTGGTGCGGAGCAACCGCGAGTTGGTGCGGTTCTGCCGGGCTTTGATCAAGTTCCGTCGCTCCCAGCCGACGTTGCGGCGGGAAAATTTTCTGACGGGCAAACCGCACGCCCATGACTCGCGTCCGGACGTCAGCTGGTTCGATAACCGCGGCCAGCCGGTGCACTGGGAAAGCGGATCTGCTGCGTTGACCTGCCTGCTGACGCGTCCGCCGGCGGACCGGGATCCGGCAGGCCAGGGCCGCGACATCCTGCTGATGCTGAATGCCTCCCACGGGCCTCAGGAGTTCCTCTTTCCTTCGGTCGCCAGGCTGTCGGGCCAGTGGCGGTTGTTCATCAACACCGCCTCGCACGCGCCCAACGATGTTTATCCGGGCCTGATCGGCCCCAGCCCGCCCAAGAGCGGCCGCCAGATTCTGCCCTCGCGCACCCTGGTTTGCTACGTGGCGGAACCGCCGCCGGCGGCGGCGCCTAGCGAGGCGGCAAAGACAGCAGAAAAATAAGGGAGACAATCAAGGTGGCTGACAGAAAGATGGGGTGACAGAAAAAGGATGGGATGGAAAACTAATTTCCTTCTTCCTCATTTTTCTGTCACCCCATGTTTCTGTCAGTTGTCTCATCATACACTGGAAGGGGTCAGCGGATTCGCAGGACACCTCGGCGCTGACTGGTAAACCGTTCCCGTGCATCCCATGCGTCCCATGCCTGCCACGCCGGTGTACATGGATAACCATGCCACGACGCGAGTCGATCCTCGCGTCCTGGAAGCGATGTTGCCGTACCTGACGGAAAAATACGGCAACGCCGGGAGCACGAGCCACGTATTCGGCTGGGAAGCCAAAGAAGCCGTGGACGGGGCCCGGGAAGCGATCGCGGCGGCGATCGGAGCGTCGCCTCGGGAAATCGTCTTCACCAGTGGAGCGACGGAAAGCAACAACCTGGCGATCCGGGGCGTGTGCGAGCGGTCCCGGCGGCGCGGCAACCACTTGGTGAGCGTCGTTACGGAACATCGGGCCGTGTTGGATCCGCTGGCCAGACTGGCGCGCGGCGGGTTTGCGGTCACGCACCTGCCGGTCAGACCCCACGGCGCGGCCGACGCGGGCACGATCGACGTGAATCAATTGTCCGAGGCGATCCGCGACGACACGGTCTTGGTCTCCGTCATGCTGGCCAACAACGAAATCGGCGTGCTTCAACCGCTGGCGGAGATTGGACGCATCTGCAAGCAGCGGGGGGTGCTGCTGCACACGGACGCGACCCAAGCCGTGGGCAAGATCCCCGTGGACGTCGACCAACTGCAGGTCGACCTGCTGAGCTTGACGGCGCACAAGATTTACGGCCCCAAGGGCATCGGCGCGTTGTACGTCCGGCGGCGGGACCCTCAGGTGCGTCTGGAACCGCAAATCGACGGCGGCCGCCAGGAAGCGGGACGCCGCAGCGGGACCCTGAACGTGCCCGGCATCGTCGGTTTCGCGGCGGCCCTGCAGCGGTGCCTGGCGGAGATGCCGGCCGAGTCGGAGCGGTTGCGGCGGCTGCGGGACCGGCTCTTCGGCGGACTCTGCGGTCGCGTGGCGAACGTGGCGCTGAACGGGCCCGCGCTGGAGCGGGCGGAGTTGCGTTTGAGCGGCAACTTGAACTGCAGCTTTGCCGGCGTCGATGGCGAAGCTCTGATGCTGAGCATGCAGGGCCTGGCCGTGTCCAGCGGCAGCGCGTGTACGTCCGCCGAGCCGGCGCCCAGTCACGTGCTGCGGGCGCTGGGCCTGAGCGACGATCTGTCGCGGGCAAGTCTCCGCTTCGGCCTGGGTCGGTTCAACACGGACGAGGAGGTCGATTTCGCCATCGACACCGTTGCCGTGTCGGTCCAGCGACTGAGAGAACTCCGCAGCGAGGTCTACGCATCATCGTAGGCCGCTCGCTCCGCGAGCGGATACCTGCTCGCGGAGCGGGCAGTCTACGGTGCGTCGCAACCGGGTCCGTCTGC
>Ga0302241_1001597_pt1 | contig 15869 bp, 13 predicted proteins | sample AAG_UR_Arg_MG_FD_193532 | JGI IMG/M metagenome (GOLD analysis project Ga0302241, IMG submission 193532) | Enriched activated sludge microbial communities from anaerobic digester in WTTP, New Holstein, Wisconsin, United States - AAG_UR_Arg | ecosystem: Engineered > Bioreactor > Anaerobic >... | reverse complement strand
CATTCTTCAACTCTAGGATATCAAATGGACCATCAGAAGGAATTAATAGTGTAATTCAGACTATTAAACGTAGGGCTAGAGGATACAAGAATTCAGACAACTTCATTACCATGATATACCTCAGCTGCTCGAAGTTGCAGTTTGAGCTACCTGCTATCTGTGGGGCTATCCACTATAGATAGCGAAGAGCCGATATTATACCATAATAAAGCCTTAAATCAAAAAGCAGGGTCTAGCCCTGCTAAAGAATAATTTTCCCTACTCTTCTATAGGTAAAGAGGAAGGAGGGGCTGCCTTCTTGGTCTCTACTCTACCAATAGACATATTAGGAATAACTTCTGAGCTCGGGAAATGGAACAAGGTAGCTAGCTCTTCCGAAGAAGCTAAATAGGTTGTATCAGAAACATCGTTCATAAAATACCGATCGTCATAAGATAATTCACGGTATAGGTACCTAAAAAACATATTTCGCTTCTTGAGATAAACCCGATTCTTCCTCATAAAAGCTGGGGCCTGAACTTTGGTAGTGTTATGAGGTTTGAAACGATTCAGATTCTGAGTAGCGAATTGAGCAAAAAAACTAATAGCGTATCCTTTAGCTGCACTAAAAAACTTCTCTTTCCTAGCAACATACATGAACCTCATTGTTGATTTAAAACAAGTCTTAGATATCTTTCTCTCTATAGCTGAAACAACTTCTCTCTCCCCTTGAGTCATTCTGAATTCCATAGGAATAGCAGCCTCTTCTTCTTTGGCTGTAGCTGATGGAGGTTCAAAAAGATTAGGAAATAGAATCTGAGCTATCTTGAACCAGATGAGAATAATCATTGGATACTCTTCGTAAGCTGACTTCTTCTTATCAGGAACAGTCCTTTGAAGGAGTCTATCTATCTCTTCTTTACCTCTCTTAACATAATTATCTTCTGCATCAACAGAAGCAACAGGTTTAGCAATTATCTGAATCCAAAGCTGTTCGCCTTTCTCAAGCAAGGTAATGTTCTCCATAAGAGTAGCTAATGGATCAAACTTTTTCTCTTCTTTAGTATCTGGATTCTCTTCAAAGAATGACTCATAAGTTCTAAAAGGATAAACATCGCTCCTAGCCATGCCCTTAAACTCGCACCCCCACATATCCCATTCATTATTAGGTATATCTTGAGGTATAGCATCTACATAATCAGGTACTTCAAACAATTCTATCTCTGGATACTGAGAATAGAAAGCTGACTCGACAACATTCCTAGCTCCCCGAGGAATTCTGATATAGAAATGAGGAACGCCATCAATACCAACAATCTCTACTGAAAATCTCAAAACAACCTTTCCTTCGAAATAGTGCTCTTTCCAGTCTCCTGGAGCATCATAGATAGCGAATAAAGTATTAAAAACGTTCTCCATGGCTCTAATAGGCTTTGTAACAGAACGAGGAAGTCTTACCTCTAGAAGCATATTAGGCTTAGAAATAATGAACTTAGTGTTCATGTAATCCATGTACTTGGCCTTATAGTTAGGATAAAGCCAAAACGGTAAAAAGAACCACCAGAGGTGTCCTATTACGTAAAATGGGGCAAGAACATACGGACTGTATCCTTCTAACCCCATTATGAATTTAAATACTTGTAAGAATTCTTCCTGCATCAGCAATCATGCTTCACGGATTTTGTAATTCCCTTTTTCGTCTTTAGCGAAAATATTTTTATTCTGTAAACTTAAGAAAATAGTAGATTCTTTAACAATCCTCTGCCCAGAAACCTTTTCAATGATTTCTGCTTTGGATAATGGTCCGTTCTCTGCTAAAACAGCAACAATCACATCCTTTACTTTACCAGGATTATATCCCCATTCCCGTAGAGCATAATATCCCCTACCAACAAGAATAAAGTCCTCGTTTCTAATAAGTTCATTGTGGACTGTCTGAGGGTGTAATTTCTTACTTTTATTCTCTCTAATACCTAGTTCCTTATTTAAATTAAAGATGTGGTCAGTAATATCCTTAAAGTGAAGAGGTTTTTGATTATCTTTTAATATAACTAAAATCTTATCTTTAACAGTCTTGGGATTAACCTCGGGAGAATCTTTTAGTCCAATTTTTTTATTATCTACTGACCTAACAATATCTTTAGATATTTCTAGATAAGAAAGGAATGTATTAATATCGCATGTTTTTTCTGGATACTTCTCTAGGAAAACTTCGTAAACTTCCTTGATTAGTTGAGGTTTAGCTAATTCCTTGAAAGACTTCTCGAAATCAGAACAAATACTCTTAGCAAAAGAGGCAGACTCCTTATCTATGGCCCAAAAAGCATAAAACCCCTGATCTTCCTTAATCCTAACAAGAGACTTAATCATGCTTAAAAGGAATAAGACATAGTTCTTATCCTCTGGACCGCAAACTTCATAAAGAAGTTGATCTTCCTTCTTTACACCCCCGAACCCTTTAATCACCTCAAAAAGATGTTTTTCAATAGCTTCAAAGTCCTTCTTGAAAGATGAACTTTCAATAACCTTTTTGGCCCTTCTAATGCCATCAATCTCTATCTGCCTAACCCTTTCCCTGGTTATCTTATAGCTTTTACCAATGGCCTCCAAAGTCTCCCCTTTACCTTTTTTACCAAGGGAAAACCTCCTGCCGAGCACGGTTTTGGTCCTCTCAGGCAAATCCTTTAAAATGTTTTCGGAAATTGTCCTGTATTCGAATTCCATAATGTTTATAATCAAAATATATTAATTATATTAATAACATTTTATCGCTATTTTGTCAAAGGTATTACTTAGCTTTTTTAATTCCTTTCCTCTTCTGCCACCAGACAAGAATTGGTCCAGCAAGGAAGACTGAAGAAAAAATACCGACAAATACACCGATTCCCATAGTAATAGTGAAATACTTTAGACTTTCTTCATTGGCAAAGAAATAGTAAAGAGCAGCTAAAGCAAATAATACTGTTAAAGAAGTATTGACACATCTTGAAAAAGTCTCATTCAAGCTCTTATTAACAATTTCTTCATAAGAAAGATTAGTGGTCTTGTTGATATTCTCCCTAATTCTATCAAAAACTACTACGGTATTATTAATACAATATCCGACAACAGTCAGAAGGGCGGTAACAACGGGAATAGTAAGTTGAGCGCCCCACATACTTCCAAGAAGGGCTAGTACACCTAGAGGAATAATGACATCATGGAATAACATCAAAGTAGAGGCTAATCCATACTCTAAGGAAGTAATAGGATAAGAAACATTCCTGAAAGCGAAGAAGATATAGACAAGCATGGCAGCTAAAGCGAGTAGAACGACAAGAATCGTCTTGTCCTTCATCTCCTGCCCTACCAAGGCACTGATGGTCTCCATAGAAGAAGATCCTTCAATAATAGTTCCTGTCTTCCTAATCTCAGTCAAGACATTCTCATAAGTATCACTATTAACGTCTTGCTTACTGATTTTCAAGGCAACCTCCTTCTGCCCTACAGGTTGGATTTGCATACCGCTAATTCCTTCTATAGAAGAAGTAGCTGTTTTGATTGCCTCTAAAGAAGGTCTCTCTCCTTCGTATTCCACCTTAATAGAACTACCTCCTTCGAAATCTATCCCTAACTTAATGCCGTTACTAATAATACTACCAATACTTAACAAGGTAATGATTATCGCGATAATAAAGTAAATATTTGAATACTTAATAAAATTGAAGTTCATATTTCGTGTATATCTTATCCTATCTTATGACCAAAGGCCCTTATACTTGCTAAGCTTACCCTTTCCTACGACCTGAAGGAATAGATTAGAAATCACTACGGCTGACAACATACTGATTAAGATTCCTAAAATCAAAGCAAAAGAGAATGCCTTAATGAAACTTGTACCGAAGATGTATAGAATCAAAGCAACGATAATGGTGGTAAAGTTTCCATCCCTGATTGAAGGCCAAGCCCTCTTAACACCCTCCTTAACACTAGCTAAAACACCTTTTCCATTGAGAAGCTCTTCCCTCATTCTAGAAAAGATAAGAATATTGGCATCTACTGCCATACCTAAAGAAAGGATCAATCCACCGATTCCAGCCAGAGTAAGAGTAGCTGAGAACATCTTAATGGCTCCCATTAGAAGAATTACATAGATAATTAAAGCAAAGGAAGCAATAAGTCCTGGCAATCTATAGAACAACACCAAGAAGGCAGCAATAGCAATAAATCCAACTACAGCAGCTTTAGTGGCATTGGTAAGAGAAATAGATCCCAGAGTTGGACCAATCTTCTGCTGAACAATCGGTTCACCTAGTGGTACTGGTAAAGCTCCTTGATTCAGTCTCTGAGTCAAGGTCTTGGCTTCGGCAATATTCTTCTGTCCAGTAATAACAGCTTTACCTCCAATAATCTTCTCATTAACCCTAGGAGCATACATGTCGTTATTATCTATAACACCGTCATCATTAGTATCGACAATAGACTGTCCATCAAGAAATATGGCGATAGTTTTATCAACATTTCTTTCAGTTAATTGCTCAAATATCTTTGACCCCTCTTCATTAAACTGCAGTTCTATCTCAGGAGCATAAGTCGTTGGATTATTAACTAGGGCCGCTTTCTTCAAATACCTTCCGGTTAACTCTGTCTTCTTATAAGGCAAAGCAAAGGCCATTTCCCATCCTTCTATCTTCTGAACCTCTCCCATGACATCGAAGTCTGGGTTATCCTTATTGGCATCCATGACCTCTTGGACTTTCTTTCTAACCTCTTCAGCTGCTTTTAGTTCTTCTTCTGATTTCTCTTCGTAGAACTCTAGAAGTGGGGTTTGTCCAATCCAAGCAATAGCCTGCTCTACGCTATCAACAGAAGGTAAATCAACAGAAATTCTGTCTTGTCCATATATCTGAACAATAGGCTCAGTTACTCCGAATATATTAACTCTCCTCTCAATAACATCTCTTAAACCTTCCATAACCTGAGGTTTTTCTCTTTCGGGGATATTGGATAAGTCAGCTTTATACTCTAAGTGAACACCTCCTTTTAGGTCTAACCCTAACTTATAATCACCGAAATCGGCTTCAGGGATATTCGTTTGATACTTCTGATTCAAGTCCCTAGTAAAACTATTGTATTGCTGGGGAAAACTGTAAATACTTACTAATACGGCGAAAAGAACTATAAGAACAGATGATACTACTAGTTTTTTATTACTCATTTTTTTCTTACTGGAACTATCGTTTCCAATTTCTTATATTTATAATACTATTTCCCTGTCCTTGATAATATAAACTTAATCGGGAGGAAAGTCAACAGAAAACTATTCTTATTAGTGTCCAGTGTGACTCTTTAAAGCAATCATTACTCCTAGCCCAGCAGTAATACTCAATAACTGGATAATTGAAGTTTTAAAAGTATAATCTTTCTTCATCTCTGGAATAAGATCAGCTATGGCAATATATAGAAAAGTGCCGGCAGTAAATGAATTCAACAATATTAATAATGATTGGTTGCCACTTAAGAATAAAGCTAATAATCCTCCGATAAAAGAAGTAAGAGAGAATAAGAAACTCATCCAGATAGCCTTGAGCTTATCGTAGCCAGCATAGAGAAGTATCCCAAAGTCCCCTATCTTCTGAGGAACCTCATGAGCAATTACAGCTAATACAGTAGCCACACCTAAAGTTGTATCAATCAAGAAAGCTCCAACAATAATCATACCGTCAAGAAGATTATGCAAAGCATCTCCCACAAGATTCATTATGCCAAGTTCATGAGGATGTTCTTTAGATGTAGGAACATGACAATGCCTCCAATGAATCACCTTTTCTAAAATGAAAAAAGATATAATACCTAAAACGATAAAGAGATAAACATTTTCATTATGCCCTGAAGATTCTAGGGTTTCTGGCATAAGATGGAAGAAGACATCCCCTATTAAAGCTCCGGCAGAAAAACTGACTAATACCATTAAAACTCTCTTCAATTTATCTGGCTTTAAGTAGAAGAACAGGAAGCCTAAGAGAGACAGAGCACAAACTGCTCCGATACTAAGAAAGGATAACATTATCGGATTACTAATATCCATATATATCTTTATTACCTATCAAGAATAATAATGTCAATAACAAAGGAGTCTGCTAATTGCAGACCCCTTTTAATAAATACTATTTCTTCTCTAACACAAACTTTACTACAGAACAATCTTCACAGGCTCCATGTGTACCAACTTCCTCGTACTTACATGATACCTTCTTATAGTTCTTATAGACCGAACCACTTGGTAACCAGTTGCAGTGGTAACTTGGAACATAGACTGTGGTAGAAGCTGGGTCCATAGGGTCTCCTGAATATTCAGACATCTCACTACTTCCAAACCTCTTCTTATACTCCCTATTAGGATCGGTTGCGTGACATACTTCTTCTCCACACTTCCAGACCCAATTTCCATCAGCATCACTTTCAACAATTCTCTTGTCTTTATTAATCAAACACATTCCAGTAATCGGAGCAGTATAAGAGACAATACCATTCGCAGAACCACAACCTTCTTTAATCTTGGATGCAGAACAATTAACACTAGTATCGCTTTCGCATGTCCAGGTCCAACCATTATCTGAAGCAACTATCCGAACAGCTTTTCCAGTGACACATAGCCCAGCAGTAGGCTGACTAACAAAAGACTGTCCATGACTTGTTCCGCATTGTCCGCTTACAATCATCTTATATGCCTCACAAGAAACAGTTGAACTTCCATTATTACATGTCCATTTCCAAGGAATTGAATTAGAAACTGGTGAAGCTGTTCCAGAATTACAAAGTCCTGAAGTAGGCTTAGAAGACAATAGCTTGTTATGAGATGGTCCACATTGTCCACTAGTAGAAACTGCTAAAGATCTATCTGCCTTACATGTAGTTGAGGTAGGAGAAAATGTCATCACCTTATCTGATCCTGACACTGCTACGAATAGACCATTACCATATGTAACCGAGGTCCAAAATTGATTCTCAGCAGCTTTTCTAGCTGTCCAATTAATACCGTCTGGAGAAGTCATTACTCTATTTTGACCATCCCCTGATACTGCTACGAATAGACCATTACCATATGTAACAGAATTCCAAATACCAGGCTCGGTTTCCTCAACTTTCCAAACAACTCCATCACGAGAAACAATAACTTTTCCTTTCTGCCCTAAAGATAACTCTGACAATGCTACAAAAAACCCATTGCCATATGTAATTGACTTCCATTGAACATTGTCAATCTCATTACTCTCTTTACGAACCCAGTGAACCCCATCAGAAGAAGTTAAAAACCAAGGTTTTCCACTCCATGCTAATACTACAAATACTCCATTTCCGTATTCAATTTTATGCCACCAATCATTTTCAACTTTTATAGGATTCCAATCTATTCCATTAAGAGAAGTCATAATCTGATTTTCTCCATCGAAGGAAACTGCAACAAACTTTCCGTTACCGTAAACAACAGAATTCCAACGATTATTTTCTGCAGCTTTTCTAGCTGTCCAATTAATACCATCTGGGGAAGTCATCACCCTATTTATTCCGTTACTTGATACTGCTACGAATAACCCATTACCATAGGTGACAGAGCTCCAATCATTATCCTCAGCAGCTTTTCTAGCTGTCCAATTAATACCGTCTAGAGAAGTCATTACTCTATTTTGACCATCCCCTGATACTGCTACGAATAGACCATTACCATAGGTGATAGAACTCCAGGAAGCATCAGGAACTTTTCTAGTAACCCAATCTGAATAATTCTTACCTGATTCTGAGCATGTCCATGTAACTGTCTCTCCAAGATTTGGAAAAGCTGGTGAAGACGGAGAAGGGTTTCCGGAGAGACAGAAAGTTCCTGTAAAAGTGGTCTCATCAGCCCCATATGTCTTAGCAGAAGTGCCACATCCAGAATCAGATACTTTATTTGAATAACAAGAAACATCTTTACCTCCTCCTACTCCTCTACAAGTCCAAAACCAAGGACCATCTTCAGTGACAACACTAGCTGTTCCAGAAGAACATAATCCTGTGATCGGCTTAGTGTAAAAAGCATTTTCGTGAGAAGAGCCACATACTCCATCCTGCTTCGTGTCTTTGAAAGCAAAGCAGACATCTATATCTTTTGTGCCGGTTCCTTGGCATAACCAAATCCAAGGACCTGAGCCATACATTATAGAAGCAGTTCCAGAAGAACATAGTCCTGTAGTCGGGGCAGAAGAAAAGCTCCCTCTGTGTGATAACCCACATTTAGCTCCATCAACATCAATCTTCTTTGCCTTACATCCAAACTCAGATTGATTATTCACAGCCCTACAACTCCAAACCCAGTAATTCCCATCTTGCTTGACCTGAGTAGCATTACCCTCTTCGCATAACCCATCTTTAGGTGCAGAAGAATATTCCCTTCCATTAGCACTTCCACAACGTGGACCTTCGAAGGTGTTGCAGCTCAAATAAAGATCGGTATTGATTCCAACATTATAATCCCAATAATCAACAGCCTGTATTTCTAGCTTATTCTTTCCCGAAACAAGAATCGAATCTATACGCCCCTTACCTGTCCAAGTCCCGAACTGGCTATTAGGTCCGAGCTTAATAGTTTTTCCATTTGTTTTATTCTTAACAAAAATATAATCATCTACATCAAAATCAGCTGTTCCAGCTTCGTTTCCCGTCAAGCTAACTTCAGTCTTTCCATCCCAAGTAAAAACTGCTTCGGTCAATGCTAAGACTTCTCCTTTCTGAGAAATAGGTTTCTTGTACGAGGAATCAGCTATCTTAGAATTACATGCTATTACTTTTTCGTTCGTAGGTTTTAAGCGAATGTCGAACTTTGACATGACGCACCAATCGCAACCACCATAGGTTCCTACTCCGTTCCTACTCCGTTTTGCTTACAGGAAACTAAATCATAGTTCTCATATATCTTTTGGTCTTTACTTGGCATACCCCAGGAACAAAAATACTGAAGCCATACTGAGGCAGTATCAGGCATAGTAGGATTACCTGTATAGGATTCCATCATTGTCGAAGCAAAGGGTCCTTTGTAATCCTTGTAAGGATCGGAGGCATGACACATGGTGTTACCGCACCACCAGTACCAATCACCACTAATAATACCTGATGGCCATTTTGGACCTTCTACTCCACCAGAATATACTTTTGGATTTGAACCATCAGAGCATAATTTTTGACTTGGTATAATATGAGTTGATGTTTCAGCAGCAGAACCACAAACGCCAACTGGGTTCTCTATTCTATCAGCTCTACAATAAACGGTTGTTCCCCCATTAATGCCTTTACATGGCCACATCCAGTCGGAGTTATTAGCATTTGGATCACGTATATCTCCTGGGGTACCTAACTTACAGAGACCTGTTGTTGGTCGTGAAGACAATTTTTGACCATTAGCTGGTCCGCATAATCCTGACTCAACACCATTTTTACAATCCTTAATACGGAAATAATCTGTTTCGTATGAGATGTTGCGTCCATCTCTTACAAGAAGTTTTCCGTATCCCTCGAGAAATATTTTACTTCTAACATCACCCACCTTCCATGGAATAACATTAAGCCCAGGCCTAAGGGTGTGAGTAGATATAGGATGAGTGGCCCCTCTTTCTTTGTCTAAATCCATGCTATACTCTCCCCCCATTTCGATATTAATTTTAATATCGATTTGATCTCCAATACAGTACTCTTCTTTTCCAAGAGGATAAACAAAACCATATCCTGTACATTCCTTTCTGCAAGTGCCTCTAATTCCTAATACACCTTGAGCAGGAGGACAAAGTTTGAGTCCTGAGCAACAGTTTAAGTTCTGACTACCAGGGACCACAGCGATAGACCCCCCTTCTTTAATACAGTCACTTGGTTTGTTAAAAACCCAAGCTTCGGACATACTAACATGATTATCGCCTATATCCTTCATTTTAAAAACAAGACTATTCTTCCCTGGAGACAAAATTGAATCTAATCCTCCAATAAGCAAAGAGCTTTCATTTCCTTCAAGAAACGACTTCTCTTTACTATTAGTAGTGTTATTAATTATGAGCTTGTCATCTATGTTTATAGGTGTTATTTCACACGCTTTACCAGATACACCAACCTCACTACTACCATCCCATTCAAGGTCAATCTTTCCTACTTCCCAAGTGCCGTAGGTAGTCCCTACATTTACACGCGTCTTTCCTTCGGTGAGTTTAATAAATTGGACGTCTACTCCTCCAACTGCACACGTTTTTGTTTCAGCCGCTAAACATAAAGAGGTAGCGGACATGAGAACTAGCGAAACAATGAGATATTTTTTGAACATATATCCATTAATTATTATTATAAATATATTATACTATGATTGAAGAGTGAGCACAATAAGTCTTATGACTCAAAACTGTTTAATTAAACTACCCTAATTAAGAATGTCCTTATAATTAGTAATAAGATAATCTTCAAAGCACCCTTCGCTATGCTGATAATCTTCAAAAAACTTCCATATTCTTTCTGCTAGTAGGTCTTGAGAATAACGTTCATAATACTTCTTCATCAAATCTTCGTCATCTAGCAATTCTTCAGCGCTTTCCGCTAAAGAGATTCCTTGAGATTTTTCTTTATTTATAAACTCCTCAATTTTTCCTTTGTTTGCTAATAATAGCGATTCTCTAAAAGTTACTAAGTTAGGGACATTACTTTGGTTCAGTCCTGTCCCGTAAGTGCGGATAATTTCCTCTGTAAGGATACTCTCCCCTGATTCGTAATCATCTCTAAGTCGCTTAGGACTCAACCCTATAATCTTATCCTCATCTTCACTACTTAGTTTTACCCTCTCTGTTATGGGGTTAATAATACTATGGAGAAACTCGTGAATTTCATTAAGTCTATTCCCTTTATCAGAATTGATATAATAAATATCCTCCAGATTAATTCCATTCCCTGACTGTTTTTCTTCAAGCGGATTAGTTGGCAGAAAAATAACTTCCTTAATTTCTAAATTTTTAGGTTGAAAAAAGTCTATTGCTTGGAATATGTCCTCCTTCAAAGAAACTAGCCCTTCTTTCCGAGAATCAATATCTTTTTCAAGAAATTCATTTATTTCCCCAATATCAATATCTTCTTTCATTATGTCATACATCTCCTGGAATTTATTCATAGCTATCCTAGCCTCTTCCATCGCCAACCCTTTATGCTTAATAATCCGACTAATAATCTTGTTCCTCATATCCTCTTCTTTATCAACTACAAATGCGAGCCACCTTAAGACCTCTTCATTACCATTAACAAGCTGTCTAACATTTTTGTACATATTAACTAAGTCCTGACTTATTTCACCATTATCTCTAAAAGTCTCGGCAATCTCCTCGCATTGCTCCCCTCCCCACATTTCCTCTATTTTTTTCGCAGTAGCATAAAAGATAATAGTTGAATAAATATCTTCACAGTTTCCAATCTTTATTTCTGGAGAAAAACCTCTTTCTTTTTTCTCTTCATTAAAATACTCAAAATTCATAAAGATATTTTTGCTTTAGAATTGATTATCAATCTCATAATCTTTTTCATGCCTTTATCATATCATTTCTTTTTTAATTCATCTATAAAAACGGAACCAATGATTTGGTTCCGTTCTAAGTATTACTGACTTCTTTTAGGGCTTAATACTTCCTTTTTTAATCTTTCGATTTCCTCGTCCTTCTCTAAAGCCTCTCCAGTCCTTAATTTATGAAGAAGTGGAATTACTCCGCACTTATCACACTCTCCCCAATTACATTTTCCATTATTATTCTGCGAGAGTTCTTTGCACATTGCTACTTCTTTTTTATAGGTTTCTTCTTCCATACTACTTTCCGCAGCACTTTTTGTACTTCAGTCCTGAACCACAAGGACATAGTTCATTTCTGCCAACATCATCCTCTTCTTGCAACTCTTCAGCAGCTTTTTCTTCTTCAATCATTTTTTCATTTTCTGTCTTAGCAGGCATATTCATAGTCGCTGTGCCAACAGTACTAGTCGGTCTTTGGACTGGAGCAATATTGAGAATAGAATTAATAATAACCCCTTCATAATTAGCAACAAGGTTCCTGAAAAGAATATTTCCTTCTTTTTTATATTCTACAAGTGGATCTCTTTGTCCGTAAGCTCTAAGCCTTACTGAATCTCTCAAGTATTCCATGTTCTCTAGGTGCTCTGTCCAGTGAATATCCATAACCCTCAAAGAGATTATTTTTTCTGCTTGTCTCATGTTCTCTGAACCGATTTCTTGTTCCTTTTTCTCAAAAGCATCAACTGGAACATTGTTCCTCTCGAATAAAGCAATAATTTCGTTTCTCAATGAGCCGTCTGCTGATTTATCAAGAATAGATTGCCTCTGTTTATAGAAAACATCTCTATGCTTGTTTAAAACGTCGTCGTATTCAAGGGTGTATTTTCTTGAATCGAAATTAGCACCTTCAATCTTGCTCTGAGCTGATTCAATGCTTCTAGAAATTAAAGGATTTTCTATTGGAATATCGTCTGGAAAATTGAATCTTTCCATCATAGCCTTAAGGTTGTCTCCTCCAAATATCCTAACAACATCATCATCAAGAGAGATATAGAACTGGGTAGAACCTGGATCCCCTTGCCTACCAGCCCTTCCTCTAAGTTGATTATCTATCCTTCTTGCCTCGTGCCTTTCTGTACCAATAACATGCAAACCTCCAGCCTGAACAACTTTATCTCTTTCTTCTGGAGTCGAAGGATTACCACCTAAGAGAATATCTACTCCTCTTCCAGCCATATTGGTAGCAATAGTAACTGCTCCGAATCTTCCTGCTTGAGCGATGATGGCACCCTCCTCTTCGTGATTCTTAGCATTCAAAACTTTATGAGGAATTCCTTCCCTCTGAAGAAGTAAACTCAATAACTCATTCTTATTAATAGAAGTGGTTCCAACTAAGACAGGCTGTCCAACCTTATGTCTTTCCTTAATTTCTGCTACCACTGCATTAAACTTTGCTTTCTCATCTTTGTATATCCTGTCTCCAAGATCCTTTCTAACAAGAGGCCTATTCGTAGGAATGATTATGACGTCAATATGATAGACCTTATCAAATTCTTCAGCAGAAGTCTCAGCAGTACCAGTCATACCAGATAATTTCTTATACAACCTGAAGTAGTTCTGAAAAGTAACAGAAGCAAGGGTTAGTGATTCTGGCTGAACCTTAACTCCTTCTTTAGCCTCAATGGCCTGATGAAGTCCATTAGACCATCTCCTACCTGGCATCAGTCTTCCTGTAAATTGATCAACAATAACTATCTCTCCGTCTCTAACTACATAATCTTTATCCAGCTTGAATATAATCTCTGCTTTTAGAGCCTGCTCCAAATGATGAACATATTTTATACCTTTTTCATTATATATATTCCCAAGTCCCAATATCTTTTCCACTCTTTCTATTCCTTGTTCAGTAAGAGTAACTGCTTTTAGTTTTTCATCGACCTCATAGTCCCCTTCGCTATTAAGTTGAGGGGTAATCTTGGCGAACTCTCCATACCAATTAGAACTTTCTGTGTCTGGTGCAGAAATAATCAAAGGCGTTCTAGCTTCATCAATAAGAATAGAGTCAACCTCATCGACGACAGCAAAATTGTGACCTCTCTGAACTTTATCTTCGGCGGTGTAGGCCATGTTGTCTTTCAAGTAATCGAATCCAAATTCGTTGTTTGTTCCGTAAGTTATATCAGCAGCATAAGCTTCCTTTCTGGAACAAGGTCTTAGAAAATCCTGAACAACTTTAAAACCTCCTAACTCATCCCTGGTCTTATCTTTTTCTTCTTGATTCTCAAATACGAAAGAGGGGTCATAAATAAATGACTGATCGTGATTTATGCAAGAAGTTGAGAGTCCAAGGGCATAATATAGTTGCCCCATCCAAACAGCATCTCTACGACTAAGATAATCATTAACAGTGACAACATGACAACCTTTTCCTTCAATCGCATTAAGATATGCGGCAGAAGTAGCTGTAAGCGTCTTTCCTTCTCCGGTCTTCATTTCAGCTATCTTACCCTGATGTAAAACAATACCTCCAATCAATTGGACGTCATAATGCCTCTGCTTGAGATTTCTTGAAGAAGCTTCTCTAATAACTGCAAAAGCTTCGGGAAGCAAGCTGTCTAGAGTTTCGCCTTTATCAAGCCTTTCTTTAAATAAAGCTGTTTTCTTTTTTAGATCTTCGTCTGATAGACTCTTATACTCTTCTCCTAGTTCATTTATCCTTTTTAAAGTCGGCTGTAGCCCTCGGACAAACTTCTTGTTCGCATCACCGAATAGCAAATCTTTTATTGACATATCTTTTTATTATGAATAAAGAGCCGAAAGAATAATTCAATCTGGCTCTTCTTTGTTTCCAAAATTATTATTACTCTTCTCCTAATACTTTCTTCCTTTCAGCTATAGGCTTTTTATTATGCTTATCTATCTGGACTTCAAGCTCTTGCTTGATTTCATTAACTGCTGAAACAATGCTTTCTTTTTCAGTAGTTGCCCTAATAAGCTTACCACCCTTAAAGAGGAACTGTACATCTATCTTATAGATATCCCCTTTCTGATGATGAGTATCCTTTTCGAGATCAACATCTACCGGTATCACTTCTTCGTGTGGGATAATCTTTGCAAGTGCCCCGATTTTTGTCTCAATAACTTCTCTGATCCTTTCATCTATGGCGATTGTTTTTGATCTGATGTTAAATTTCATAGGCCCTGTAAATTATTATTATCCTTACATTTTGATAATATCATAAATGGACAATAAAACAACCCTTGCGGGTTGTCTTGTTGTTATTTCTTCACTGCTGGCTTAGCAGCAACCTTTTTAGGTGCAGCAGGTTTTTTAGGTGCAGCCTTTTTTACTGCTGGCTTAGCAGCAACCTTTTTAGGTGCAGCAGGTTTTTTAGGTGCAGCCTTTTTTACTGCTGGCTTAGCAACAGGTTTTTTTGTAGTAGCCATTTTATTAGAAAATTATATTTCCATTAATCGACCTTTTAATTTTTAAAAGCGATTCCTGACTCCTGACAATACTCCATGCTTTCCTTTTAAAAATATTTTTAAACCTTCCTTCAAGGAATGATTTAGAAATATCTTCAAGCAATACTATACTTATATTTTCGTATATTAAAATATTTTGTCAAGGTTGATAAAAGGCAAGGACAAAAGGCAAGGACTAGCCTTGCCTCTTATTAATTACATGAAGCTGGTAAGGAGTATGTGTAACTTGAGCAACCTGTTGCTGTACATCCTTTTATTCTATAAGTATATGATGTGCCACAGCTTGGATAATCAATATATGGAGAATTGGAACCGCTGTATATTACGGTTGAACCTCTCTCAAGTACGTAGTAGGTATTGTTTGTCGACTTGCTGAATTGACAAGCTATTCCAGTAGTAAACTTATCACATAAAAGACTAGAGACATATCTAGGGGTATATAGACTGAACGTAGGTCCCCAGCCAGAACACCCCCCTGCATTACATGACTGTACCTTATAACTATACCAACTACCACCCATTAATCCACTATCAGTATATGAATTAGTGCCGATTCCTGATATTGTTCCGTTAGTCACACTCGTCTGTTTATACATGTTATACGATGTCGCTCCAGAGACAGCAGTCCATGAACAAGTGGCAGAAGTTTCTGTAGAAGTACAACTCATTGAAGAAGGGGCTGCTGGAGGACAGGCAGAGGTTGAGGTACTTCCAGTCTTCCACCCGGAACAACCCCCTGCATTACATGCTCTTACTTGGAAAGAATATGATGTACCGCATGATAGTCCAGTATTGGAATATGACGTTCCGGTATTATCATAGACAGTGGTGCTGTTTCTCTGTAGTTGATAGCTAGTAGCTCCAG
>Ga0302241_1001593_pt1 | contig 15910 bp, 12 predicted proteins | sample AAG_UR_Arg_MG_FD_193532 | JGI IMG/M metagenome (GOLD analysis project Ga0302241, IMG submission 193532) | Enriched activated sludge microbial communities from anaerobic digester in WTTP, New Holstein, Wisconsin, United States - AAG_UR_Arg | ecosystem: Engineered > Bioreactor > Anaerobic >... | reverse complement strand
AGTCGCGGATTTCGCCCACCAGCACCACGTCGGGATCGTGCCGCAGGATGCTCCTCAAGCTGGCCGCAAAGGTCAGCCCGACTTTCGTGTGCACCTGGATCTGGTTGATCCCGTCCAGTTGATACTCGATCGGGTCCTCCGTGGTGATGATCTTGGTCTTTTCGTCCTTCAGTTCGTTCAGTGCGCTGTACAGCGTCGTCGTCTTGCCGGAACCGGTGGGCCCGGTGACCAGGATGATTCCGTGGGGCTGCTTGATCAGGCGCTGGAAGTGCTGGTACACGTCCCGGCTCATGCCCACACCGCGAAGCGAGAAATTCATCCGGTCCTTGTCCAGAATCCGCATCACGATGCCTTCGCCGTGCAGCATGGGGATCATCGACACGCGGATGTCGATTTCGCGTCCCGACACGCGAAGCTTGATGCGTCCGTCCTGGGGCACCCGTTTCTCCGCGATGTTCAGCCGCGCCATGATCTTCAGGCGGCTGATGATCGCGGCTTGGAAGCGATGGATCTGCGGCGGCGCAGGCTGGGTCTGCAGCACGCCGTCGATCCGATAGCGGATCTTCAAACCGCCGGCCTGGGCTTCCAAGTGGATGTCGCTGGCCCGAGCCTCGATGGCCTCCACCAGGATCTCGTTCACCAGCCGCACGACGGAAGCTTCTTGAGCCGCCTCGGACGCTTCCGAACGGTCCCACTCCGGCTCGTCCAGCACCTCGATGCGGCTGTCCTGCTCCGCGCGGATCGCCATCAGATCGTCGATCGTCTCCGCGCCGACGCCCAAGTGCAGCTTGACCAGACGCGCCAGTTCGTCGGCCAGGGCGATCACCGGGACGACACTTTCCGGCACCGCCGCGCCGACCGCGTCCAGCGCCGTCAGATCGAAGGGGTTGCTGGTCGCCACGATCAGCGAACCCTCGCGGTACTCCAGCGGAAACACGCTGTAGCGGTGAATCAACCGGAGCGGAAAACGGCGCAGCACATTGGGGTCAATGGCGGCCATCGACAAGTCGACGTAATCCATGCCCAGTGCCACGCCCACGGCCCGCATCAGGTCTTCGGCCGAGGCGTACTCCAACTCCAGCGTCAGCGCATCCAGGCAGCCATCGCTGGCCAGACACTGGCGCACCATCTCCAACTCGTCGGGGCTGAGTCTTGTCCCAGCCTCATAAGTCTTGGCAACAATCATCAGTCCGTTGGTCTGTACACGCTAGGAAGGTTGGCAAGGAAGGACATTCGCCGTTCCATCTCGCGGCACCAGATGCCATCCGGGCATCCGTTCTACCCTTCGCACGTTTGAAGCAAATCGAGCGCCGGTTCCAGGCTAGCAACCTCCAACCGGCGTAAATCTCAGGCGTGTAGCGGCAAGGCAGGGGTAACCAAACAAAGGCAGTACATTAGTCAAAGTCACTCCACTTCAACATCCCGTATTTTATTGAGCCTGAAAACTGTGTCAACTGCGAGAATGGCCTATCCCGGCGCAATCTTGTGCGGAAAAAAACTTTTTTCCCAGAGGAAGAAAACGGCCTAATTCCTCCTTATGGCCGGGATTCGCATACGTTGGATTGATGTGACCCTGGAGTCCCGCTGATTGCACGCCAGGCCCTTCTCGCTGGTTCGCAACACTTGACTCGACATCCCTTTGCGCCACGATCGATGAACTCGGCGGCGAGCACGATCTACCGCCCATCCAGCGCTTCGCGGCATTCAGTTCGAGTACACCCGCAACGGTACCTTATGCTTGATTGGGAACTAGCATGTGGTACTTGGACAAATGATCACGCTGACAATCCGCCCGACCCGGACGGAGGAAGATGCCTTGTCGTGGCCGCCTCTGCCGGCCTGGACCTGCAGCACGGGCTGGGCTCGTTCGCCACTGCACAGCACGACGAGTAGATTCGAGATCAAGGCATCGCGATCGGCCTCGTTGACCTCCAATCCGGCCGCCTTGAGTTGCTCCACGGCGTCGTGGACGATCCCGACCGCTCCCTGGACAATCGTCTTGCGGGCGTCGATCAGCGCCAAGGCTTGCTGCCGCATCAGCATGGCCTGGGCGATCTCGGGCGCGTACGTCAGGTCGTTCAGGCGGACGCCCAGCACGCGGATGCCGGCCGGATTGACAGCCTCCTACAACTCGGCGATGAACTTGTCCGTAACCGCCTCGCTCTCCTTCTTCAGGCAGGGCTTGGTCTCGTCGGCGGATTCGTAGGGGAACTTCGACGCCACTCGCTTGACGACCGCCCCGGCCTGGTCCTCGATGGACTGCTTGTAGTTCTCGACGTGCAGAGCGGCCCGGATATCGTAGACGTGTCGGTCCGCGACGCGGTTCCGCTCGGGGAGCGAGCGGCCTACGGTGATGGGCTTCGCGACCCGAACGTGCGTGACACGATCCACCGCGCGCCAAACGCCGCCGCCAGGCAGACCACGGGCATCAGCGGGGCGCGCATCCGCAGATTGCTCCAGTACACGGCGTGCATGAGCGTGAAACTCAGGCACAGCAGGAGCCCCCAAAGCCAAGGCGGATGCCACCACCGGCGTCCCAGCAATCCTGCGCCGAGCAGCGCCAGCGCAGAAACCACAACGTACCAGACGCCGACCGCATATCGGGCGAAACGCTTAGCAGCCGATTCGCTGGATTCGACTTGGTGGGGCAGCACTCCCCACAGACTGCCGATCCGAAAAACGCTGGCCCTCACGAATCCGGCCGGATCGCGCCGGATGCTCGCCACAGCTTGATCGTAGGCCCAGCGATCCGCTCGCAACTCGTCGTAATCGAGTTCTCGTCGAGCGCGAAGGTAGTGCTCGTCCAAGTGCCGGGAATCCCAGACCTCGCCCCACTCGGCTTGACGCAGAAAACCGTAGAACTCCTCGTTGTTGCCCAGCCACAACGTGTATCCGCCGTGCGTGGTGGTCACAATCGGCCGATCGAAGACGTGGGCGTTTCGCACAACCCAAGGCGCCGTCACGACGCCGCCCGCGAACACGAAGCAACCCGCCAGCCACAGCCGCCTGCGAAAGGGGCTCTGCAGCACCAGCAGCAGCGCCAGTGCGATCGCTGCCCCCCAGACCAGAAACGTCGGGCGGCACAAGGCGGCCAACGCGACCAGGACTCCCGCCACCATCGCCCGCGACGTCGTGGGAACCGCGGCCGGTCGCGTCAGCCCCCACAGGCCCAGGACTGCCAACAGCGCGGCCAAGGTTTCCGTCATCACCCGCGAAGACTGGTTCAGCAGGATCGGGTCACAGGCCGCCAGAACCGCAGCCCAGAATCCCCAACGGCCGAACTGCCAGGATTGCGACACCCGGTAGACGAGCAAGACGGTGGCGACGCCGGCCACTGCGTGCAGGACCGCGATGCTCGCCGGGCCCACGTCGTCAACCCAACCGCAGGCAGCCAGGACCAATGGGTACAGCGGCGGGCGATAGGCCGTCGGCTGCACTCGCGCCGCCGTGTCGTCGGAGATCCGGTACCCAAACGTCCCCTCCGCGACAAGTTGCTGTGCGAGTTGCCGGTACGTGTCCGGATCTTTACGCAGCGAACGGTAGTCGGCGGCCAGCCATCCGCCGCGGACGACGGCCGCCACGGCGAGCAGGCAAAGCCAGAGCCGAGAGTTGCTGCGTTCTTGCACCGTCACTGGATCCAGCCTAAAGAACTCCAGTACTCGTACAGCCACGGATGGGACCAGGGATTCAGCGATGCATACGCGGCGGACGTGACGCTGACCAGAAGCAGACCCAGGGCGACGCACCGCCAGGCGGGCCGAGTCGCGATCGCATCCGCTGCGGGGACCATCACCAGCAGCCACAGCGGCGCAAACCAGAACATCCAGCGAAATCCGCAGGCCACGCCGCCGTAGTTCCGGTCTTCCAAAGGCCGCGCGAGATAGAACGCCAGGCAGACCAGCGACAGCAGCAGGACGGCAGCCGCCACGGTGCGCAGGCTGGGTCCCCCGCGCGCGAGCCAAATCCCCGCACCCACCAAACTGAACAGCCAAATCGGCGTCAGTGAGAACACGCCGTGGTGCCCGATCAGGACGTGAAACGCATAGGCCCACCTGGAGGGCTCGCCTCGATCCACTCCGGTCTTGCGCGTCTCCAGCCAGTAGCTCAGTTCGTATTCGTACCAATTGTCCCAAACGAAGGCCCGCACGGCCCGCTCATCGGCCGCTACGGCCAGCCGGTTCTGTCGTTCCGGCTCCCAGATCATCCAGCCCTGGCCGGACCAGCGCGGTTGCAGGGTCGCTTCTGCCGACAGCTCGATGCCCGACTCCGACAGTGCTTGGCGCAACGGCTGCGGGACCCTGCCGGCTTGGATCTCCGCCAGAAAATTGCCGTCCACGGCAGCCAGCCTGGGGCCGTCGCTCCGGTGGGCGTAGGGCGGCCGCCAACTGCCGTGCGCCCAGTAGTTGGTCAAGAAGAAGGTCGCGGCGACCACGGCCGCGGCGGGCACAAAGCCTGTCAGGAAGCGGCCCACAGACCGATACGCCAAGGCCGCGGCCACGGCTGCGGCAAACGACAACGCGGGCAATTCATTGACCACCGTCAAGGCAGAGAACAATCCCGCGACGACAAAATAGCGCAGGGACCGCTGGCCGTCGCACCAGACGGCCAGCGTCACGGCCATCGCCAGCACCGCGCTCACCGCCGCCCACACGTGATTGTTCAAGGTCACAGCGAACGTCGTCAGGAACGTGCCGTAGACGGCCCCGGCGGCCACGAACAAACGCCCCCAGTCCGTCCGGCCGTAGCGTTCGATCAGCCGGAACAACAGCCAGAAATAGACCGCCAGGGGCAGGACGTTGGCCACCAGCAGCAGGCAGCGAACCACGTAGAAGGGCCGATCGGCCAACGTCACGCCCGTCAGTTTCTGCAGGCACCAGTACGGGACCGCCATCATCACCGCCGGCAACGGCGGCTTGCTGCTGTAGAAATGCTCGCATCCGTCAGCACCCCGGTGCCGCACCATGTCGATCGAATACCACTCCCGGTCGCGCTTCGTGTGGGCCCGGTCCCGGAAGATCACGTCGTCCAGCGCGAACGTGCCGTGATCCACCAGCGCGCGAATGGCCGCCCAGCGGCTGCGGTCGTTGGCGCTCAGCAGGGGAGTCTCGCCCAACGATGACTTGACGGTCCAGATGCGGCCGATCATGCCGCCCACGGACGTCACGAGCAACAGCGCATACACGAACCAGCGGATCTGGCAGCCGGCGTCGGGTCGCAAGTCGTTCATCGTGGTCCGATCCGCTGTTTGATCGAATAGGAGGGCGCTTTGTCCGCGTGGTAAGCCGTCAGCATTTCCGCCAGGAAACCAACGGTAATGAATTGAGCGCCCAGCAGCATCGCGACGATCGAATAGTAGAAGATCGCCCGCTTGTGCAGGTCCACCGGCGTCAGATCCGGCACCGTTCGGGAGACGACCCACCAGACGGTCAGCGCCAAGACTCCCAAACTGCCCAGAAAGAAACTGAGCAGCCCCAGCGTGCCCAGCAAGTGCTGAGGCCGTTGGCTGTAGCCCGTCAGGAAATAGACGGTCAGCAGATCCAAAAAGCCTTTGACAAAACGCCGCACGCCGTACTTGGAGTGTCCGAATCTCCGCGGCCGGTGATGGATGGCGATTTCCCCAGCCTTCCAGCCGCGAGCCGCCGCCAACACCGAGACGAACCGGTGCAGTTCGCCGTACAAGCGGACTTCGTCAAAGATCTCGCGCCGATAGCACTTGAATCCGCAGTTGTGGTCGTGCAACCGGACGCCCGTCAGAGCGCCGACCAGCCAATTGAACACGCGCGACGGCCCGACCTTGTGCCACGGGTCGTGGCGGACCTGCTTCCAGCCGCTGACGACGTCCAGGCCGGTGTCCATCTCCGCCAGGAATCGCGGCAGTTCGTGCGGATCGTCCTGCAAGTCGGCATCCAAGGTAAACACGATCTCGCCGCGAGCCGCGGCAAACCCGGCGTTGAGCGCCGCAGCTTTGCCGAAGTTGCGGCGGAAGCGAATCCCCTGGACGCGCGGATCGCTGCCCGCCAACCGTTCGATCTCCTGCCACGACCCATCGCTGGAGCCGTCGTCCACGAAGATCAACTCCAGGTCGTACTGGTGCTCGCGCGCCACATCGGCCAACTCGCCGTGCAACTCGCCAAGGCTTTCCGCTTCGTTGTAAACTGGAATGACGACGCTGAACATGGTTCGTGATTCTACGCAACGACAGGTGTGTCCGCCACTTTCCTACGATACTCGGGATGGGCGACGGAAGAAACCGGAGTGCAACAGATTCTTGCCGCGCAGGCCGACGATTCGACATTGTAGCAAAGTTGCGCGATTTGGTATAAGCGCGATCAACGGTCGTCCGGCCCAACCGAGTCGAAGGGAGTTTTGTTGTGATTCTCGACCGCGCCCTCAGCAAGAGCATCCAGAAGCCCGGCTTTTTCGAAAAAGCCGAACTCTTCTTCAGCCGAACACTTGGTCGCATGTCCGTGTTCGCGACGGCGTCCTTGTTTGCCCTCGGACTCCCAGTCATCCTCCTGAGTGCGGACAGACCGGACGCAATCTCGAAATTGGATCATCTGCTGCAGGCAGCCGCCCATTTGGAGAAGGCCGGGCGAACCGATTTGGCCGCGGAGATCTACGCGCAAATCGCCGCCGAAGCCGGCGTGGACCGCCAGCGCCTGGCCGCTGCCAAGCTGGAGCAGATCAGGCAGTTGAAGACCGACATCGCGCGGTTGCGAACGACGTCCGCGGCGGGGGACCAGGTCGTGGTCCAGTTGAAAGTCATCGAACTCGCGCTACAGAAACTCCGTGCCTCCGGGTTGACTCTGGTCAGCATTCGGAATCTGCTCGATTCCAAGTCCAGTGCGGCCGTGCTGGACGAAGGCGGTCAGATCAGTGCGTTCATGGAACTGCTGTGCCGCGAAGGGCTGGTCCAAGTCGTCGCGGAGCCGAAGCTGGTGACCGTCAACGGCCGACCTGCGACGCTGGAGGTAGGCACCCTTCACGCTGACGGCCCGCGGGACGACCAGCATCGAAGCGGCCAAGGGGCCGCAAAAAGGGCCGGACTGCGATTCGACTGTACGCCGAAAATCACCGATTCCGGGAAGCTCTCGCTGGCTCTTTATCTCCGCCGCCAAATGCCGGTTGCCGCGGCTGAAACGGGGGCTGGTGCCGGCGATTCGCCTGCGGTTGGCTCGCTGGAAGTCAGCACACAGGTGGAACTTAGCTCCGGGGAAACCCTCGTTCTCGCTGGCCCGCGACAATCGGGAGGGGCCGAAGGTAGCAACGCCACATTGCTGCTGGTGACGGCAACGATCGTGGGAACTCACGGCCCGCTGCCACCCCCGTAGGCGTTTGCCGGGAACACGGATTGCCCGCTCGGTGCCCGTGTGGCACGGCTCCGAGGCTGTGAAAAAATGGGACTGGCTCCGAGCTAGCACCGCGTTAATCCCTGGAAAAACAGGGGGCTGCGAGGCGCCTGTCCCAATTTTTTCACAGCCTCTCACTTGTCAGCCGAGGCGTGCCCCACTGCTCGGGAGCAAGCAGTTCCGCGCGCAAACGACCGCACTTCCCAAGGTTAGCCCCGTTGCGTTATATTTGGGCTGGCAGTCTCTGCGCTCCAACGGCCGTGTTGGAGACGTGGGGGTGCTGTCCCCACGGTCAGGAGCGAAATGTATGACAAAGAAAGAAGATGCCTTTGAAGTCGAGGGCACGGTGACGCAAGCCCTTGCCAATACCCGCTTTCGCGTTCAGCTGGACACAGGGAACGAAGTGCTGGCTCATGTGGCGGGTAAGATCCGCAAGAATTTCATTCGCATCGTGCCTGGAGATCGAGTCCGCGTGGAACTCTCGCCTTACGACCTCACCAAGGGTCGCATCATCTACCGCGACCGCTAGCAACGTGTTTGAAAGAGCCCAGTTATTTCGCAAATCTTGCGTTTTTTGAGAACTTCTCGCACGGCTGCCGGGTAATGTCTGGCGTGCGCTCTGGGCTGATCGTGAAAAGCCCCCCCATGCACAGTGACTCGGATGGGACGAACGCGCGGGGCGTTTGTCCGCACGGAAAACGTGGCAAGCAAGTAATCCAAGGAGAGTGTGATCGTGAAGAGATTTTGGAAACGTAGCGTTTCGATGCTGGCAGTGCTGGCCCTGGCACTGACGACTTTTGGGGCCTCAGTGACCAGCTCGGCGTTCGGGCAGGAGCCAAAACCGCTGGTGGTGGCCTCGTTGGCGGGCTCCGACGAAGTGTTGTCGAACATTCTGTATGTGACCGAAGCGGCCAGCGTCGGCGACTTTGGCCGTCTGGCGGCCATGTTGGCCGGCCCCTACACCGCGCCGCTGGACAAGACTCGCCCCTTCGGCGTGTACTTGACATTGCTGGGCGAGGACGACGTGCGCGCCATGAGCTTTGTGCCCGTCAAGGACTTGAAGATGCTCCTGATGACGATGGAGCAGCAGATCGGCAAACCCGAAGACCTGGGCGATGGCGTGCTGAAGATCGCCGCCGACCGGCCCCAGCCGATGTTCGTCAAAGAGTCCGATGGATGGGCCTTTGTCGCGAACCGCCAGGAGCACCTGAACGATCTCCCGAAGGATCCGGTCGCCCTCCTGGACGGCCTGGACAAAAAGTACACGTTCGCCCTGCGGGTGAACGTGTGCAACATCCCCCCGAATTTACGTGAGATGGCCGTGACTCAGGTACGGCAGGGTTTTGAAGATCGCGTGGCCCAAGAATTGAACCCCCAACAGGCCCAGGCGATGAGGCAGTTCGGCGGCTTGCTGGTGGACTCGATTGTCCAAGTGATCGAGGAGACGGACCATATTACCCTGGGTTGGCAGGTCGACAAGGAAGCAAAGAAAACCTATCTCGATGTCAGCTTCACCGCTGTCCAAGGCACGGAACTCGCCAAGCAGATGAAGTTGATCAAGGAAGGCAAGTCGGCCTTTGCCGGGTTCTCGCTGCCGGACGCCGCGGTGACGTTTCTGGGACACGGCGCCAGCAGCAAGTCCGAAGTCGAGCAGAGCACGGCGCTGCTGGCCCGGCTCCGCGAACAAGCCATGCAGGGCATCGAGCGGGATGGCAATCTGGCCAACGACGACGAGTGTCAGACGGTCAAGGCGATTGTGAACCAGTTGTTGGACATCGCCGGCGAGACCGTCAAGGCGGCGAAGATGGACGCCGGCGCCACGCTGGTGCTGAAGCCGGGTTCGCTGGCCTTTGCGGGCGGCGGTTTCGTGGCCGATGGCGTGAAGCTCGCTGAGACCCTGAAGAAGTTGGCCGAATTCGCCGCCCAGAAAGACCCCAACTTCCCAGGTGTCAACTTCGACGCCGAGACGTACGAAGGTGTCGCGTTCCACACCGCCAAAATCCCCTTGCGGGGCGCCGATTCCAAGGCTCGCGAGATCCTTGGCGACCCGCTGGAACTGGTCATCGGCACGGCCAAGACCAGCGCGTACGTCGCCTTCGGCAAGGACGCGGCGGGACTTCTGAAGAGCGTCCTGGCCGCTTCGTCGGCGGACCGCGGCAAGCAACTGCCGCCGTCGCAGCTGCGTCTTGCCCTAACCCCCATCCTGGCCTTCGTGGCCGCAACTGATCCGAAACCGGAGATCCAGGCGGCGCTCGACGCCGTCAAGCAGTATGCGGGCAGCGACACCATTTCGGTCACCGCCACGCCGATCAAGAACGGCTGCACGGTGCGACTCGAAGTCCACGAGGGCGTGCTGAAGGCCATCGGCGGCGCCGTCAAACGATAGTAGGGCGCCAGACAATAACCGAACGACTTGACCGTGGGACGGATTGGCAATCCGTCCTGCGCAAAGCCTCGCCAGAAGCCCGGCTTCCTGAAGAAGCCGGGCTTCTTTCGTTTCGGCCCGAACGAGCCACACTCGTTGGACAACTCGGCGAGGAAGGTGTCTGGTATCGTTTCAGATGGCCGCCGACTCGCGATGCTCCACGTTCACGATGACAGGCTCCTGCCGCCCTGGTAGAATCCATACCATGGCGGAAAAAGGCCAGCAGGCCGCGTGCCAAGCAGAACGCAGACTGCACGCGCGAATCTTTTGCCGAACAGTATTGGAACACGCTCATGATCGACAAACCAGTGGCACTGGTGACGGGATCGTCCCGCGGCATAGGTCGCGGGATCGCCTTGACCTTGGGAAGCAACGGCTACGCGCTCGGCGTCAATTACTTCCGCAGCCCGGAGGCCGCATCTGCCGTGGTGGGGGAGATCGAAGCCGCCGGCGGGGCGGCGATCGCGGTCCGCGGCGACGTGGGACTGGCGGCGGATCGGGCTGAGCTGATCAAGCAGGTCTGCGACCGTTTCGGCCGTTTGGACGTGCTGGTCAACAACGCCGGGATCACTTCCCAGGGACGCCGGGACCTGCTGGAGGCCACGGAAGAAAGTTGGGACGTGGTCTTCGACACGAACTTGAAGGGCCCGTTCTTTCTGGCGCAGCTGGCGGCCAGGCGGATGATCGAAGGGATCGAACGGGGGCAGATTCCGCAGGGCTGGATCATCAATGTATCGTCGATTTCGGCTTATGCTGTGAGCACCAACCGGGCGGATTACTGTATGGCCAAAGCCGCGATGCAGATGATGACCTGGCTGCTGGCAACGCGACTGGCCGAACACCGGATCCGCGTGTACGAGGTTTGTCCGGGCGTGATTGAGAGCGACATGACGGCCCCCGTGCGGGAGAAATACGACAAGTTGATCGCCGAGGGACTGACGCCGATCCGCCGCTGGGGCGAGCCGGAAGACGTGGCTCGTGCCGTGCTGGCGTTGATCCGCGACGCATTTCCCTTCAGCACCGGCGACCGGATCAATGTGGACGGCGGCTTCCACGTGCGGCGGTTATAGTGGCACGGGTTACTTGTTAGCCGTGCCACACAGGCGGCTTTTTCAGAAGTCCGGGCTTCTTCTTTGTGACACCGCCGGGACTCCGGTTCCCTTTACCGACCTCATCGCGAGAAACTATAGTTGGGGATAGGGAGGATGTTGTCATGGCGCAAGCGATCGTCGATCCGGAGGAATTGAGGGATTTTGCGCGGAACCTAAAGAAATTCAACAACGATTTGCGGGATCACAGCCGCGCGTTGGCGAACCAGTTGGCCGCGCTGAGCACCACGTGGCGGGATCAAGAGCACAAGAAATTCAGTTTGCAGTTCGAGGAAGGCATGAAGATGATCGCCCGCTTTTTGGAAAACAACGAGCGGCACGTACCGTACCTGCTGCGGAAGGCGGAGCACATCGACGAGTACCTGAAGAGTTGACAGGGACCGATGACCACCCCAGCCCAAATCACTTCGATCGACGCGGTGCGGCACTTCAAGCTGGCCTTGGAGGAATTCCGGACCGAAGCGCGGGAGGCCGTCACGCAACTGCTGCTGGAGATGCGGCGAGGCGTCGACTGGATCGAACACGATCGGACTCGTTACTGGCCGCGGGCGATGCAGCGGGCCTCCGACGCCGTGATCGAAGCCCGCAACAACTTGGAGCGAGCGGAACTGTCGCTGCGGCCTGAGGACAAACGGTCCTGTTACGAGTTGAAGATCGCGCTGGACAAGGCCAAACGGCGATTGCGTTTGACGGAGGACAAGGTCCGCGCGGTGCGCCGCTGGCGGATTGCCGTGCATCGCGAGGCCGACGACTTCCACGGGCACCTGTCCAAGTTCGCCAACTGCTTGGACATGGATCTGCCTCGCGCGCTGGCGGCGCTGGAGCGGATGGCCGTGGCGTTGGATCGCTACACCGAGCGATCGGTTCCCGTGGAGAATCCTGGGGGAACCGAGGCGGCGGGGCAGGAGTCCGCCGATGCGCCGCCCGCCAGCGGCGGATGTTAGAGGATCTGAGATCTGAGATCTGAGATCTGAGATTTCAGATCTGAGATCTGAGATTTCAGATCTGAGATTTGAGATTTCAGATCTGAGATCTGAGATTTCAGATTTCAGATCTGAGATTTGAGATTTCAGGTTTGAGATCTGAGATTTCCAATTTGAGATCCGAGATTCGAGATTTCCACTTTGAGATTTGAGATTTGGGTTGCCCGTCCGTTTGGCTGCAGCCTGAAGGGCGTCTTAGAAGGAACTGCGTGGTGAGGCACTGCGATTTGGTTAGCGGGTTGGGGCGGCTCAAGCACGCGGCGGCCGAGATGCGGGAAGCCTGGCTGGCCGCGAAATCGTACTGGACCGATCAGGTCAGCCGCGACTTCGAGAAGAACCACTTGCAGCATCTGCCGGCCGAGATCACGCAGGCGGTGGCGGCCGTGCAACAGCTGGCCGACTTGCTGGAACAGGCCGAGAAGGAATTGGAAGATCCTCAAATAGCCGAGTGACCGGACCGTCATCATGCAAAACGCATTCGTAGATCGACAGCGAAAGGCCCTGGCCGATTTGGCTCAGCTCGTGGCGCAGCGCGCCGCTGGCGAAGAGGACATCGACCAGCGGCACGCGGCTCGCGCGGCGGAGATCCTGGACCAGCACAAATCCCAGCGCGAGCAGTTGACGGCCCAGTTCGAGGAGGAGATCGCCGCGTTGCGCGGCGCATACCGCCAGCTGCGCGAGGACGCCGTCTACCAATACGAGTCCAACAGCTATGCCGTCGTTCAACAGGCCGAGAAGTTCGACAAGGACGCGGCCGAGGAACTCGAACGGGCCACCGAGCGGGCGAAACGGCAATTTCAAATCACGCAACGCGGCGCCAACGACGAATTTGACCAGAACAAGGACAGGCCGGGACAGGACTGCGAGCGCATCCGGCGGCGATGCCAGGGGCGGCTGGAGGAAATCGAGGAGGTCTGGCGGCAGACGCAAAAGGTGCTGCGGCGGCGAAAATGCGTTTTGTCCGAGGACGGTCCGGCGGGCGCAGAATTGGCGGCGGACGCCGATCCCCAGGACATCTTCCCGGCGGCTCTGGCCACTGCCAAAGCGAGACTCCAGCAAATGATTCGGCAGCCCGCGGCCAAGTTCCTGGAGGACGGTTGGCCGTTTCTGATTTCCCTCTTCACATCGGCCGGGCTGGTCTGGCCGGCCGTGCATCTTCTGGGCTGGGGCTGGGGCATCGGCGCGTGCCTGGCAACAGGCATGGTCGTTTTCGTGGCAGTCCGTCAATCCGTGCGTCCTGCGGCTCGCCGTCAGACGCTGGCCCTCCTGCCGGAGATCCAGCGAGCCCTGGCCGATGGCCGGGCGGCGATGCAAACCGCGACTCGCCGGGCCGAGGTGGAAGCCCAGCGGAAACTGGAGGAGCTGGTCGAAAAACGCGAACGGACGGTCAGCGAGGCCCACGCGCGCTGGGCGCGGACCCGCGTCGAACTGGCCGAGCAGCATCAGGCAAAGATCAAGCAGGCGGCCGAGCAGTTTCGCGCCCGCCGCAAGGAACTGCAGGAAACGTATCACCGCACCTTGAAAGCGCTGGACGAGAAGTACCCACCCCTGATCGACGCGCGCGAACAGCGATTTACCGCCGAATCGCAGGCGTTGATCGACCGGCGGCAGCAGCTGTTGGCCGGCAACCAGGCGGACCATGAACGGTCCTGGGAAACCGTGGTCCGCGATTGGAAAGCCGGCGTCCGGGAATTCGAGGCCTCGATCGACGCGATGAACCGCATCTGCGATACGTGGATGCCGCCCTGGGACCAGGTGGACTGGGAACAGCGCGAGCCGGAGCCCGGGGACCTGCCGGCGCTGCGGATCGGCAGCCTGCAGTTCCGTCTGGACTCGCTGCCGCAGGGCATTTCCCGGCACGCCCATCTGCAGGTGCCGCGAACCGAATTCTCCTTGCCGGCCGCCCTGGCGTATCCGGAGTGTCCCTCGCTGTTGTATCTGGCCGAAGGTGAAGGACGCGACCTGGCGATCCGTTCGCTTCAGAACGCGATGCTGCGGCTGATTACCTCGCTGCCGCCCGGCAAGGTCCGGTTCACGATCGTCGACCCGACGGGCCTGGGGCAGAATTTCTCGGCCTTCATGCACCTGGCGGATTTTGACGAGCGCTTGGTCTCCAGCCGCATTTGGACCGAAGCGGTACACATCAACAAGCGGTTGAACGACTTGACCGAACACATGGAAAACGTGATTCAGAAGTACTTGCGGAACGAGTTCGAATCGATCCAGCAGTACAACCAGCACGCCGGCGAGGTGGCCGAGCCGTTTCAGATTCTGGTCATCGCCAATTTTCCCGCCAACTTCTCCGAGGAAGCGGCGCAGCGGCTGGTCAGCATCGCATCCAGTGGCGCCCGCTGCGGCGTGTACACGCTGATCAGCGTCGATACGAGAATGAAGCTGCCTCGCAATTTTGAACTGGCGGACCTGCAGACCAACTCGCTCAGCTTGGAGTGGGACGGCCAGCGGTTCGTCTTGCCTTACGAGGGCTTGCGGCAACTGTCGTTGACGTTGGAAGCGCCGCCCGCGGATGACCGGTTCACCACCATCGTCCGCACGATCGGCGAACGAGCCAAGGACGCCAGCCGCGTCGAAGTGCCCTTCCTGTCCGTGACCCCTGCTGTCGAGGACTGGTGGAGCCTGGACAGTCGCGCAGAGATCGAAGTCCCCCTGGGCCGCGCCGGGGCGACCAACCTGCAGTACATGCGGCTGGGCAAAGGCACGTCCCAGCACGTGCTGATCTCCGGCAAGACCGGTTCCGGCAAGTCGACCCTCTTGCACGCGATGATCACCAACCTGTCCCTGTACTACAGCCCGGACGAAGTCCATTTCTACCTGGTGGACTTCAAGAAAGGCGTCGAATTCAAGCCCTACGCGTCCTTGGGCTTGCCGCACGCCCGCGTGATCGCCATCGAGAGCGAGCGGGAGTTCGGCATGAGCGTCCTGCAGCGGCTGGATGTGGAACTCCGCCGCCGCGGCGATCTGTTCCGCGAGCAGGGCGTCCAGGATCTGCGGGCCTATCGTCACGCCAATCCGGACGTCCGCATGCCTCGCGTGCTGCTGATCATCGACGAGTTCCAGGAGTTCTTCGTGCAGGACGACAAGATCTCCCAAGACGCCGCCCTGTTGCTGGATCGGCTGGTGCGGCAGGGCCGCGCGTTCGGCATCCACGTGCTGCTGGGCTCCCAGACCTTGGCTGGGGCCTATACGCTGGCGCGCAGCACGCTGGGCCAGATGGCGGTCCGCATCGCGTTGCAGTGCAGCGAGTCCGACGCGCACCTGATCCTGAGCGACGACAACACGGCCGCCCGCTTGCTCAGCCGGCCCGGCGAAGCCATCTACAACGACGCCAACGGCTTGTTCGAGGGCAACCACCCCTTCCAGGTCGTCTGGCTGCCGGATCACGAGCGCGAGCATTACCTGGAGCGATTGTCCGCGCTGGCCCGGGCCCGCCACCTGACGCCGCCGCCGGCGATCGTCTTCGAAGGCAACACGACCGCCGATGCGAGCAAGAACGAATTGCTGCGCGCCTGTCTCCAGCAACCGCAGCCCACGGGGTTGGCGGCCCCGCGCGCCTGGCTCGGCGCCGCCGTGGCCATCAAGGACCCCGCGTGCGCGGCCTTCCGCCGGCAGGGCGGCACCAACTTGTTGATCGTGGGACAACAGGAGCAGATGGCGCTGGGCATGCTGGTCAATTGCATCGTGAGCCTGGCGGCCGAACTGTGCGGGCGTCCCGCCGCGCAGGACGCTTCCCCGCAATTCTTCGTCCTGGACGGCCAGCGCCCCGAATCGCCCTCCGCCGGCTTCTGGAACCGCCTGGCAAAACAACTGCCGCTGGACCTTCGCGTGGCCGGCACGAACGCTTGCGGCGACCTGCTCCGCGAGTTGTCCGGCGAACTGGATCGGCGGCTGCAAGCCGGGGACAGCGGCGCACCGCCGCGGTTCCTGGTCATCTACAACCTGGCTCGCTTCCGCGAGCTGCGCAAGACCGAGGAATACAGTTTCTCGCTGGACGACAGTTCGCCCTCGTCCGGTCTGGACAAGCAATTC
>Ga0302241_1001591_pt1 | contig 15956 bp, 14 predicted proteins | sample AAG_UR_Arg_MG_FD_193532 | JGI IMG/M metagenome (GOLD analysis project Ga0302241, IMG submission 193532) | Enriched activated sludge microbial communities from anaerobic digester in WTTP, New Holstein, Wisconsin, United States - AAG_UR_Arg | ecosystem: Engineered > Bioreactor > Anaerobic >... | reverse complement strand
TGTCAAGTATTATTATATAGACGTGACACGTGGAAATTTGGCCCAAAAAAAATGGCACCCGCATATCTAAAGGATTTATGACACTTTAACCCCTCATTTTTGACCTTTACTTGTCGAACTTCCGTAAAATCGCTGGAAAAAGAACTTAAGAGATTATTAAAAGAATAAAGTAAGTTGAAATAGTTCAGGGTTAGAGTTCAGAGTTTTATATATATTAAACTTCAAACTCTCAGCCCTCAACCTTCAACCTTTTTACTGCACTTATCTTCTCTATTTCTTTCCTGGCTTCTTCCCAGAAAGGTTTATATTTAAGGGATTTTTTATAATATTTTATTGCCAGAGATGGTTTTCCTTTAAGTTCTGCCAGCTTTCCTGATAAAAATGGTAATAAATAATATCTTCTTTCCTGTATTTTAGCTTTTTTGATTTTATCTTCAGCTTCTTTTATTTTATGTTCGTAAAGATCAATTCTGGCTGATGCACACAGTGCAAGGGGTGAAGACGGAGACTGGTCTTCAATAAGAGGTAACAGGCTTTTTGCTATTTCGAACCTGTTAATCTGAAGTAAGAAATCTATCAGGGTATAGATAAATTCCAGATTCTTCTGGTCTATTTCTAAAGCTTTCCTCATATCCCTGTAGGCAGAATCTTTTGCTCCATACATAAGGTAAGCTTTAGATCTGTAATAATAAATTAAAGGTTTATCTGTAAAATATTTTAAACTTTCTGTAAACATTTTTATAGCTTCTTCAGGTTTTTTATTAATAAGGTATATTAAAGCCAGTCCAAAGTAGGCATAACCTTCATCAGGTTTTTCTTTAATAATTTTCTTGTATTTCTCTGTTGTACGTTTTAGAAAATCAAATTTATGATGTATATTAATATAATTTATATGGGCTTCCAGATTTGATGGATCTTCCTCTATAGCATGTTCAAGGTCTTCAATGGCATGAAGGAGTTTTCCTTCAGAGATTAAAGAAAGGGCAAGCCCTAAATATGTTTCTGACATATGTTCTTCATAGTGAAAGGATTTTTTGTAAGATTCCAGTGCTTTTAAATGCTCTCCCCTGGCAAGGTATATAGAACCCATGTGATTATAAGCCCATACATTGTCAGGGACTAATTCTATAACCTTTTTATAATCCTGAATTGCCTTATTATATTTTCCCACTATTTGATATATAAGAGCTGTCTTTGCATAAACCCAGGGATTATCAGGATTTAATATTCTGGTTTTTTTATATTCCTTCAGGGCATCCTTTAAATTTCCTTTAGTTTCATAGAGACATGCAAGATTTAAATGAAATTGTGCTTCTTCAGGTTTATATGATATAGCTTTTAATAAATGTTCAATAGCCTTATCTATTTCTCCAAGTTGTTCATATGCAAGGGCGAGATCAAAATGAATCCAGGCATTTTTTTGTTCAAGTTCTATAGCTTTATTAAAATGAATAAGAGATTTTTCTATATTACTTTGTTGTAGATATAGATTTGCCAGGTTATGATGGGCTACTGAAAATTTTGGATCTATTTCCAATGCTTTAAGTAAATATATTTCACATTCTTTTAAATCTCCTTTTGCCATAAAGGCATAACCTATATTATTATGTGATTTTGGAGATTTTGGTTCAAGTTCGAGTGCTTTTTTATATTGTGTAATAGCAAGCTCCAGTTTATCAATCTTTTGATATACATATCCAAGACCATGAAATAACTGTGCTTTTTTTGGACCGAGTTCAGTTGCTTTACGAAGATGTTTTATAGCCAGTTTAATATTTCCTTCATTAAAAAATATAAGACCCAGATTATAATAAGGCCATGGATATAGGGGATCTAGTTCTATAGCTTTTTCAAATTCTTCTTTTGCTCTCTCTTTGTTCCCCATTTCATCCATTATTATGCCCAGACCGTTATGAGCTTTACAGTATTTACAATCCAGTTCTATAGCTTTTTTGAACGTTTCTGCAGCTTTAGAGAGTTTTTCTAAACGATAAAAGGTATAACCCAGACTACAGTAAGCATCCGGCAGATTTGGATCCAGTTTTATAGCCTTTTCAAAATTCTTTACTGCTCTCTTAAAATTTTCAAGACGGCGATAGGTTTTTCCTATATTATAATATACAGCGGGAAGAGTTGAATTTAATCTTGCTGCTCTCAGATATTCACTTAAAGCCAGCTCAAGTTTTCCTTCTTCATAATATAAATTTCCAAGATTATTATGGGCTGCTGGAGATTTTATATTTAATAAAAGGGCTTTTTCAAGATTTTCTCTGGATTTTTTAAAATCACCCAGTCTTCTATAAACAACCCCGATACCTGTGTATGCATTTGCATGATCAGATTTCAGTTTTATAGCTTTAGAAAATTCTTCAAAGGCCCTGGGCATATCATCCTTTCTAAAATATTCCTGTCCTTTTTGATAATGTTCTTCATATTTAGTATCTAATTCAACTGTTGGTATTTTATTTGTTTTTTTCTTACTCATAAAGCTGTAATGACTCCTTTTCAGTTCTTCCCTGTTTTTCTAAGTTTATCAAGTGATCTTTTTGCATCAAATTCCAGAGGATTGAGTTTATAGGCTTTCTCATATGAATCTATGGCTTTATCATATTTTCCAGATGTTTCATAAATTAATCCAAGTATAAAATGAGGTTCACTGTATTTTATATTAATATTAATAGCTTCCTTAAGGACTTCTATTGCCTGTTCCTCTTCTCCTTTGTCTATTAACATAAAAGCAAGAGCACATTTTCCTATTGAACTTCCCGGGGCTATTTCATAAGTTTTTTTGAAAAATACTTCAGAATCTTCTTTTTTTAATCTCTTAAAATAACCTGTAGTATAATCATAAGTAATCTCATAGGGATCAAGTTTCTGTGCATGTTCATAATAGCTTATTGCTTCATCTATCTTTTTAAGTTCATAACTTATATTTCCTCTTAATGCAAAGCCTTCAGGAAACTCAGGATTTAATTTTAGAGCCCTGTCTAATTCCCTGACAGCACTATCAAGCTGATATCGATAAAAAGAACAGAGGCCCAGAGCATAGTGAAGAATAGCATAATCCGGTAAAGTAATCACTTCTTTTTCATATCTTTCAATTGCTTTTTTAAGATTTTTCTGTTGCACCAGGGTTTCTATCCAGCAATTGTGAGATTTTACATTCAGAGGATCCATAATGGTGGCAGTAAAGAAATTACTTTCCGCTTCTTCCATATTATCAAGATAATAATAAGCAACTCCTTTACTTATATAAGCTTCTGCCAGTGTAGGGTTTAACTCCAGAGCTTTTTCAAAACATTCTATTCCTTTATTATATTCACCCATAAGTTGATATATATGTCCTGTTTTGCCATAAATCCAGGGGTCATCTGGATTTCGTTCTGTTGCTTTCTGAAATTCTTCCAGAGCTTCAGTATATTTTCCCATATCTGCATATACATTTCCCATACTCTGTCTTATTTCACCCCATTCAGAGTTTATATTTATTCCCTTTTTATATACTTCTATGGCATCAGTTAATTTTCCCTGTTTTCTCATACTTATACCCAGGGTATTATAGAATTCTTTCTTTTGAGGTTCTATTTCTATAAGTTTTTTATAAATTTTTTCTCCCAAATCGGGTCTGTTAGTTTCTGTTTTAAGGCAGGTATATCCTAGAATTTCAAAAGCTGATAAATTTTTTGGAGAAGCTTCTAAAGATATTGCTTTTTCAAGACAGGAAAAAGCTTCATCATATTTTTTTATATCCTGAAGCAACATACCTTTTTCATATAATAACCAGGGTGTGACTTTCTGTTTTTCAATCTCTTCAAGAGCTTTTTCATGGTTTTTTTCCTGTTTGTATAAAAAAAGCAATTTCTCCAGGGCTTTTTTATTCACCGGGTCTAACTTGAGTATTTCTTTATAGATTTTTAAAGCCTTCTCTTTCTGATTGTCTTTCTGGAAACAGAAGGCAAGATTGAATTTGTATTTTAGATTGGATGGGTTAAGAGATATAGCTTTTTTAAGATAATTAATAGCTTCTTTGAAATTTCCTTTCTGAGCAAAGACATTTCCTGTATTATTTAAAAATTGATCTTCCTGTGGAGCTAAATCTATAGCTTCTTTAAATTCATTTATAGCTCCCTCTAAATTTCCGGTTTTTGCATATACCAGTCCCAGGTTATTATGGGTAATAGGTAGAGCCTCTTCTATTTGAAGTGCTTTTTGATAATTTAATATGGCTTCCTGAAAATTACCCTCATCTGCATAAAAATTTCCAATACACTGATATGGTATTGGATTTTCAGGATTTTCTCTTATAGCTTTTTCGTATTCTTCCAGAGCTTTAGAGGGATTTCCTTCACTGATATGTCTTCTGGCATTTTCTATATAATCAATACTATAATTTTCTGATAATAATTTTTTAAGAACACTGTCTAATTCCTCACCGGCCATTTCCTGAAAGCCCTCTTCCTCCCCGGAAGGTTTCTGTTTATTTTGACTTTCATCAGAAAATGCCATAGTGAAAAATTCCTTTCAATAATGTAATATTCGTCTCACGTCTCACGTTAACCCTTTACCGCACCTTTTGTCAGCCCTTCTACGAGAAAACGCTGCAGAGAAAGGAACATAACCATAATAGGTATTGCACCAAGTGTTGCCGCTGCAGTAAACATATTCCAGTTCTTAGTAAACTGGCCGCTTACAAGAGATCGGAGTCCCACTGCCACAGTATATTTTTCCGGATCCTGAAGTAATATAACAGGAAGAAGGAAATCAGTATAAGGGAGTATAAAACTGAAAATTGCCACTACCACAAGCATTGGCCCCAGAAGTGGAAATACAATCTGTGTGAAGGTCTGCCATTTTGTTGCTCCGTCTATATAGGCAGATTCTTCGATTGATTTTGGAATACTGTCAATATAACCCTTTAACATCCAGGTATTAAAGGGAATACTTCCTCCTGCATATATGAGTATAAGTCCTGAAAGTGTATTAAGACCTATAGCTCCAGAAGTTAAAAATCCGAGCCAGTTAAGGAGCTTAAAAAGAGCTACCATAGCCATCATCCCCGGAAACATCTGGGCTATTATCATAGCCATAAGTCCAAATCGCCTTCCTGCGAATTTGAATCGTGAAAAGGCGTAACCTGCCGTAGTAGTAAGAAAGAGTGCTATTACTGTACTGGTAACACATATTATGAGACTGTTTTTCATCCATGTAAGAAAGGGTGTTTCTTTTATTAGTTTAACATAATTATCAAAAGTAAATTGTGCTGGTAAAATGGAAGAAGTCTGTAAAGTATTTATTCCGCTGAAAGATGTAGAGAGTACCCAGAAGGCGGGAAAAAGGACCAGGATTAACATGATTATTAGGACTATATGAGATATGATTATGGCCGGTGTAAGAGTTTGTTTTTCCATAAAAGTTCTCCTTAACTATTTAAAGTTCTTCAAAAGCTCCTGAAAGTTTAAAATTAATGGCACTTAAAGTTCCTATCATAAGGAAAATAACTACAGCATAGGCACAGGCAAGTCCATAAAATGCCGTATTTGCCTGTCCAAAGGCCAGTTTATATGTGTAAGATATGAGTATATCCGTAGCACCTGCTGCTGTGGCGCCATCTGCTCCGCCCGGGACAGGAGGTCCTCCCTGGGTTAATAGATATATACCGGTAAAATTGTTAAAATTAAAAGCAAAACTTGTTAGAAGGACCGGCAGCATGGCAGTTCTGAGAAGGGGAAGGGTTATTTTAAAGAATTGCTGGATTTTAGTTGCTCCGTCAACAGATGCAGCTTCATAAACATCTCCCGGTATACTCTGAAGAGCTCCTAAACAAACAGACATCATAAAGGGAAACCCTAACCACAGGTTTACGAGAAGGACTGAAAATTTTGCCCATGTAGGATCTGTAAGCCATTTTATTTTTCCAATACCGATAGCAATAAATATTGTATTTACATATCCATCTGAATTAAGTATCCCTCCCCACATAAGGACACTTATAAAAGCCGGTATGGCCCAGGGTATAATAAAGAGGGTTCTATATATTTTTACCCCTCCGAGTTTCTTCTGATTTAGTATAAGAGCCAGTATAAGACCCAGTGCTACCTGACTGAGAACACTTCCAATGGCCCATATGACAGTCCATATAAATATACCCAGAAAAACTTTTATTTCGCTTCCTGTAAGTATGTCATAGTAATTTGCAAGTCCCACAAATTTATATTCTTCATAATGATAGGGAAAACTGTAGTTTGTAAAAGATATATAGAAAGAATATAAATTCGGGAATATAGTAAGGGCCGCCATAAATATTAAGGCAGGAAAGATATAAAGATAGGGATCAATTTTCTCTCTGAAACTGGTAGATTTGTCCATTATGATATTCTCCTTTATTAGCAGTCAGCTTTCAGCAATCAGCTTTAGTAATTTAATTAGCTGATAGCTGACCGCTGACTGCTGATAGCTATCTTAACAATCTTTTAATATTATTCTGTATTCTTTTAACAGCTGTATTTAACTGTTCTTCTATAAACTTATCAGGATCATCCCTTTTTTCTGTCGTTATAAGCGTAAGAGACTGTACCATAGGGTCCCATACACTTGACATAACAGGCATATTGGGTAAAGGGATGCCGTTTTCTGCAGAATGATAAAAACCCATTATTTTTTCATCTGCCTGAACCTCGGGAGCCTGAAGGGCTTCAATACGGGCAGGTATTCTGTTTAATGCTTTATAGATCTTTACCTGATTTTCTTTATTATTCATAAAAAGCATAAATTTTACAGCTGCTTCAGGATTTTTTGCAAATCTATTTAACATTATACCGAGAATGCCCACAAAAGGTTTCGGAATATTTTCATCTTCAAAGGGGGGAAGAGGACTTATTCCATAGTTTCTTCCCACTTTATCAAGTTCATTTATTGCCCAGGGACCATTTATTATCATAGCAGTTTTACCTTCCATAAATGTTCCCAGTACTCTGTCTCCCGTAATTCCTTCAGGTATGAAACCGTCTTCTGTAAAGTCCCTCATATTATAAATTATTCTTGCTGCCTCTTTTGCTCCGTCATTATTCAATCCAAGAGATGTGGGATCAGAGATGTTATTAAATACACAGGTTCCACGGCCTGAGAATATTGGAAAAACCACAAAAAAGTCATTTGGAGTAACTAAAAAACCATATCTTTCATATTTTTTCTTATCTCCCTCTCCTGTTGTTATAGTAAGATTTTTTGCTTCTTTAATAAGTTCTTCCATAGTAGATGGAGGTTTTGATACAAAATCTTTATTATATATAAGTGCCACACACTCAAACGATAGAGGTATAGCATAAAGGGTATTTTCGTATGAAGCTCCTTCAATACTTACAGAAACAAATTTTTTCTGTTCCTCCTCTGGAACATATTCTTCCAGTGGAGAAATAAGTTTTGCTGCCGCAAAAATTCCGGCCCAGTCCTGAGGGCCTGTTATTAAATCAGGACCCTGTTTTGCCGGTGCCGCAATCTGAAATTTATTCTGAAGATCACTGAATGGTATGGGTATTATATCTACTTTTATACCGGTAGTATTTTCAAATTCTTTTCCCATATTATGTAACATTTCAAGTTCTTTGTCTGTATTCATACCGGTCCAGAGGACAATTTTATTTTTATTTTCTTTTTGGGCACAACCGACAAGAAAAAGTATAATTAAAATTAATAGATATATATGATTTTTAAATTTAAGAAAATTCAATTTTTAATCCCCCGTTTATTGTTTTATAACTCATAAAGTAAATATTTTTTACATAATATTCAACGAAATGATAGGAAAATCCTTCCTATTAAGAGGATAGTTTACTTTATTCAGAAATAAATGAAGCTTTCCATATTATAGTGCATTTCATAACTTATCAGAATTTAAATAATTCGTGATGAGTTCGCATCACACATCACGCTTTACGAGTTTATTAATTATGGATTGTTATGAAACTAACTATAATCTCTGGGGGAGTTTTTTTAGTTTTAAATAATATTTTATAGATTAATATAATTGTAACAAATTGTAATAGTTTGTAATGAATGCTTACAAATCCTTTACCCCGGCCTTTTCTATGTTCCATCTAAAGTACGACGATAAATTTTAACCAGGTGATTTAACTTCCTTCCTGAAAAGTCTTCTGTAATTGAACCTGTTTTTGTATCTGATCCGAAAAATATTGTAAAATTACCAGTTTTTTATTTCCAATAAATATATATTTGAGACCATCTAAAAAAGCCTCTTCTTCTGCAATCTGATCTTCTGCACAATCTTCCAGTATATCAAGTCCATCCATCCATAACATAAGGCCTTCTGTAAGAAGTTTATCTCCTCTCAATACTTCCAGTGTTAATTCTTCCTGAGACACAGGAAGATTATCGTATTGATCCTGGGCATTCATAATAATGGTTCTCATTTTTTTTATAGTCTGCAATAATTCTTCTTCTTTTATACATCCCTGAAGATATTTCTGTACATCCTTTTCAAGGAGCATATAATTGCTGGTTCTGAAATCCTCTTCTTCAAATTTTTCAAAGGCTTCCTGAATGGAATCTTTTATATTTAACTCTTCTTTTTTTACAGTAAAAAGGGTTTGCTGTAAATTATACACATCCATATTCAGGTTTCTTATCTTCTTTATAGAATCTTTAAATTTATTTTCTAAAATATCCCCTTCTGAAAAATCAATCTGGAGATCTTCCACTACTCTGATAGCCCGGAGGATTAATTTCTTATAAACATCTATTTTGTCCATATCTACATCTATATCTTCGGGATAGTCTTCTGTTTTATCCAGAAGATAATTCAGTTCTTCTTCTGTCTCAATCAGTTTTTGTAACCATTCTTTACTGTTTATTTTATTTGCCTGTAGTTCCTGATAGCCAGTAAGTAGACTGTAAAGAGGTGAGTCAATCGGATCAGAAAGGTATTCTACAGTCTGTTCTTTAGGTTCAGTTGGAGGAGTATAGTAACTTTTCGAAGGTATTTTGCTCTTCATTCCCGATGGTATAAAGTCAGGCTCAGGAGATGCTATTAAGTCATCTATTGTTTTTGTAATAGAAAGTTTTTCCCCTTTAAATATAAGATGGGCATCTCTGATTTTATCCAGACCTGTTTTAATATATTCTTTATTCCTCTCTATAGTAAAGTATTTAATTATATCATCAAGAGCAGACAGGACAAGATTATAGGTATCCAAAAGGTTCTGATTTGCATTATTCCTTATGATTTCTTCTTTATTTTCCTGTAATTCTTCCAGGGTATCATTAATTTCCTCCTCAAAGAAATCTTCTTTTATTCTCTCTTCCAGGAAATCTTCTATGGTAAGTATAATTGCTTCTAAATCCATAGTTTTCACCTTTTCTATCTTTCTTAATAATCTTATTATATTATAAAATAGAATAATTAGAAAATCCAGTAGAGGCGAAGTATTTATTATTTTTAGCTTTTAGCCTTTAGCCATCAGCTATCAGTTAATGTTTACAACTCTTGATTATTAAGCTAGAAATGAAATCTGATGATCTTTTTTTAGAAATTTTATAAAAATGCTTTACTTTATACTCCGGCAGGATTAATGTATTTTATGAAGAATAATTAAAAATAATAAGCCATCAGTAATTAGTGATGAGAAATTAATTTATTATATATTTCATAAACAAACTGACTGCTGATAGCTGACTGCTGATATGAGAGGGGGTTAGCGGCTTTAAACCGTTAAAATACTTTATGAAACCAGCATATTTTCTTTTTTTTCTTTTATTCTTTTTATTCAATATTCCTCATGTATATGGAGAAACTATAAGGGATCAGGCGATTGAACACAACAGAAAAGGTCTGGAATATTCAGGGAAAGGTGATCATGCTGCTGCTATGGAAGAATTTCGGCAGGCTATTGATTTATTCCATGACTATCCTGATGCTCATTTCAATCTGGGAATGGAGTATTACTTACAGAAAGAGTTTCCCAAATATCTTGAAGAAGCAGCAAAAGAGCTTGAAATTGTTTTTAAATTAAGCCCTGAATATCCTTCTATAAATTATAATCTTGGGAATGTTTATTATGCCCTTGGAGAAAAGGATAAAGCAATTACCAATTATAAACGGGCAGTTAAAATAGATCCTCTCTTAAGAGATGGTTTTATCCAGCTTGGCAATATTTATTATGACCTGGATAACCCTGAGCTTGCTCTGGAAAATTACAAGAGAGCCATATTTCTTGATACGATGGATCCGGAGACTCATAAGAAACTTGCAATAATCTACACCAGACAGAAAGAATACAGTCTTGCCATATCAGAATATAATATAGTTCTCATGCAGGATAAGAATAACCAGGAAGATATTCACAGATCTATAAGGCAGTGTTATTTTGAGATGGCAGAACTTTTTATTACACAGGAGGATTTTGATGCGGCACTTCTTCAATATGATACAGTAAAAAAGCTTTATTCTGATAATCAGGATGTTTATCCATTGATTGCCAGAACTCATTATTTATATGGAAATTATTATTATAAAAAAGGGGATTTAACTAATGCTGAAAAAGAATATTTAACAGCTCTCTCTATAGATCCTTCTTTAACAGATGCCTATTATAATCTTGGGAGAATTTACTATGAAAAGGGAGATTTTTCCCAGGCCACACCCTGTTTTAAAAAGACTATTGAACTTGACCCAGATCATGTGGGAGCCCATATGTATATGGGAAATATATATTATAAAGAGCAGAATATTCCTCAGGCTGTAAGGGAATATGAAACAGTGGTGAATTTAGAACCCAGTAATGCTGCTGCTTATTATAATCTCGGCAATATATATAGCGATCAGGGTGATCTTACAAAGGCAAAAGAATATTATCTTAACTCTATAGAATATGATGATAACAATTTTGATTCTCACTTTAATCTGGCATCTGTTTATTATAAACTGGGAGATAATCCATCGGCTATTACAGAATATAAAAGAGCTATTCAACTGGATTATAAGAGTATAGATGCCCATTATAATCTGGCTACAATCTACTATGAAAATGCCCAGTTCAGTGAAGCTATTGATGAATATAAGATTGTTTTAACACTTGATCCAAAGCATAGAAATGCTCTTTTTAATCTCGGGAATATATATAAACAGCAGGCCAGATACACTGAAGCCATAGATGTATATAAGGAACTTCTGGAGATTTATCCACTGGATCATGAAGGCCGTGCTGCTCTGGGAAGTATATATAATATACAGGGAAAGCTTTATCTTGCAATGGCTGAATATAAGGAATGTATAAGGATTGCTCCTGACAGTATACAATATCATTCAGATCTGGCTGAAATATATTATAAACTGGGCCGTAAAATAGATGCTGCAAATGAACTGGGTGAAGCCTTCAGGCTGGCTAATTTAAAGGGAGATAAAGATGCTCTTTTAATGATAAAGGAAAGAAGAGAAAAATGGGAAATTGATATACCGGAAAATAATTATGAGGTTACTGAGCAGATGAAACCAGGTACTATAACTATAAACAATGCTAATGAAGCTCAGTACCCTTATATGGCTATTATACCTTTTGAAGATATAATTTCTAAGGTAGTAAAAGAGGCTCCTGGCAAATTATTACAGATAGAACTGACAAATGAAAGTGGTTATCTCGTTTATAATGTAGAAGTAGTAAATACTGAAAAACAGATAATAAGAATTTTCTTTGATGCCGGAAATAGTGAGACTTTACTGGTTTCTTCTAAAAGGGATGAAAAAAAAGAAGAAGAGATTATAGACCCGAAGGTAATACCCATTACTCCAGGGAGTATAAAATTATCTACAGATTATGAGGCTGCCTTTGTGGAGTTCGGCCATATACCTTTTGAAGTGGCCTGTAATATAGCACTCAATCAGATTCCCGGAAAAATACGGAATATAGAACTGAGTAATGTACAGGATTATCTGGTTTTTGATGTGGAAGTTGTAAATTCTGCCCAGGAGATAATAAAAGTAATTATAGATGCAGGTAATGGAAAGATTCTCTGGACGTCAATTTAATAAAGCAATCGGCAATCAGCAATCAGGTTAAAGAAAAAGCTGAAAGCTGACTGCTCATAGCTGAAAGCTAAAAATGATAGGTTTCTATAAATTCCCCGAAATCAGAAGTAAACTTTTAAATTATTATAGAAGTGTCTGCAGAAGATGTAATGGAAGATGCTGTACTTATAATACTTCTCCTGTTTCTTGTAAGGTACCTCTGGAATTAATCTTAAACAGTGAAGATATAATTATCCTGAAGAAAGCCTTATTTTTTGACATTACTTTTAAAAATAAATTCAAAGAAAATATAAGAACAGGCCTTCTTTATCTTATTAAAAAAGGTTTTGCCCTTGATTTTTTAGATTATCTTGAAGAGAATGATTTTAATGTAAAATCCTTTGTAACAGTCTACAGAGGTATAGATGCCAGAATAAATGAATTTAATGAAAAAATGGCAGCAGAAGGTCGTTATGAAGCAAAACATGATGAATGTTTCTGTCTTATTCCCGGGAGAGGATGTATTTTTGAGCATTACAGACCTCTTGTGTGTAAAATGGCATTCAGATACTGTTTTAAAGAACTGGATCTTTATGAATTCCTTGAAGGAAATATAAGGGTTTCAACAGGAGAGGAAGTATTGAAATATTTAGAAGACGATATAAAGTTAAATGAAAGGGTGATGGTACCTAAAATTGTTCTTGGAGCAGATACAAAAGTGAAATCCTCTGCTATGAAGTTTTTAAAAGAAGATATGAAATCTCTTGAGTTTGATACACTTTCTTATATGGATATGGTAAAACTTGCAGATTTTCTCATAAGTCCTTTCATTACTGGAGACCTGGAGATTGGAAATACTATTTTGTCCAGTAAATTACCTGGTATTTATCCTCTTATTTTTATAGATAACCTCTTTAGAGATGATAGAAATGAAAAATTTGGTTTTGGTCTTGAATGTGTGGAAGTGTTTATGGTTGGTGAGAAGTGAGAAGTGAAAGGTGCAGGAGCGAACCCTGTGTTCGCCGGGGTCGAATATCACGCGTCACGTATCACGTCTGAATATTAGAGGTAAATAATTATGGAAATTAAAGACAGAGTTTATGGAAGTATTACAATCAATGAACCGGTACTTCTTGAACTTATAAATTCAAAACCTCTTCAACGTTTAAAGGGAATAAACCAGGCCGGAGCTTCTCAGTATGCAATTGCCAATAAAACAGTTACCCGTTATGAACATTCTCTCGGGGTAATGTTACTTTTAAGAAAACTTTCTGCTTCACTTGAAGAACAGATAGCAGGCCTCTTACATGATACCCCCCATACGGCTTTTTCCCATGTTATAGATTTTGTCTTTAAATCAGAAGATCATGATTTTCACGAAAAATTCCACGAAAAAATAATTATGAACTCTGAAGTACCGGCCATACTGGAAAAGAATGGTTTTATTGTATCCCGTCTTTTTGAAGAAAAGAACTTTCCTCTCCTGGAAAGAACATTGCCGGACCTCTGTGCCGATAGAATTGATTACAGTCTCCGCGATATGGTGGCTAAAGACGGTTATGAAGAGAAAATCACTATATACCTCCAGCATTTTATTCTCTTTCAGAATGAAATAATAATTGATGACAGGTTTATTGCAAGAAGATATGCGGAAGATTATCTTAAAATGGATGAAGCAGTCTGGTCCCATCCTCTTGAGATTGCTCTTTTTCAGATCCTTGCAGATGCAATCAGAATAGCCCTTCAGAAAGGTATACTTGTAGAAGAGGATCTCTTTTCTCATGATGCCTTTGTTTATGAGAAATTAAAAGATTCAAAAGACAGAGAAATCCGGAAAAAGCTTTCTCTTCTTTCTCCGAAACTTGCCATAGCTGATGACCCGAAAGACTATGATTTTTATGCAAAGAATAAACTGAGATATATAAATCCGAAATGTTATGCAGGTGAATCCATTAAAAGGGTAAGTGAAATCTTTCCCGACTTTCAGGAATTACTGAACAGGCATAATAAGTGGGTTGAAAGAGGAAATTATATAAAAATAATTTCCCCTAAAAGAGATAAGATGGTTTGAAGTTATATTAATTTCTCCGAAAGGACCGTTGTTGCCATAATCCCCTACGGAGATAAAAGGTTTCCATTTTGTTCCTAATACAGGAAGCCATTCCTGGGGGATTTTTGTATTCAGGTACTGAGAGATATCAACATCAGAAGAAAGTTTTAATTCATCCGGGGAAAAGGCCTGAAGTTTAATTGTGAATTTCTTAGTTGTGTTCATTGCCGACTTCCTAAGTTTTTAGCAAACGTGGCAAAAAGCAAGAAAACGTGGGAACAACTTTTGCCACGTTTTCTTATTATTAAATTAATTTATAATAACTAAATTATTTATGAGTATATTATAGCATATTTTATTAAGTGGGGCAAGGAGATTGATAAAATTCTTTGATTTGTTCTTTTATTTTATCTATATCTGACTGTTTTAATTCTAAAAAAGGTTTTTGAAGGCCATAATAATTTTTACGTATCCAGTCATAAAGCAATTCTTCTCTCATATTGTAACACCTTCGGGAATAGGACATTCACCTTGCTCTAATTCTATAAAAGTTATTTCAATACCCATATCTGTTTCTTTTTCATCTAATTTAATTAATTCTTTATATAAAACTATAAGTTCTTTTAAATCATTTTTCCATTCTTCGTTTTCTTTTAACTTTGTATTTTCTTTTTGCTTTTTTAATAAAGAAATTCCAGTATATACCATTAGTCTCAATGTTTCTATTTCTAATTCCTGTTCATTATATTTTTTATTATTAAAATTAATTAATTTTTCCTTCGTTATCTTTTTAAATTCTTCTATAGTCCCTCCAAAAACCATTTCATCACTTCCAATATAACATAATTTTCATTGGTTTTTTCTATTGCTTCTCTAAAAACTTCATCTTTTTCTTTTTCTCTTATTGATCCCTTTTTTATTATATCATAATTTTCTAATAAAGGCAAAAAAGCTCTATAATCATCTTTCATATTAAGTTGTTTTTGCCATGTGTGCAATTTTTTTTCATCTTGTTCACTTCTGGTCCATTCTAATTCATTTAAAATAAATTCTTTTATAGTAACATCCTGAAGTTTATTTTTATTTTTTTCATACATTCTCATTAATTGCATAAGCATCATTCCGCTCTCTTCGCGGTAAGATTGTAATCTTGCCAATTCATTATAATTAACTTTTTCTTTCCTCAACACCCACACTCTTGCTTTTATTTCTGCTATTCCATCCTCTATCTTTCTTTGTTCTTTTTCATTCCCAATCCAAACAGCGAAACCTTTTCTTATGGCATGATTAATTTCGTGAACCATTGCTACTTTACCCTGCAATTGATGATTAAATTTTCCCATACCCCCAGCACATAAATATACATCTGGATGTATACAAATAAAAGGTTTTTCTTTATCGCCGATTCTTTTATAAAATCCTAATCTTGTTTCATGAGGAATTATTTTCTTTCCCTTCTCGTCATATACATTACCATAAAGTTTATCATAAGCATTATAATCATTTGTAACTTCGACAATCCAATCTTTTTCGGGATAAATATTTTTATGTTCATCCACTGCTTCTCCTAAAAATTGAAAAGCTTTCTCTTTAAAAGTTTGCTCTTCTTGAGAAGTTATATTTAATTTCTTTTTATTAGGTATGCCTATTAAATCATCAAAAAATATATTTCGGTATTCAGAATGGTTTATCTGCTCAGGATATTGTGTTTAAGCTGGAAGGTATTTTTTCGACATTTAATGGTGCCAGGTTGCAGAATATAGCTAGCGCGAGTTTACTGAAAAATCCTTTTTCTTCTGCCTCTTTCCTTTTATTCATGCGAAAAAGCGAAGAAAAAAATGTATAGTATAACCCTGTCACTTTTTCACCGCCTTAAGTAACGCATTATAG
>Ga0302241_1001586_pt1 | contig 15999 bp, 8 predicted proteins | sample AAG_UR_Arg_MG_FD_193532 | JGI IMG/M metagenome (GOLD analysis project Ga0302241, IMG submission 193532) | Enriched activated sludge microbial communities from anaerobic digester in WTTP, New Holstein, Wisconsin, United States - AAG_UR_Arg | ecosystem: Engineered > Bioreactor > Anaerobic >... | reverse complement strand
GCACACCTGTCCCTGTCCGGGCTCTGGAGCAAAAGATATGCCGTCAAAGGAGAAAGTTATAACTTAAATAAATACAAAACTGCATATTCTGTAATAACAGATTTCATTGTAACAGGATCATAGATTTTGCGTAAGAGCCTGGACAGGGACAGGCTTGCAAGATGGATACTAACTTATCTGTTGCCGTACTAAGAGAAAAATTTATAAATCTCTCTCGCATTTCTTCTAAAGATAAAAGTTGACTCCTATTTACATCAGACTCAAGTGAATATTTGTGTAATGAAGGTTCACTTTCAAGTTCTTCCAGACAGGAAAGTTTTACCTCATTTATTTGCCTTTATTGCCTTTTCCATCTGTCTTTTTGTCCAGACCCAGGGTTTTATTTTAGCTTCTGCACATATTCCTTCAGGATTTATTTTAAAGATGCCATGACAGGCACTGCACTCATAATAAACTTCATAAGAAACACCTCCACTTCCTTCGGGGCCGGGTCTGGATGCTACAGGGATCTTAAATTTCCCCATATCAGACTCGAGATAATCTATAATTTCTTTACTCCATCGTCTATCTTCCTCTTCAAGAGCTTTCTTAAGAGCAGGGAGAGATTCTTTTACCTGAAATCTCCCGAGTAATACAGCTGATTTTCCACGAATTACAGGTATCTCAGAACCAAGAAATCTGATTAACTCTTTTGTTGCTCTGGATTTAGTATAATCTCTATATTTTTTTTCTTTCTCAAACTTTTCCAGTAAAAGTAAAGAATTTAGCTGAATTACATTTTTCGACACAGGGATGTTCTCTTTCCCTTTGATTGACCCATGGATAGTCTCCTCTACAATTACATCAATTGCCGGTTTGCCCAGATCTACCATTTTCTGAGCATTACTATCCCAGTTATTTACATCAAATTCTCTCATAAGTACAAAAAAATCATTATAAAGGGTAAAACTTATATTTCTTGCAATCTGCTTTTTAGCTGAGTTTATCCATAGAGGAATGGCAGAGAAGATTAATATTATTAATCCCAGAAAAGCCAGAAGAATAATATTTTTAATATTTCTCTTCCTTTCCGTATGATCTTTCACTATTAAAAATTCAGTGCTGTCAGGAATTATCTCTTCTACCTTTTCAATTATCAGTGGCTTTTCTATAATAGGCATCTCTTTATCTTCCGTCTGTACGGAAGAAATTTTCTCTCCGGCAAATTTCCACTGCCAGTCTATTTCCCAGATCCTTATAGTTCCATCCATACTTCCTGAAAAAACATAACGTCCATTGGAAGAAAATTTAAGATTTGTAATTTCACCTTTATGCTGTTTAAGAACTCTCAGACATTCACTATTCTTTCTACTCCATAATCTCAATGTCCCATCAACTTCTCCTGAGATTATAAAAGATCCCTCAGGAGAAAAAGCCACAGAAGTAACTGCTTTTTCAGAGCCTTCAAGGGTGTCAAGACAATTTCCCTTCCTTAAATCCCAGATTTTTATTTTCTTATCTTTTGATGAAGATAAAGCAAATTTCCCATCAGATGTTATATCGCTATCAGTAACAGGAAGATTATGACCGAAAAAAGTAGCAACACATTTTCCACTTTCACTTTCCCAAATCTTTAATGTATTATCACTACTACCTGACAGAAGTAAACGACCATCCTCTGAAAGAGTAATAGTTTCTATAGAAGAGGCATGACCCCGAAAAGTTCTTATACATTCCCCACTATCTCTATTCCAGATTTTTATAGATGTATCTTTTAGATTACCTCCTGTTGCAATATAAGAAGCATCAGGAAAAAGGGCTATGGTATTAAAATCCATAGTTTCAGGAAAACTTCTCCACTCTTCACTTTTTACATCCCAGAGCTTTAAGATTTTATCTTCACCTGCAAAAAGGATATAATTTCCATCCTTTGAAATTTTAACCCTTGATACATGGTCGGAAAAACTTTTAATCACTTCGTCTTTCATATTTCTGACTGTAATGTCTTTTCCGCCATAAACCAGAAGTCCCTCATGGGATAAGTCAAAAGTCTTTACTCCTTCGGGACAGAAAAAGGTTTTTAAAAGCCATATACTTTTTATATTTTCCCTTATACCATCTTCGCCTGCTCTCTGTATACCTTCCAGGGCACGGGTATCTTTAGTATATCCCGGTAAATCCAGCGCACAACGGTAAATATTATGAGCTTCTTCCCATTTACTTTCCTTTAGATATTTCTCTCCCTCTGAGAGGAGTTTACTAAAATTTTCCGCATCTTTAAAGGATTCTTCTACAGTCCTGGGTTTAACAATTAAATATTCTTTTTTATAAGTGCTTTTATCTAAATTCACTGGAAGAATCATATAAAATAAAGTCCTATCTTTACTTGCGGAAATCAATCTGTCACCACCAGGAGAAAATCTTACATCTGTAACAGGTAATTTATGGGCAAAAATCGTCCTTATACATTCACATGCTTCAATATCCCATACCTTTACTACTCCATCACTGCTTCCTGATACTATAAGGGAGCCGTAAAAATGAACACACTCTACAGAAGAAGTATGTCCTTTAAAGGTCTTTAAAGATTTTCCTGTTAACCTATCCCATAGTATCAATGTGTTATCTTCACTACCTGAGATTATATATTTTCCATCTGAACTGAAACATACAGTCAATACAGAAGAAGTATGGCCTGAAAGTTTCTTTTCTAAAACCTCTTTATCTATATCCCATATAGCTACATTTTTACCTGTCACTGTAGCTATATATTTTCCATCGGGAGAAAATCTGACACAGTAGACGGATACCTTGCCGGGACTAATTCTCTTTAAACATTCGCCGCTATAGTTCCATATATTTACCATACCATCTGTACCGAAAGTTGCGATAAAATTTCCATCTAATGAAAAATCAACACTTCTTACAGCACCTCTATGGTTAAAAACCATTATAAACCCGCCGCTTTGATGGTTCCAGAGTCTTGCCGTATTATCACTGTGGCCAGATAAGATATAATTCTTAAATGGTGATACAGCCAACCCGAAGCACTCAAATTTCATATAAGTTTCATCTTCAAAAATCTTCTTTACACAATTTCCCTCTTCTAAATCCCACATCTCCAGTACACTGTCGGAACTACAGGATATAGCTATATCTTCTGATAAGAAGTCTACTCCGGTGATTTTCCCTCCGGTACCACCCAGTGTTTTACACTCCGGAATATTGAGAATTACCTTTTCAAACTCTCTAAACATAGAATTATGAGGAGATATTTTTACTGCCTCTGTAATTAAAGAAAGAGCTCTTCTATGATCACCCTGTTCAAGTTCGAAGATTGCCTCATAATAATAAGGTAAAGGATTACCAGAATTAGCTTCTCTTATGGTTTTATAACGAAAAAAAATATTTTCATAACTATCCCATTTTTCTTCTGTAAGTAAAAGTAAGAGATTTATACCGGCAGAGATAGAGAGGGGATCGAGTTTAATGGATTCTTCCAGTAAACTTCTGGCTTCTTCTTTCTTTCCAAGATCAAGATAGGAAAGGGCTCTGTTATTTAAATCTTCTGCTTTAAGCTCTGCTTCTCCCGGACACTGTCTTTCATAATTATGTCCCTTTACTTCCCTGTAAATTAATAAAAGAGAAGTCTTTGTTTCTTCAAAAGAGCCATAACGCTTTTCAGGTTCTTTCTCCAGACATTTCAGTATCAGATCTTTTAATTTCACCGGTATATCGCGAAAAGTAGCCGGGTCAGGAGGAGGATGGAGGCGATGCATTATCTGATAGGCAAGAAAAGCAGGCTGAGGGTTATCAGGTCCCTTTACGAAAGGACGCCTGTTGCAGATCATCTCAAATAGCATTACCCCGAAAGAATAAATATCTGACCTTGCGTCGGCTTTTTCTGCCTGTGACCACTGTTCGGGAGGCATATAAGGAGGTGTGCCCATGGCACCTGCTTCTGTAATGGTATGCCACTCCTGAGGAGTTATGGAAGAAGGACAGTCTGTAATTTCTTCTCCGGCCTGTTTTCTTGTTTTTACAAGGCCGAAATCGGTAATTTTCAGTGTCCCATTTTTCATAAGGAGAACATTATCAGGTTTTATATCACGATGGACAAGACCTTTTTTATGGGCATATATCATACCTTCACAGAATTGTATGGCCATATCCAGCAATTCCGGCAAATCCCTCTTTTCCTTTAACCAGTCGGTAAGAGAACCTCCGTCGGCATATTCTATGAATATCCCCGGTATACCCTTCAATTCTCTTACATAAAAAGCAGTGGCTATATTAGGATGTTTACCCAGATCCACCCAGGTCTCTGCTTCTCTTATAAAGCGTCTCTTTTGTTCTCCTGTAGAGAATTCCTGAAGAGGTGTTTTTACAACAAGTTTTATACCCCATTTAAGATGATCTACAAAATAAATAATCCCCATACCGCCTTTTGCAATATCTTCCACACGGTAAAGTTCGTCTATTATCTGTCCTTTATACCAGATAGAGTCGGAAGAAATATGTGAAGAAGAGACCTCTTCTTCTAAAAGAGTCGGACTTTCTTCCTTATCTACAACACTTTCTATTAAGGTCTCACTCTCACTATCCCCGGATTTCTTAATTGAAAAATCTCGAAGGGTTTTATCATTATCCATAAAAATCTCTCCTTATTAACAGGAAAATTCAGGAGAATTCTGCCAGTTATTCCTCTAATTCCCTGGCCACTTTTTTAAGTGCCTCTATGATGGAAATATACTGGAGGCATAATTCTTCACATTTACCACAGACGGTTAAGATAAGTATACATATGACTGTATTTGAACTATTAAGATTCTGAAAGATGTTTATTCAATAAAATCTCATAAAGTCCTTTCTTCGTTAAAAGGAAAGACCTCAAATGTATAGAATAAACTATCCTTAAAGGGATTATCTGTACCAATTTTTATAAGAAATTTTCAGTTTAAAAAAGGAAAATAAAAGTACTTTCTCGAATTTTATAATAAGGATTATTCGTGCGCTTTGTGAAGATGCCCTGTATAAGCGTGGAGAATAATCTAATGTTTTATTACATAAGAATTATAGTAATTTCTATAGTTTTACTTACAGTGGGATGTATAACACCTCTTACATCGAAGAGGTTAATCCCCTGTATAAAGTTCGCCAGGGGAATTCCACAAAATAAAGTATCTTTTCCATCCTGCAATTCTCTTAATTCTGAAAATTCCTGTCTGACTTGTACAGAATATAAAGTAAAGTCAGGAGATACCTTTTATTCTCTCTACTGTACCAAAACTACTAGAATGGTTTCCTATAACGAATTTATAGAACTAAACAATCATATTAAGAATATAAATTCCCTTGAACCAGGTGACTCCCTGTATTTTCCTGTAAAAAAAACTGCTTTGAAATCAGAAAAAAACAATGTTCTTTCTTTTATGGAAAAGGAATATATAAAATTAGATGGAAGCAAATTTCTCCTGTACATAGCAAAAATTAATCCTGCCCAATATAAAGTTCATATGTATTACGGAAAAGGGATAACAATAGAAGATATTAAAAAATCTCAAAAGACAGTAGCTGCAATAAACGGAGGTTTCTTTGCTCCGGGAGAAGATTTCCATCCCATAGGTTTACTTATCTCCAGAGGAAAAAAGATAAATCCCCTGACTGATTACTGGGATAATTCAGGAATATTTTATATCACTACTGATCCGAAAGATCCTTATGGAATATGTAAAAAGGAATGTTTTTACGATACAGATGTGACAGAAGCCCTTCAGTCTTTTCCCATACTTATATGGAACAAAAAACCTTATAAAGAATATAAAGACAGAGAAGAAGCTTCTCGTAGTGCCATAGGACTCGACAGTAAAGGTAATATTCTCCTTATAGCTACAGAAAGTACCATTTCAGGAGGTTTAACCTTGAATGAATTTGCCCGTGCCATATCCACTGCAGAATGGGACTGTGAGAGAGCACTTAACCTTGACGGAGGTTCTTCAACTCAGATGTATATAAAGGGAAAACTATCACTCCATTCCACAGCAGGTCTAATTGGCCATGACAGGGTAAGCAACTTTATAGTGGTACAGAGGGAAAGATGAAACGTGAAACGTGATGTGCTTATCACACATCACGCATCACGCATCACGACTTTACCCGAGTATCTTCTTTGCCGCCTTTACCATATGTTCTGCTGTCAAACCGTATTCCTGATAAATTTTCTTATAAGGTGCGGAAGCGCCGAATCTTTCAATACTGATTACATCTCCCCTGTAGCCTGTATATCTCTCCCATCCCTGGCGGACACCTGCTTCTATAGCAACACATGGAATCCCATCAGGAAGAACTTCTTTTTTATATTCTTCCGGCTCTTTTTCAAAGAGTTCCTGGCAGGGCATACTTACAACCCGTGCCTTTATACCCTCATTAGAAAGTATATTAAAAGCTTCAAGAGCTATATGAGTTTCAGAACCTGTTCCCAGGAGGATAATTTCAGGATTCTCAGAACCGGTTAAAACATATGCTCCTTTAAGAAGCCCCGAGGCACTGTTAAATTTACTCTGATCAAAGGTGGGCACTGGCTGACGGGTCAGTATAAGAGCAGTGGGGCCATGCTGATTATTCAAGGCGGCTTTCCATGCGAAAGCTGCTTCATTACCATCGGCAGGACGTATAACTGTAAGATTCGGAATAGATCTGAGAGCTGCCACATGTTCTACTGCCTGATGGGTGGGACCGTCTTCACCAAGGCCTATACTGTCATGAGTAAAGACATAGATTACCCGGATACCCATTATAGCGGCAAGTCTTATGGCAGGTCGCATATAATCTGAAAATACAAGGAATGTACCCCCATATGGTATTACTCCACCATTAAGGGCCATACCATTCATTATACTTCCCATACCGTGTTCTCTTATTCCAAAGTGCATATTTCTCCCGGTGAAATCTCCCTTTTTAATAGGAGAAAAGCCATCTAAATAGGTATTATTGGAAGGATGAAGATCGGCAGAACCGCCCAGAAGATTGTAAACTTTACCTGCTATAGCATTCAAAACTTTCCCCGAGGAGGCTCTCGTTGCCATAGAAGTTTCAGGTTTAAAGGCAGGAAGATTTTCATCCCATCCTTCCGGTAAAGCGCCACTTATCCACTCTTTAAACTGTAATGCCAGTTCAGGGTACTGAGATGTATATTTTTCAAAGATCTTCTTCCATTCACCTTCGGCTTTTTCACCCTTTTTTAGTGCTTCTCTGTAATGAGCAAGAACATCAGAAGGTATATAAAATCTTTCTTCAGGCCAGGAGAGAGCTTTACGGGTAAGGGCCATTTCTTCATCTCCCAGAGGTTCACCGTGGACTTTGGATTTACCTGATCGGTTGGGGCTTCCGTAACCGATAATAGTATCGGCTATTATAAGAGAGGGCCGTTCTTTCTCTTTTTTAGCTTTCTCTATGGCTTCCACTATCTCTCCGTGGTCATGACCATTAATATGCTGCACAAACCATCCGTAGGCTTCAAAGCGTTTTCCTCTGTCTTCTGTAAAAGTAAGGTCTGTGCTCCCGTCAATTGTTACATAATTATTATCATAGAAATAGATTAACTCATGAAGTCCGAGATGACCTGCAAGAGATGCCGCTTCATGGGTAACTCCCTCCATAAGGTCTCCATCACTTACTATGGCATAAATCTTATAATCTATAAGAGGAAAATCAGGACGATTAAAACGGGAAGCAAGAAAGCGACCTGCTATTGCCATACCGACGCCATTACAGAAACCCTGTCCTAAAGGTCCTGTAGTGGTTTCCACACCTTTTGTAAGATGACTTTCAGGATGGCCCGGAGTTTTACTTCCCCACTGACGAAAATTTTTAAGATCCTCCAGTGTCAGATCATATCCTGTAAGATGTAAAAGACTGTATAATAACATAGAACCATGTCCTGCCGAAAGGATAAATCTGTCTCTATTGGGCCAGTCAGGATGGGCTGGATTATGTTTCAGATATTTAGTCCATAAAATATAAGCTACATCTGCCATACCCATAGGAAGGCCAGGATGGCCGGAATTGGCAGCCTGAATACCATCAATGGCAAGAAAACGAAGGGTATCTACACTTTTTCTGGTAAATTCATCAAGCTTTTCACGGGCAATTTCATCTATCATTTAATTCACTCCTTAATATGTTTAGTTTATAGTTAATTTCATCACAGGAAGGAAAGATTCCTTCATTAAATTTCCATATTATGTTATAATTGACGTGAGGTGAGATATGGCATTAATAATAAAAAAAATAAAAAATTCCATTACTGAATCAGTAAAAAAAATGCTGGAAGAACTTAAATATACTCCGGCAAAAGAAAAAATATTTATAAAACCCAATATTGCCATTCCCACATGGCCAACTTCTCCATATATTACAAACCCTCTGGTAGTGGCAGGTGTAATAGATTACCTTAAAGAAAAGGGATTTACTGATATACTGGTGGGCGATGGACCTGTTCCAATAGATTTCCCTGTAGAAGAGACTTTTTCTGTCTGTGGTTACAGAGAGATATGTAAGGGTGTGAAACTTGTAAATATTGATTTACTATCTAAAAAGAAGATAAATTCTATTTATCTTCCAGAAATAGTCTTTGAAAGGGAATATATAAATGTATCCAAACTTAAAAGCCATTATCAGACAACAGTAAGTTTAGGACTTAAAAATCAGAAGGGACTTCTTTCACCGGAAAATAAAAATTTATTCCACAGAAATCTCCACAGAAACATAGCAGAGCTTGCTTCTGTAATAAGCCCTTCTTTATCTATAATAGACGGTACAAACGGACTGGAGGGAAATGGCCCTGCGGAACTCGGTAAAGAAGTAACAAACTTAAATCTTCTTCTTGGAGGGACTACTTTCCTTGCTCTGGATCAGCTTGCCTGCACCGTTATAGGAGTTGATTATAAAAAGGTTGACCACCTCAGATTTGCAGAAGAAAGGGGATTAAAAGGTTTAGAGAGTGAGATAATAACAGGAGAGAAGGTGGAAAAAGTATTTCATCAGTTTGCTCTTCCCTCTTCTTACTGGAAAAAAGGAAATCTCTACTATTACTGGTCTGATTATACCTGTTCTAAATGTTCACTTGTGGAAGGAAGAATTATAGAAAAAATAGATGAAATACCTCTTGAAATCCTTGAGAAAATTCCACCTTCAGCATTTATTACGGGCACACCAAAGAATAATATACCTGAAGGTTTTAATGTATATTGTCTTGGTAAATGTGCTTCTTTATATTGTAAGGGAACATATTCTCTTTCAGGTTGCCCTCCTGATATAAATAAGGTTTTAAATTTATTATCTACCGTAATTACAGACAATAAAGAATAATGTTAAGAGTTTTCCGGTTTTTCTAACTCCTCGGAAATCTTCTGTATTGAGGCCATTATTTGGGTTGCCTCAAAGGCCATATATAACCCATTATCCAGATGTTTCGCCTTATTATCATTAAAATATTTTTTCATCTCTTCCAGGGCTTCTTCATAAGTATCAAATACTTCTTCTGTAGAGAGAAAAACTTCTTCCAGCAGTTGTAATTCCTCATGATTAAATAAAGATTTATCTATTTTTTTATAATCTCTTCTTGCTGTTTTTATATTATCTTCCATCCAGTTAAGGGTAGCAGAGAATTTTTCTTTAGTAATCTTATTTTCTTTCAGCATATCTGATTCTTTTTTAAGTCTTTCAAGGTTCGGGCAGGTATAGTATTTCTTATTTTCTCCTATCACTATATCTACAGTACTTTCTTCCTTTATCTTTGATATTCTTGCAACATCAGGCCAGCTTGCTTTTCTTCTTTTCTTTGTTTCTTTTAGTTTCTTAAGAAGGGTAAAAGATTTGTGCAGCCTGTTAGTTGCAGATTGCACCATATCCAGTCCATCTAAAATATGATCATTATTTTTATCTTCAAAATATTTATTAATTTCCTCCAGTCCTTCTCTGTGCAAATCAAAAGCCCATTCAATTCTTACCAACTGTTCCCGACCTGTAAAAGTTTCTACTTCGCTTGTTTCTTTTATTTCTTCAAAGGTATTTATAGTTTCGTTCAGTTCCGACTCCATTTCATCCAGAACCTTCTTAAATTCAGTGCCGGTAATTTTCCCTTTACACAGCTCATTACCTGCATCAAGTAATTTTTTCAGAAGAGATGATATGTATTCATCCAGCTCTTCATCCTGCCAGTCAACAAATACTTCTTCCGGTTCTTCTACCAGCTCTTCAAATTCTTCCTCTGATTGTTCAATAGCCTCTAAAGAAACATCACCATCAAAAGCTTCCTCCATTGCAAATAGAAAACCCTCTAATTTTTCTTTATCTTTTTTATCTTCCATATATATACCTCACTTTTTATAAGCCTTCAACTATCAGTATTCAGTAATCAATTTTTATTAAATTATTATTAGCTTTCAGCTTTTTCCTTAAGCTGATTGCTGATAGCTTTAAACATAAAAGGTTTATTTTTACTGAAGCCAATAACTGAAAATTCCTATGCATATAAATTACATAAGATACAAAATTTCCCTCCATAAATAAATAAAAAGAGAGTAAACTCTCTTTTTATTTATAATTTGAAAGCTAAAAACTTAATCTCCTAATAAATTACCCAGTGCACCGGTTATTGCTCCTTCTGCTCCGCCTTCTTTTCCTCCCATAACAGCATCAAGTGCCACACCACCCATACCACCGGTAACAGAATTTAAAGCTCCACCTGCAATACCTTTTAATCCATCAGTTATACCTTTAAGAGGATTCTGCGCCATTCCTTTCAGTCCTTTCAGTCCTTTCAGACCTTTCAGACCTTTCAGACCTTTTTTACCTATACCCTTGGCTTTTTTACCTATACCTTTAGCTGCTTTTCCAACACTTTTTCCAATTTTCATTACAATTCCTCCTATTTAACAATTTATTTTCTGAAGTTACTTTATATTATATAATCACGACAAATTAAAAAAGGTAAAGAGCTTTTAAAAATATTTTCCTCCTTATATTTTCTCTTGTCTTTATATTTATTTTATGTTATAATTTAAACTTACAAAATCCGCCCATAGCTCAGGGGATAGAGCGACGGATTCCTAATCCGCAGGTCGGAGGTTCGATTCCTCCTGGGCGGGTTATTTTATTTAAAGTCTCACATCTAAATCTGAAGCAATAACTCTCAATACACTCTCTTTACTAAAATTATCTTTTACATAATTTAATCCTTTACGGGCAAGTACTTCAAGACACTTCATATCTGTATAAGAATTTACCACTTTCCTGGCAAATTCTTCTACATTATGAGCAATAAGGAGAAATTCCTCTCCCTTAAAGAAACCCTCTGCGCCAACAGAAGTTGTAACTACAGGTATCTTATTATAAAGGGCTTCTACAATTTTACCTTTTAAACCCGCACCGTATCTTAAAGGAGCAACAAATATTCTGCATTTTTTATAATAATCTCTTAGAACTTCATCACTTACATAACCTGTTATTATTATATTATCAGAAGATAATTCAAGTATTTTATCCGAAGGGTTGGAACCCACTAAATAAACCTTTATATCAGGTATTTTAGTTAAAATCAGAGGAAATATCTCTTTTATAAACCAGAAAGCAGCATCTTCATTGGGTGGATGGGTAAAACCTGCAACAAATAAAAGATCCTTTCTATTTTCAAAAGAAGTTAAATTATTCTCTTCTACTTTATCAAATATATACACAGGAAGGACTTTAGCTTTTACTGCAGGAAAATATTTTTTCACTTCCTCAATTTCCACATAAGAAGGATAATAAACGATATTGGCTTTTCTGAATATATTAAACTCTATTTTTCTCCAGTATTCAGGTGTTTCAAAAACCTTCTGTTTCTTTTCTATTTCATATCTTCTCTTTTCCCTTAAATAATGTAAATCATGGCCATAATATAAGATCTTTGCACCAGTATATCTTTTTATAAAATCAATATATTTTATGGTTACATGAGGTCTATTAAAAAATACATAATTTATATATTTTCCATTTCTCTTTATCCATTCTTTCCAGTTATCCCGGTAATAAGAGCCGTACAGCACTTCTATACCCATCTGTTCAAGATCAGATGTATAGGGTTCAGGCCTTAAAAAATTATCGCCTGCGAATTTAACATTAAAGCCCAGTTCAAGAAAAAGTCTTATATACTGAAATATTGTTTTTGAACCGGCATCTTTATCATAATGGGGTACATAGTGATCAATAATTAATATGAGTTTTTTATTCCAGCTCCTCTCTCTTGCCAGGAAGAGTTCAAGTCCATTTTCAAAATGCTCCTTCTCTAAAATTTCTCTCCATTTCTTTAGGAATTTTTCGGCATTTAGTGTCTGATAACTCTTAATACCGCTCTTTATATCTGTCCCACAGGTAAGGCCCTCAAAATGAACCACCACAGATTTCGGCTGATAAAGTACTTTATATCCCCTTTTTCTTACTTCGAAAGCAAGATCACTGTCTTCAGAGTATGCAGGAATATATCTTTCATCAAAACCTCCTGTTTCTTTCCATAGAATTTTTCTTATCATTACAGAGGCTCCTGATATATAATCTACCTCTTTAACATAATTATATTCACTTTTATCAGGATAATCACTTCTCCCGTAGTTCCAGGCAGAGGCATCTTTCCAGACAATCCCTCCTGCCTCCTGGAGTCTTCCGTCAGGATATAGGAGTTTTGAACCTGCAAGGCCTGCGAAAGGATCTCTTTCCATAAGTCTTAAGAGATGTGTTAACCATTCTTTCTGAACACAGGTATCATTATTTAAAAAAACTATATATTTTCCCAGAGCTTCTTTTGCTCCCCTATTACAATTCTTAAGAAAACCCTGATTTTCCTTATTTCGTATAATTTTAATATTTTGAACAAAGTCTGAAATATTTTTTGTCTCATCCTCTGAAGCATCGTCAACTATGATAATTTCATAAGCTATATCGGAGGTATTCCTGAGAATTGAAAGAAGACATCCGTAAGTATAGGTCCATTGATTATAAACAGGAATAACGATTGATACCACAGGGTGTTCCTGTTTTTCAAAACACAGTTTCTCATAAGAGGTTATATTTTCTATAAGATCCAGTTTATAATCAGAAGGAAGAGGTGAATATTTATCCAAATAGACATTAATCCTGTTTCCGAATTCCCCTGTATCTTCTTTTCTTATGTAATAAAGGAATTTTTTAATATTTGTCACATTTATTTTATTTATCGTATGTTTCGGGTCAGATAATAATTCAGAGAGAATTCTGGCAAAAAACCTTCTTTTACTGCCGGGAGGGAAAAGAAAATCCCGCAAATTATTAAATAATCGCTTATCCATATGGGCTCGCTTTTAAAGAGTTAAGTTATTATAACTTCGTGAAAATTTATTTTCATATAAAATTTCTACTATGTCCACAGAGTTTTTAGGAAATCTGAATTTTCTGGAAGCAACAATAAAATTTATAGAGTTATAATCTATAAATTTAATATACAACAAATTTTATAAAAAACAATAAGGATTTTTTCTATAACAAAAATATTTTCAGATGTGACATAATATGACACAGCTATAGTATATAATTTCAATAAATTTTATTATTTTGCAGGTTTTCAATTAAAAGATAAAGAAGTATAGAAAACTAACAGAACAGGGAAGGTATAAAAAAGAAAGGAGAAGGTTTTATTGAATGAAAGAGATTCCTTAATTCTTGGAGCTTTTCTGCATGATATAGGGAAATTTTATCAGAGAACCAGACAGAATCCTTTAAAATATAAAGATGTGGAAGAAGATGTTTATGGCTACGGAGGAGCTCACGGGAAATGGGGAGCTTCCTTTGTAGAGGAATATATTCCTCCGGTCTTCAGAGATGATAATTTAATTAACTGTATTTTAAAACACCATAAGCCGACAAAGGTTCTGGAGACATATGTACACCGTGCAGACTGCCTGTCTGCAGGTATGGACAGAACAAAAGCAGAAGAGAGAGGAGATCCTTACACAACACCTCTTTACTGTTTACTGGAGAACATATCCCTTAAAGACAGAGGGAAAAGGAGTAAATATTCTCACAAACTTCAAAAACTCTCTCTGGAAAAAGACAAAATCTTTCCTGTAGAGACTCATAAGAATACTATAGATAGCAGCAGTTATAATAATCTCTGGAATAAATTTACGGAAGATATAGAGAAAATTATAAAAAAGGATAATTTCAGCGATTATTTCTTTACTTTATATTATATAATGGAGAAATATACCTGGTGCATTCCGGGAGCAGTCTATGTGAGTATCCCCGACATACCTCTTTTTCATCATCTTAAAACAACTGCAGCCATCGCCACATGTCTTTATGATACGAGAGGGAAAGAAGAATTTATTCTTTTAGAAGGTGATATTTCCGGCATTCAGGATTTTATCTATCAGATAAATTCCCCGCAGGACAGTATGAAAGATACGGCAAAAAGACTGAGGGGAAGATCTTTTTATCTGTCTCTCATGAATGAAACTTTTGGAGATTACTGCCTCAATGCATTAAATCTTACTGTGGTAAATAAACTGTGGAGCGGCGGGGGACATTTTGCCATACTGGCACCTTCTACGGAAGAGAATAGAAGGAACATAGAAGAAATAGAAGATAAAATAAATTCTTTTCTGTTTAAGAATTACCAGGGAGATCTGGGTTTTATACTGGGAATCGTGGAATTTTCCTCAGATAAACTGAAAGATTTTTCCTCTCTTCTGAAAGAAATGGGAAAAGTTCTAGACAGGAAAAAGAAAGAGAAATTTTTCAGGCAGATTACAGAGGAAGATTTAATTTTTCCGTTAAAAAAACATGTCTGCCCGGTATGCGGAAAGGATTATGAGGAAAATTCAGATATATGTTTTCTATGTGAAGATCATAAAGAACTGGGGGAAAAACTTCCGAAATATAAATATATTTATAAGATTAATTCCACTGAACCGGTTAATTCTATTATAAAATTTGAAGATTTCTATACTTACTGGGATTTTAAACCTGAAGGCAAACTCGTAACAGGATATTCTATAAACAATACGGAATTTCTGGAGAAACCGGAAGATTTTAACAGGGCAGGTTTTATCTTTTCAGGCAATCATGTTCCCGGAACGGAATATGGTACCATTAAAACTTTTGATGAAATGGCAGATTCGTCGGAAGGAGCAAATTTCCTGGGAGTTCTTCGAATGGATGTGGATAATCTCGGTATGCTCTTTACCCTCGGTCTCGGAGAAGACAGGCCGGAAGATGTATCTCAATCCAGAAAATCCATATCCAGAATAGCTTCCATGAGTTTTTCACTGGATCTCTTCTTTTCCGGCTATTTGAATAAAATATGTGAAGATTTTGAAAATCTATATATTACCTATTCAGGAGGAGATGATCTCTTTATTGCAGGGGCATGGAATGAGATTTTAGATGTGGCAAAAAGGATCAATGATGAGTTTTATTGCTATACGGGGAAAAACCCGGAACTTCATGCATCAGGCGGAATTTACCTCTGTAAAGGGAAATATCCGATAAAAAGAGCTGCAGAACATGCCGCAGATGCTCTTGAGAATGCGAAAAAAGAGACAGATAAAAACAGCCTTAATATTTTTACCTGTAATGTTTCATGGTATAAAATGAATGAAGTTTACAGTTTTGCGGAAAAACTTCTCACATATCTGGAAGATAATAAAATAACCAGAACATTTATATATAACACATTACACCTTTATAAAAAAGACAGGACTTTATTCACTCTTATGGATAATAAAATAACCAGAACATTTATATATAACACATTACACCTTGATGAAAAAGACAGGACTTTATCCATACCTCTTATGAGTAAATTTCTCTATTCATTGAAAAGAAATATAAAAGATGAAGCTGTTCAGCAGGAATTAAAGAATATGTTCAGTTCTCTGTGGGCCTTTGCTCCCGTCTGGGCAGGGATAAGTATGTTAAAAACAAGAAAATGAGGAGGAATGATAA
>Ga0302241_1001581_pt1 | contig 16055 bp, 8 predicted proteins | sample AAG_UR_Arg_MG_FD_193532 | JGI IMG/M metagenome (GOLD analysis project Ga0302241, IMG submission 193532) | Enriched activated sludge microbial communities from anaerobic digester in WTTP, New Holstein, Wisconsin, United States - AAG_UR_Arg | ecosystem: Engineered > Bioreactor > Anaerobic >... | reverse complement strand
CGGCTTGAGCCGTACCGAGCGCCGTGACTGTAAAAACAACAGCCATCAACAAAATCAAAACATTTTGAACAATTTTAGATTTGTTTTTCATCTTTTCCCTCCTTTTGTTTTCATAAAATATTGCGTTTCCTATCCTCAGGCATTTCCATTTCGTATCTTCGGCTCACCCCCTTTCATTTTTCTCATAAGGATTGTGTGTTGTTAGTGCGGTTGTTTGCATCATCATGTGGTGTCATTTTCGGACAATTGATATTAACTCTGATATTGACTCACGCCGGCTCATCAAAAGGAATCAAGTTGAGATTGATTCCGACATTAAATCTAACTGGGTAACACCGTTACCATAACAGTGTTATATTATCAATTATTTTTTTCAAAATATTTTTTATCGAAGATTTCCAAAACAGTTCAAATAGTTACGACCTTTATTTAAAATCATATTCGATTGAAATGTAAAATATTGAAGTTTCCCTGGAACCGCCGCACCATACGTTTTATAAATTCAATTTATAGCGATCCACTCCAAGGGATGTGGCTTCGCTCATTTTCATAAAGTGATGATCTTATCCCCTATGCATCATTGAACCGGTGGAAAGCGCTAAAGCCCTCAGGAAAAACCGGGCGCGGCTGATTTAAAAAATATATGAGGTCGATCCTTTAATCTGTCCTAAATGTAAAGGCACCATGACGATCATCAGCTTCTTAGAACGCAAAGAGAGGAGATTTTTCAATAGGGCGAATGTTGCCAAATGCCTTCAGCGTGATCATCTATACAGCATCCCATATCTTGTGCCCATAGTCTTCTTGACTCTCAAGAGGACGCTAAATATACTCGCCCCACAAAAAGGAAGTCCTTATCAATTACCCCTTCGAGGGTAATGAGAATCTGCTCGTGCCAGGTTCTTACTCGAAGTTTCTCTTGCAGAAGTTTGACAACGAGGAGAGGAGGGCGGAAACTTATTGCGGATGGTGTCGATCCTGGGGTCATCCGCAAAGCCTGAAGCAGGTGAGGATAGAAGAAAAAGGGGGCCTTGAGTTCATTGCCGAACGTGGCATTCAAAATTTTCCCATACCTGGACTTAAGGTAAACTGTTGAGCAGAGTCCTTTCGTATCGCAGTCATGACAACGGCTCGCCAATTCTATAAAAAACTTCCATATATCGCGGCAACCAAGTATGTGTCCTGATCAAAATTACTGATTATATACGAAGCAATAATATGCTATATTGCCACGGTAGGACAGATCATACCGGAACCGCCTTATCATTTGTCAGGGGGAAGACCATGTACGTGATTATTGCCGCTATCGTGGTGCTGGTCATCGTGGTTGCCGTCATGTATAACCGGTTCATCCGCTCCCGCAACCTCCTCAACGAGGCCTGGAGCGGCATTGACGTGCAACTCAAACGTCGTCACGATTTGATTCCCAATGTCGTCGAAACCGTCAAGGGCTACGCCCAGCATGAACGCAAGACATTTGAAGAGATTACCCGCCTCCGGTCCAAAATGACCGATCCGGACATGACGGTGAAGGAAACGGAAAAACTGGAAAGCAGTTTCACCCAGGCCCTGAAAAGTATCTTTGCCCTGGCGGAAGCCTATCCCGACCTCAAGGCGAACCAGAACTTTATCGAACTCCAGAAGACCCTGGCCGATGTCGAGGAGCAGCTTCAACTGGCACGGCGTTACTACAACGGAACCGCCCGGGACTACAACATTATGGTGGAGTCGTTCCCGAACAATATCCTGGCGTCCCTTTTTCATTTCGATAAAGCGGAATATTTTGAAATCGAACTGGCCACGGAACGGGAAACACCGGAAGTTAAATTCACCTGAACATTTTATTCCGCATGGAGGAGATCATGCTCCGGAGGTCTTTTCCCCTTCTTCTCACCCTGTTGTGGCTGTTTTTTCCCCCTGCTCCGTCTGTATATGCCGTTGAACCGGATAACAGCGAAAGAGTACTTTCCTTCCACAGTGATATCACGGTTCATCCGGACGCTACCATGACTGTGGCGGAAACCATCACGGTTTACTGCGCAGGCCAACAGATCAAGCGTGGCATCTACCGGGACTTTCCCACGCGATATAAGGACAGCTATGGTCAGACCTATAAGGTTGATTTTTATGTGCAGGAAGTCCTGCGGGATGGAGAACCAGAAGACTTCCATACGGAGGATTTGAAAAACGGCGTCCGGATCTATATGGGCCGCCAGAACGTTTTTCTTACCCCCGGTTCCTACACCTACCGGATTACCTACGCGACGAACCGGCAACTTGGGTTTTTCAAGGATTTCGACGAGCTCTACTGGAACGTCACCGGTAACGGCTGGACGTTACCCATAGAAAAAGCGTCGGCCGTAGTCTGTCTGCCGGAAGGCGCGGCGGAAAATTTACGGGAGGTGGATGCCTATACAGGTTATACCGGGTCAAAGGAAAAAAATTTTACCTCATCAACCGCCGATTTCGGAACCATCGTCTTTGAAACCACGCGCCCCCTGGCCCCCGAACAGGGTTTGACCATTGTGGTCTCCTGGCCGAAGGGATTTGTCGCGGAGCCATCGACCACCGTCAAGGCCAGGTATTGGATGAATGATAACCGGGGTACGTTGGCCGGGCTCGGCGGGTTGTGCATCCTGTTTCTCTACTATCTGCTCGTCTGGTCCCGTCACGGCAAAGACCCGCCTCGGGGCACAATCATTCCTCTTTTCGAACCACCGAACAAGCTATCCCCGGCGGCGATTCGTTTTATCTCCAACATGGGGTTCGACCAGAAAGTATTTACAGCTGCCGTGATCAACATGGCGGTCAAGGGATACCTCTCGATCCATGAAGGAAACGGACAATATACTCTGAAGAAAATCGGAACGAAGGAAGACGATCTGAGCCGGGAGGAAAAAGCGGCGGCGGCGAAGCTGTTCACCAAATCGACCGAAATGATCAGCACTGAAGGCGAGGACAACGGGCTGGCCATTCACAGGGCGCGTGTTGATCTGCAGCTTTCCCTGAAAAACACCCTTGACCGGACCTACTTCTCGACCAACCGACAATATTTTGTGATCGGCCTCGTCATTTCCTTCATCCTTCTGATCGGGAGCAGTGCCCTTGGTCCCTCGGCCACAGCACCGCTGGCGATCTTCATGTCCGTCTGGCTCAGCGGCTGGACGTTCGGTGTCGTGATTCTACTGATTCAGGTTTTTTCCCTCTGGAAGGAAGTATTATCCGGAGAAAACCATCGGGCCGTACTGCGAAAGAAGGCCGTCACCCTGACCTTATTTTCCACTCCCTTCGTCTTTTTTGAACTCGTCGGCATCGCCATTGTCGTTTTTGCCGCATCCCTGGCGATCATCCTGATCATGGCAGCCATGGTTTTTATCAACTTGCTTTTTTACCGGTTAATGCGCGCGCGGACGCCTATCGGTAGAAAACTCATGGACGGTATCGAAGGGTTCAGGATGTACCTCGCCACGGCCGAGCGGAACCGTTTGAATCTCCTCAATCCGCCTGACCGGACGCCGGAACTCTTTGAGAAGTACCTGCCCTATGCCCTGGCTCTGGATGTGGAACAACAGTGGTCGGAACAGTTTTCCGACATTTTGGCTCAGGCCTCCAGGACGGATGCGGGTTATACTCCACGCTGGTATGAAGGAACGGCCTGGCGGGATGCGATCCCATCCCATTTTACGTCCGGACTCGGCAAATCCCTTTCCTCGGCGGCGGAGACTGCCGTAGCGTCATCCTCTTCTTCTCCCGGTTCTTCCTCAGGTGGCGGAGGCGGCGGTTCCTCGGGTGGTGGTGGCGGCGGTGGGGGTGGCGGCGGCTGGTAAATTGACGGAATATCTTCATGAAATTGAGGAGAAAACCATGAAAAAACGGATTTTACCGGTTACCATTGTATGGGGAGTGCTTTTTACATCATTCGTTTTTGCAGCGTGTGAGCAGTCCCGCCCCCTTCCCGAGCCGTGCCTGAAAGCACATCCGATGCCCTGCGATAACGGTGAAGAAACGGGCATGATGATATTTTGCGACAAGCTGAAGGCTCACGAGGACATGAAAGCCGTGCCGAAAGGTGCCCTGGTCCTTGAGGAGCACAGTCTGAACGCGCCTTTTACGAAAGGAGGAAAATCGGGGCGGAAATCGACGAGCCGATCCCGAAGCTCAACGCTGTGCCGGATATGATGAATTGCCTCATGATGCAAATGATGCCGGGAAACTGTATGGATCGCGATGTTCAACCGTCAGAACAAACCGGGGAAAAAGCAAAAGCACTAAAACACCAGCATTATGGATAAGCACGCTCAAAAGAACAAGGATCTGCCATGAAAATATCATTTTTATTTCTCTGCTTGATCGTTTTGTTTAGCGCAGGTGCGTTCCGCACTTCGGCAGCACCACTGCCCCGTCTCGGACCCGTCGATATCAGCGGCGTCATCGACGACGTGAGCTGGATACCAGAAACGACTGTCCTGGGTAAACCCGGCATGTCCGGCAGCGCCGGTCGGGACCGCGCCTTCTCGCCGCATTTTCGCGTGAAATTGACCGATTTTTCAGGCGTTGATGCCTCAACCGCCATCGCCATGACCCGTTATTTAGACTGGAACGCATATAATAACGACGGAAGCCCTTCCAAGCCGACGTTTGTCCTTCTTAAGATCGACTATCCGGATAAAAATTACCTGAAGAAGGGGATGAAGATCAAAGTCCTTGCCTACACCATCGGGGGCGATGAAGGCGGAACATGGGCCTCTTTCGGGGGAATCGAATTTCTGAACCAGATCACAGATGACAATTACATCCGGCGCTACCTGGAAAACAGCTTGGAATCCCCAGGTTTTGGCGGTAAAATGTTCTGCACTTACGAACTCTACGGAAAGGAACCGCAAGGCGACAAGCAACAACTTTACCTGTGGGCGTTCTGCATGGAATATTATATCGAGGGGGGAGTACTGCAGGAAGGAACCGGCGTCAGTATGCCGGTTGTCCTGGTGTCCGTTCCCTCCTGTCACAGCGATTTGATCGAAACGCATTTCAAACCGGCCGACGGGGAAGATTACGGCAACAGTATCCGGAGGCTGTTTCCCCAGAAGTATCTTCCGGCCATCTTCGCTCCTGGTGATGCGTATAACCGCAGAGCTGATACCCTGCAGCAGAAGGCCAGAGAAAATGCCAGGATTTACTACCATTTGAAATGACAGGATCAGGAAAGCTTGTCCTGCGACAGGTGCTTCCTTCTTTGATCTTTGATCTGCATGAGGCGTGTTTCATTATGTCATTTGGTTGTTGTGAAGATAAAAGCAAACAAGGGAAACAATAAGTCACTCAATTCAAAGGAGATGCGGTATGAAAAAGTTTCATTTTGTTCATGGGTTGGTCGTTTTAGTCAGCGTTTTTTTTGTCATGGCCTTTTTACCTTCCGTTTCATCAGCAAGCGGCACCATCAAGCTCAACCCGGGAGCAACTGTTACACTCAGTAGCGCCGACGTTTACGGCCAGGGTGGGGGCTGCCAAATTCCCAAAATAAACTGCGGTGGCACATCGTCGGCCAGTCCTTCCGATAAAAGCATCCGGGCCAAAGCCATAGCAAGTTTAAGTGGCAAAGGCTCTTACTCGGCCAAAGTGGGCGAGCGTTTCTATGTTGCCAGGGGCGACAGTGGTCAAACCTACGGACGGGCAAGGATCACCATCTCCGGCATCTCCTATTACGGAACGGTAGGCGCTCTGGGCATCGCTGCCGGCAAGGGTGTCCTGAGAATGGGCGTGTCGGGCGGTCCCCAGAAGGACATCCTTGTTGCAGCCGGAGGGGGCGCGGCAGCTAAAGTCTTCCAGAACAGCAATATCTCTTCCACAGTCGAGATGGAAGTAAAATCCGGCGAGGCCTACGATGCATACCTCGAAATCATCGCATCCGCAGGGAGCGGCTCCCTGGTCAGCCCGGCGGAAGTCAACTTTTATGACGACAACAAGCGGGCATCGTATCAAAACATCAGGGTGGATATCATTTCTTCCGGTGCACCGATCAATGTGGGCGACCCCGGGCCCGGACAGGTCTTCTTCTATGACAACCATCAATGCAAGTCCAACAATCCGAACGACTGGCTGAGCTTCAACACGGGGGCCAAAATCGCCGACCTGACCACATGGAAGGTCGGAAGCACGAGCCAGAACTGGAACGACCGTATTTCCTGCATGAAGATCGGTCCCGGCGTCAGCAAGGTCATTGTTTACCAGCACATCAAATACGGCGGCAAAACGAAGACCTTTACCCGGACGTCCAGCAATCCGAATGGGGTCTGGGGTCTCCAAGGCGACTGGTGGGACGACAGTATCAGTTCCTTCAAAATTGAGTAGCACCACGGGGTATAAGCACTGAAAAACGGCGGATGCTTCCACGATCATGAAGCGTCCGCCCTTTTTTTATGCAGAAATGAGTACCCGATGCTCCCGACTGTCTTAATCCACAAGAGCTTTGCCTGCTTCTTTGTCACCGGAAACAGATTCGCCATTGGCAAAATATCGTCTCTAAAATTACCTTTTCAGGGTCAAAATGGGCCGCTTAAGGCTTTTCGCCGGCCAGTTGATACTACTCATCGCAGAAGCTGGATCAGGACGGTAATCCCGCAAACGGCATTGTGATTAGCGAGTATTGAGAACGTTGCCTAACAAAAGATGTTACCCAAGCCTGGTAATCTTTTTGAGCTTCACTTGTATGGCCGTGTTTAGCTCAAAGGGGTTTAAGTTTTCAAGTTGTTTTGTCAGTGTAAGCTTGACCGATTCATTGATGTAAATTGATTACATGATTCTTTGATAGGGTGTTTTGGGCTCATCATGTTTCTTAATGATTTTAGAGCCGATACAATCTTTTTCAATGGGTTTGACCGAGGGTAGGAGGCGTTGTCGTTTTTGTGACAGGCCTTGCCGCGTGTAAAGTTTACGGGCTGTATTCGATCAGTAAAATGACGAAGAAGGTGATAATTGAGAAACTCACTGCTGTTGTCGGAATCAAAGCCCAGGAGCGGAAACGGGAGTATTTTTTCGACATCCCGAATTTGTTCCAGCAGTCCTTATGCCGCTTGTAAAGAACCGCATGATACTCTTCCCTTGCCTGGGGACTCATAAATATACCTCCGTTTCCGAACTGTTCCTCGGTAACATTGATTTATGAGTCAACGTAAACTTTTTATAAGACCCTTCGGTAACGTTTTATTTGAGGCAATTCACATCCAAATTTATCTTTGACAGACGGGTAATTTTTGACTATAGTTACAGTCAATTAGAGACAAGTTTTACCCACGAAAATTGTTATCACTGAGGACGCTGCCGGGGTATTTTCCTTAGGCTGCACCGCGTGGACGACCCGGCGGTTCTTTCTCGGTCATGAAATCGCATATCAATCCATGGAGGAAAGCATGCACACCGGGAAGAAAAATGGAAAAACAACCGGCAAACAAACTAAGGCGTCAGCCGGTCGCCTGAAGAAACCAAAACCTTCTCAAATTCTTTCATCCTCAAACTCAAAAAAAAGAACGGCTCTAAGAGCGGCGTCGACGAAACGGGCCACCGCCGTGAAAAAAGCTCTCGGTGGAGAAAAAGCGACGGTCGCCAAAAAAGCAGCCTCTCTCTCCAGCCGCTCTACATCCCCCAAGAGCGCTGCAAAGAAATCGACCGTAAAGAAAAAACCGGTTATCTTGTCTCAACAAACCGGTCTGAAAAAGGGGACAGCCAAAAAGGCAGCACTCAAAAAAACGCCTGTCGTAAAAAAGTCCACTGCCAAATCCTCTGCGCACAAAACCGTCGCAGCGAAAAAGCCATCGCCTGGCGGCGTGCGGAAAGCGGCCATAAAAAAGCAAGCGACAACAGGAGGCGCTCAGGTTGCACGGCCCGTCATCCATTTTGAAAAAATATGGGATGTCATTCGAGAACGGCTTCCTGCGGACCGCCGGATTGCGGTGCGCCGTCCCGACGATTTCCTGGTTTTTGATCTGATCTTGCATAATCTGACTCTAGTCACCGCCGGAACGAAGCCTATTTTAGTGCGCAAGGGCCCCAACGCGTATATCGTCGCCGAACTGCCGCCGCAGAGCTTCGGCGAAGAGGCGTTTCTGGAGGGCCAGACGGATGTCAATAAAGACGAAGAGTTCCCTGAGGTATCTGAAAATCCCGACTATCCGCCCAAAAATGTGCCCGCCGACGACTCCGAACCCCTGGATCCACTGCCGTCGGCGAAAATCCGGATGGCCGGGCGAAGTCGCATCGCGTTTACCATGCCGGCCGACAAAGATGAAATTCCCTACACGCTTCCGGCCGTTCTCGATGCGTTTCGCACCTGGCCTTTACGCCTGGACGTCATTGCGCTGCCGGAACGGACGCTGAGCTTTGCCGGAAGCGACGAGATCGTTCAAAAGCCGGATCGCAACTGGCTCAAAGACGTTGTAAAAAGCTCCAGCTGGAGCGCTGCAAAGGACCTTCTTGCCGACGCGCTGGCTCGCTCGGGTGTGGCCAAGGCGCAGAAACTGATTGATACTGCGGCCCGGCGCCTGGCGGACAAAACCGCGCAGCTTTTGGCAAAAAAACAGATCGACGGCATTGTCGACACGCTCCAGCGTGATATGACCTCGTCGATAGATACGATCGTCCGTCAGGTTCCGGGCTTGCGCGCGTCGGGCCTGCGCGATACGGCGCTTTGTGCGTTGACGTTTGAACTTCTCGGACGCCTGGCGGGAAGCCGCCTGAAATTTCCCTTTGCCCCGGAGGTTTGGAAAGTTTTTGTTCCGCATGAGCCGGCGCCGGATGTAACGGCGCTGGAGATGCCCTATCGTCTGCACCTTTCGCCCATCGGTTCCGCCCGCTGGCAGCACCGGGACGGCGCGTTTACGGCCAACAGTCGCACGGAACTATGGCACACAAGACTATCCACCACCAAAAGCGGCATCGGACCGGATGCGTCCTCCAAAGTCCGCGCAATCTGGTCGCCCGATTGTGCTGAAGATGAAGCGGATATTTTTCAGTACCTCGATCCCGTTTGTCCATATCGCATGAGCCTCGATCCGCTGGATCGCCGCATGCTGGTCCGCCTGATGGCGGGATTCAATGAAAAGCGCTTTACGCCAAAAGCAAGCGTCGCCAGGCGGCTGATACTCACCGCGTTGGGCGGTTTTCTGGATTCGGAAGGCAACTGGACGGAGCGCCCCGGCGATATCGGCCTGGAGCAGTGGCGGCATTTGACCACGCTGGGGCGCGACCATTACGTGCGTGTGGTCTATGCGGGCTTTTTGTGTCCCTTTGGCCATGCCGCCTCGCTCATCAAAGTGACGGAGCGCAAGTTCGAATATCTGGATACGACCAATAAAAAGAACCGCGTGGCCGTCTTGAGCCAGCGGTTCTTTATCGTTGTGCGCGAACGTGTCAAATCGTTTGATGGCAGCGTCCACAAAGATTTCGCGGGCCGCAATTTCCCGTTTCAATCGGTGGAGATTCTCACGCGTGTCACGCCCAATCTTCAGCCGCCGGAGGCCTGCAAGCTCCAAAAAGCCGCTACTGCGTCATCCGATAAGGCCTTTTACACCGATGTGCCGCCGCGGGCCGCTTTCTGGCCGATGATCCAAGGTGGCGACTTCTCCTTTCAGCTGGCTGCCACCGACCTCGGCGGCAACCGCATGACGTTTGCCATGCCGCTTTTGTTCGTCGGCGCGGAAGTGAATTTTGCCAAGCCCGACGGCCTCATTGAGGCATACAACCGCAAGGGCTACCAGAGTAAAACCGAGATGCGCCGCACCACCTTGATGGGCAACGCCAGCATCTGTTATGCGCCGGTCAAGACCGGCACCAAAGGTGACCCGAGGCTGCGCACATCGTCAATGACCTTCAACGCCGGGCATGTAACCTATACCGATCATCTCCGGCCGCTGTTTTATCCGCAAGTGGAAAAGGCCGAAGTCGGCATCCGCTCCGTCCAGAAGCTTTTGGGAAGAGACGATGCAGTCGTCGAGGTCCGGTATCCGGACGTCTACAAGACGCAGGGCTTCGGGGGGGACAATTCCGGCGAGCTCTTTCTGGAGGCGCTTTCCGATTACGATTTGAAATTCGGCGAAGACGCGTCACAGGCCAAAAGCGACGGCCTGGGGGCGCTTTGCACGCCGGGCATGGCCATTTCCGGCCTGTCGCGCACGATGGGACCGGCGGCCGACCGCGACAAGGTCACCGCCAATACGTTTGATCCGGTCAGTTTCTTCAAAGACGCCCGGATTCTGGGCGGAATATCGCTTGCCGATCTGCTGGATATTGTGGTGGGGCTCGATGGCGGCAAGGTTCCGAAGATGGTGAGCGAAGAACTGCACAACCGTATCGAGGCTCGCTTTACCTGGGACACGGAAATCAAGAAGAGCGATCCGCTGGAGCTGTTCATCCCTAAAGCGGACGGCCAGAAGCCCACGCCGTTTGTCGTGAAATGCATAACAACCGTGCCGATCGGCAACCCCGAGGCCCTGACCTGCGAGGCTCACGCCTCTTTGAGAAATTTCAAGGTCAATCTGTTCGGATTCATCATTCTCTGGTTCGACAGGCTGGAATTTTCCGCCAGCGCCGGAAGCAAGCCGGATGTCTCCGCGGTCATGCATGAAAAAGATGCCGTCACCTTCGGCGGCCCGCTGGAGTTTGTCAACGACCTCAAAGACTACATCCCCATCGAAGGCTTTTCCGATCCGCCAAGCCTTTCCGTCACGCCCAGCGGCATCACGGCCAGTTATTCGCTGAACCTTCCCAGCATACAGGTCGGCATCTTTGCGCTTTCCAACCTCTCTTTAGGCGCGGGATTTTCGCTGCCGTTTGATTCCAACCCGGCACTCGTCAAATTCAACTTTTGTCAACGGGAAAGCCCCTTTAATCTGACCGTGTCCTTCCTGGGCGGCGGCGGCTTTTTCGCGCTGGGCCTCGGAACGGAAGGCATACGGGAAATTGAAGCCGCGCTGGAATTCGGGGCGGGCGTTTCCATCGACCTGGGCGTCGCCAGCGGCGGCGTGGAAATCAAGGCGGGCGTTTACTTCCACTGGCTCCAGGTGTCGGACACCAAGACGGTGGAGCTTACCGGCTATGTCCGCATCCACGGCGAACTGTCGATCATCGGCATCATTTCCGTGTCGCTTACTTTCAATCTGTCTTTGAGCTATCTCAAGGAAAACGGCGCATCGACGGTCTGGGGCGAAGCCGAGCTGATTGTGGAAATTGAAATTCTGTGTTTCAGCACCAGCGTTTCCGTCATCTGCCGACGTGAATTCAGCGGCGGGGCGTCCGACCCCACGGTGCAGGATCTTATTCCCGACCCATCCACTTGGACGGATTACTGTTCGGCCTTTGCCGAGGAGGTGGCCTGATGCTCAAGCAAAGTCTCATCTGGACGACTCTACCCAACGGTGTAAGCGACGATGGTCAATCCCTGCGGCTGTCCGTACTGCTTTCACCGCGCCTGACATGCGATCCGGCGGACGGCACGGTTTGGCTGCATCAATATCCGGACTTTGTCAACTGGCCGGAATTCTTGAGCCGGTCAACGTTTATCGTCCATTTCGGCGGCGCGTCCGTAAGCGTCAAGGCCAATGATTTTTCCGGCAAAACCCGTATCGATACGCAGGTGGCCCAAGCCGACCCGGCAGTCTGGAAGGCACTTTTTCCGGAGCCGGAAAAAGTCTGGGTGGCCGGATTTCAGTTCCAGGATTTAAGCGGCAGGTTTGTGATGTCTTACAACACGCGCGAGCTTCATGGGCTGGTGCGCAATCTCTATGCGAAACTCGCCAAAAGCGCCGGCGACCGTCTCCCGAAAGTGTCTGAGCTGCTCGATGATCCGCAATGGAAACAGGTCATGGCGGCCATTGCCCAAAATGACCGCTACTCCCTCGATTACGAGACAGGCGATGACCCGCAAAAAACTACCAAACTGCCCCATCCGGCGATGCTTCTTAAGAAGATTCGACAGGGGTATTCCGATAAGAGCCCCTGCGGCGAACTACTTGCACGCTTCCAGCTTTTTCATACGCCGCCTTCCACGCCCGAAGAGCAGCGCTACAAGGTTGATCCCCAGGGGCCGGTGAAACCCGGTGATCCGCGGGCGAATCCGAAAGTCACATGGCGAACGCACAAACGCATGGAGCTTCCTCAACCTGCGGATTTCGCCAAAAAAATCGACTTCCATCAGATCATTGCGGCCATGAACCAGTATCCGACGCTCTTGCGGAAACTGGGACTGGTGACGGACATTCTCATCAACAAAAATGCGTTTACCGCCTCGTTGCAGGAAAAACTGTGGGTGGAAGTTGTTTTGCCCACGGGCTCGCACGGTGTCACACACACGCCCGCTGCGTCGCCCCGCACGCAAACCAAACTTTCAGCATCCACCTTTGCGCCCGTGTCCCGGCCGGATGCCGACGCGCTGCCCGGCGACTATCGCGTAAGCGACGGCCTTTTGCGTCTCAACAAGGATCAATGGGATCTGCTTCAGGCCGATGTGGACGGCGCCGGTCACAAACTGATGAATTTTGCCCGCACGCTTGCGGGAATGACCCAAAACCACAAATTCATTCAAGCGAAAACGAAACAACTGGATCCGACCTCTCGAAAGGAAAAAGAAACCGGTGTGCCCGCTCTGCGTAACGCAGGCCTGATGCTGCTGCACACGGACCGCGCCAAAATGCTGGAAAACGCCTTCTTACGCAATAAGCAAATCAATCAGCCGGTGGAGAATATCCATGGGCAGATCTCCACGCCGCCGCCTCTATTGTGGGCTGAAGACCTTGTCCGCGGCTGGCGCATTGATATCTGGGACGACAAAACCGGCCAGTGGCGCTCGCTCTGCCAGCGCGAAGCTGTCTATGATTTGCATCAGGGCGACGTGACGGTGAGAGTTCCGCTGGAGGAAGGCACGGTGCGTCTGGCGGCAACGAAATCTCCTGATCCCGCGTCCAATCAGGATGTCATTTACCTGCATGAAGCCTTGCTTTCCTGGACAGGCTGGAGCCTGTGCGCGCCGCCGCCCGGCCGGACCATTGACAAAGACGACAAGCCTGCGGACGCGGCCGCCGACGTCCCGCCGGGGCTTCACCTGAAAACGGACTTTAAAGCGGCAAAAGGGTCGCTGCCCCGTCTGCGCTACGGACGCAAATACTGGATTCGCGCGCGCATGACGGATCTGGCCGGCAACTCGCTTCGGCCGCAAACAAACGATTTCGGCCCCGAAGCGCCCCAGACCAATGCCCGAAGCTATCTTCGCTTTGAGCCGATGATGCCGCCTGCGCTGGCGCTTATCCGGCCCAAAGGAGCGCAAAATCCGGAAGCCCCGGCGGAAGGCGAATCCATGGATCATCTGGCGATCCGCACCTTCAACGAAACCTACAATGATCCGGCGCCCTCGGGCCAAAAGGCACGGCGCGTGGTCGTGCCCATGCGCACGACACTGCGCGAAGCCGAACAGCACGGCATGCTCGACTCACAGGGAAAACTTGACGCGCAGGCCTACAACATGCTGGTGAACAAAGACGCTGCGCTTCCGGAAGCGGTCATTACCGTGACCGGGCCGCTGACCGGACCGGCCGGCGCATCTGCAACCTATGCAGTCTTCGATGAAGCAGGCCCGCTACCCTATCTGCCCGATCCGTTGGCCTCGGTGATTGCCGCACGGATCTTCAACCTCACCAAATGGGATGACACCGAGATCATCAAGATTCCGTTTTATCCGCACGGCCGTTGGCCGGATGCCCTGCCGTTTCAGATTGTCATTTCCGAAGCCTCCGGCGTCCCGACTTATGACGAAGCCACGCACACGCTGTCCATACCGCTTCCCAAGGCCGAGCGCGCGACACTTCGCCTCTCCGTCATGCCGGGCGATCAAAAGACGCTCGATCTGATGGGTGTCTGGAGCTGGCTTAGCGATGCCGAAAAGATCGCACAGGGTAAAAGGGCTCAAACCGGTCAACACTGGATGCTGACACCCTGGCGTGAAATCGGCCTTGTACACGCGGTTCAAAAACCGCTGTTGCGTCCGGCCTTCAAGGCGTTCGGCATCGACCGCGATTTTGCCTCTACAGCGGCTCGACCCTGGTTTCGGGCGGAAGTCAGCCTCAAGAGCACCGATCACATTGATCTTCTGGCCGAGTGGCATGAACCCAAAGACGATCCGGCGGTCGCTGCGGGAAGCGATGTGACGCGTACCGACCATGCCTTTTCCGTCAAGATCACCGATCCGGAATCGTACGCCGGCAAGTCCGACCACCAGCTGGTCGCGGATTTCGATGATCTGATAGACGTGGCGCGTTTCAAGAAGCATGAGTTTTCCGACACCCGATACAGGCGCATCGAGTACTGGATGAACGCCACGACGCGCTTCCGCGAGTACCTGACGCCCGATATCCTGCTTACAAAAGATAAAAACGGCAACTTTATTCAAGACGCCAAAGGAAATTATATTCCCGACGACAGCCGTATTAAAGTTACCGGCGACAGAATTGTGGATTGGATTCCCAATTCCGCGCCGCCGCCCGCGCCGGAGGTGCTCTATGTGATTCCGACCTTCGGCTGGACACGCCTGGCCAGTGGTAAGACGAAGAAAACCTGGCGTCGCGGCGGCGGATTACGCGTTTATCTGAACCGCCCCTGGTATGTTTCGGGCTACGGCGAAATGCTGGCCGTGGTGCTGCCGCCGGCCGGTTTTACACAAGACCCCAACGACAAACCCGCCGCCCAGCCGCTCAAGAGCTTTGTGTCGCAGTGGGGTAATGACCCCATCTGGAAAAGCCCGTTTGTGCCGGGCGTTGCGCCCCGGCGCACAGACTTTCCGCTTCAGCGCCTGAAGCCGGATCCGTCAGGCAAGTGGCTCCCCAAATTTGCGGCGGATACCAAGGAATTCGACCAGAAGCCCGGCGATTTCCAAACGACGAATCTGAAGCCGCCCGCGCTTACCGCGCCAAACACCAGCGTTGAAGTGGCACCGCATGACGTGTTTTACGACGAGGAGCGGAGGCTATGGTATTGCGATATCGAAATCGAGGCGGGTGCATCGTATTACCCGTTTATCCGACTGGCGCTGGCGCGCTATCAGCCGGTAAGCATCATGGGTGCCCATCTGTCCGACGTCGTCATGGCTGATTTCATGCAGCTTGCGCCAGACCGTTGGCTCAATGTCACACAGACAGCCGACCGGCGTTCGCATCGCGTCGCGGTTTTTGGAAATACCTACTCGGATTCCAGCGGTTCCCAGGAAGCCCGCCTGTCGCAGTCAAGCGTGGTGAGCGGGCCCCCCGGTCTTAAGCCGCACGCGGAACAGCCGGCATCCGTCGCAAAAAAGAGCGTGATTGAAATCTGGGTGGAAAAATTGAATCAGGCCGAGGGCGACGATTTCGGCTGGGAGCGTGTTTCCGACGCCATCGTGAAGCAAGACAGCCTGATCGTCAAGCCGGTCGATGGAAATCTGAAGCCGGAGAGGAAGATCGACAAAACGCTGCTGGCACAGCGTAATAAGCGCGCCCGGGATTTGAGAAAGGCGCATGATTATACGGCCCTGCTCAACGAGAACCTGATCGAACCGGAGTTTTTGCAGCCCGTGCTCTGGGAAGGCGTCGTTTCGCTTGCGCCCAAGGCATCACTGGATGTGCCCTACCGCCTGGTCATTGCCGAATATGAGGAGTATCTCATCGACGATCAGACACCATACAGCCCGACGCCGTCGAAAAAAGACCGCAGGCTCGTTTTCGTCGAACACGTCCGTATTTAGTCGCCAGAAACGCTTAGGGGGGGTAGGGGACGGGACGGGGTAGGGGACGTCCGTAAAATACTAAGGACGGGGTAGGGGACGTCCGTAAAATACTAAGTTGCTCGTATAAAACTATGCAGAGCGTAAGAAGAGAATAAGGGGACGGGGTAGGGGACGTCCGTAAAATACTAAGTTGCTCGTATAAAACTATGCAGAGCGTAAGAAGAGAATAAGGAAATGATTGATTTTGGAACAGAGAGGTCGTGAGAGGTAAGGGATGCCGAGATCAGCGAGACTGGATACTCCGGGTGTTTTGCACCACATC
>Ga0302241_1001574_pt1 | contig 16126 bp, 8 predicted proteins | sample AAG_UR_Arg_MG_FD_193532 | JGI IMG/M metagenome (GOLD analysis project Ga0302241, IMG submission 193532) | Enriched activated sludge microbial communities from anaerobic digester in WTTP, New Holstein, Wisconsin, United States - AAG_UR_Arg | ecosystem: Engineered > Bioreactor > Anaerobic >... | reverse complement strand
AGTCCAATACCTCTTATACGATTAATTATCTCACTATCTCCACGATAAAACTTTTCAAATAAACAGGGAATAACATTCTCTGGTATTCCTATACCTTTATCAATTACACTTATCTCCCAAAATTTATCTTTATCTAATAAATTTATAAAAATGTCACCACCATGTGGAGAATATTTAATAGCATTACTTAACAAATTAATAATAACTCTGTAAAGCATATCTCTATCTCCTGTAATGATGCAAATATAATCTTTGGGATCAAATATTATATTATGTTTTTCAGTCTGAGCGGAAAGCATATCTATAGCATCATGGATAATAATACTCATATCCAGCTCTTCTTTCTTAAAATTATAACATCCGGCTTCAAGTCTGGATAAATTCAGTAAATTATTTATAAGATCCAATAACCTGGAAGATTCTTCATGAATAATACCAAGATATTTTTTTCTTTTATTTTTATCCAGATATTTTCTAAGAAGTATATCTGCAAAACCTATAATTGAAGTAAGAGGACTACGTAATTCATGGGTAACCATAGAGACAAAATCTGATTTCATATTCTGAATTTTTTTTATATGTGTTATATCATGAAAAATTATGACTTTACCTGAAATCTGACAAAACAAATCTCTTATACTGGCAGAAACTATCTCAAAAGTTCTATCTTCACTGGCTATAAAAAGCTCAATAGAATTAACTTCATCTCCCTCTCTGGTACCTTCAATTAAATCTCTAAAATTAGTATGAGAAATTAAATTTATATACTTCTTACCTTCAACAGAAGATGATATTACCTTAAAAAGTTTTTCTAAAACAGGATTAATTAAAATTATCTCATGTAACTCATTTAGAACCATTACACCATCTGATAAACTTTTAAGGACTGCTTCCATCTTAACTTTCTCAAAGGTTATTTTACGATTTAAAATTTCTAATTCCTGTGCTCTATGTTTCTCCAGATCATAAAGACGAGCATTCTCAATTGCTATAGATGCCTCATCTGCTATCATAGCCAAAAACTTAAGTTGATCTTCAGTAAAATCCTTGGCAGAAGAAGCCCTTCTCAAATTCAAAATACCTCTTAACTGAGATTTAACTTTAAGAGGCACACAGAGGCTGGATTTTATATCTTCTTTTCTGGACACAATATTAACAAATTCGCCATTATCAACTTTTCCCACTAAAAGTAATGGTTCTCCTGTAAGGGCTACTTTACCGGAAATACTTTCACCAATTTTCACTGATACATCTTTTAATTTAGCCATATCTAAACCATGAGCCACCTTAATTACTAATTCATTTTTCTCATTAAGAAGCATTATTGAACCTGCTTCTGCGTTTAAATATTTTATTGTCATATTCATAATAAGTTCAAGTACTTCTGAAATATCAAGTGTTGAATTAATAGCTTTAGCTATTTCATATAAAGCCAGTAACTCTTCTGAAGATTTGTGAGATGAAAATTTATCACTCATATATACATAATATCCAAATAAACAAATAAAATATAATAAATTATTATTAGCTATCAGCATTCAGCTATCAACTTTCACCTTTTTTCCTTAAGCTGATTGCTGATAGCTGCCTGATGATAGCCTTAAACATATAAGTTTATTGCTACTGAATCTAATAATTTAGCAATAATAAAAATTCCTATGCATATAAATTAAATTAAAGAGCTTAAAGCTTTTTTTTGTTTTCTCACTTCATATCTTATTCTGCCTAAATTAGCACCCTTAGTAGCAACTATAACCAGAATTTTATTATCTGATACAGGTTCCATAGCAATAACATTATCAACATATTCAATAACAGAATGTGTAACAGCACCCTTAGATAATTCCTGACCCATAATCTCGGCAGATTTTAAACCCTTAGAAGATAATTCTGCCACACCATTTAAATCATCAGGAGAAAAATTCTCTACTACACTATTTAATATCTTACCATTGAAATCAACTATTAAACTTGCCACTACTCCACCAAGACGAATAAATTCATTTAAAATATTTTCTGCAGACAAATTACACCTCCACTAACAATTACTATTTATATTCTATGGGCTATCAGCACTCAGCTATTAAGCTATCAGCCATAGACTTTTTCATATAAAATATTTCTCTCTACACAACGCTCTCAGAATAGTAAGCAAAAGCTGAATGCTGATAGCAGAACGCTTACTAAACTTTATTTAGCCTTTTTTTGAGGTAACTTAATTCTATCTCCAGTACCATCTTTTTTACCATCAATCTTTCCCTTTTGAGGCAACTCAATTTTCATTGCTTTTAAAGGGACTCCACTATCTCCATGCAATTCAGGAAAAGCTGAAGACAAACTATTTTCATTACTTTTAGTTAATACCATATCTTTCTTTGGGAGTTCTATTTTAAGAGATTCCCTGGGTCTTTCTTTTTTAGAAAAATCTTCTATAGAAGGAAATCCAAGAGTTTTTTCGGGAATTTTCAAATCTATTTTCTTTATTTGTTTTCTAGAAAAATTTTCCACAGAAGGGATGTGAGGCATCTGTTCAAACACGGGAATATTCAATTTTTTTTCTTTTATTGAATAACCTGAAAGATCCTCATCTTTCTGTTCAAAAGATGAGGTCAATTCCAAAGGTTTTTCAAGCTCAGAGGAATAATCAAAATCTCCATTATCTGAGGATAACTGAAAAGCTGAACTTTCCTCATTCAACATAACATTATCCCTTTCCCGGGCAAAGGAATCTTCATAAATGTCAATCTCAGATTGAAGTAAATCTAAGTCTTTATTACCTCCAGATGAATTTATAAGATAATTTCCTGTGGCGGAAAATTTTTCTTCTTCCGTGGAAATTAACTTATAACCCATATCATCAGAAAAAACATTTACATCAGTTTTAGCAAAAGGATCTGTTGAACTTATCGATTTAAATTGTGAAATCTTAGACTCAGAAATAACAATCATGTCTTCCTTTCTCCTTATAGTTGCTAAAATTGACCATAAAATAAGAACTATAAAAAAGAATGTAGAAATTCCAAATACAATCCAGAGAGTATCAATATTATTACGAGAAAATTTCTCAACTCGATATAAAATTTGAGCTAAAGGAGATAAATCTGCAAAATACATTCATAAAATCCTTTCAAAAAAGGAGGATAATCCTCTTCAACGTTAAATTATGTTATCATAAACCTGCTTTTCTTTATTTACTATCTATTTTTTTACTTAACTCCATAATCTTTTCCATAGTATCTTTAAATTTTATATTAATTTCACAAATTCCCTCATATGCTTTTTTAGCATCCTTGAACTTACCCATTTCTTCAAAAGTTTTTCCCAGATTATATCGTAAATCAAGATAGTCTTCCTTAGACATACCAGTGGCATCCAGACTGATTTCCAATATTTTACGGAACTGTCGAGCTGCTAATTCTAAAAAGCCAGCCTGGGAAAAGCAATCTCCTATCATTTTTAGAGAAGATAACTTTTTAGAACTGTCCCTGGAAGCAGATTGAAAAGCCCTTATAGAATCTTCAACAAAACCTATTTTCTTGCAAATTACTCCCCAGCTATAATAAATCTCTGCTTTTTCCGGATCAACTGTTTCATTAATCTTAAAATAATCCACTATCTCATAGACATTACCTCCGGCAATCAATTTCTTTACCCATTCAGCAGCACCTTCAAGATCACCTTTACGTACACAGGTCAGAGTTAATTTAGAATACACACCCGGGTAATCAGAGTCATGGTCAAGAATTTTTAAATAATTTAAAATAGCCTCATCCCACATCTTATTATCAAAGTAAATATTAGCTATACAACTATAAAGTAATGGACTGTCATTAATCTCTTTTAAAGCTTTTTTGAATATATCTGATGCTTTTTCTATATCTCCCTTATTAGCCTGAGACTTAATCAATGAACAATATTCATTTACTACCTTATCTATATCTCCACCTTTCCCATATAATTCTATAAGTTTCTGTCTGTAATCCAAATTTTCAGGAACCAGATCAATAATTTTCTTATAAATATCTATGGCATCACTCTGTCTATTCTCCTGAGCTAATTTCTCCACCACCTTATCATAGCTTTCTATAGCCTCAGGTACATTATTTTGCGACAGATATATATCTCCAATACTTTTCTGAATATCTATAGCTTCTGAAACCTGATTTAACTTAACATATACCTCACTTAGTATCTCAGAAATTTCTATTACCTGTAAAAGGAATCCTTTTTCCCTATATAAAGAAATTATCTCTAAAGCTTCCTTTATAACCTCATCATATTTATCAAGTTTTAGATACTCATCAAACAAAATACGGTAAAGACTAACAGTAGCATCAAGTTTATTTAATTTAATATATGTCTGAATAATATCTTTACACTCGGCAATAGCAGTATCTAATTCATTTGAGCTGAAAAGAAGGGAAATAAAATCCTTTTGAAATAGTAATGCTTTATCTATATTATCTTCTAACATGAGTATCTCTATTATCTTCTTATAATAAGGAATCTGTTCATTATAGATGCCTTTATCAGAATATATAGCTAAAACTTTCTCGTAAACTTCCAGAGCATCAGAAAACATATTCTGAGAAAAATAAATATCACCTATCTCTTTATTAACATTTATGGTTTCAGTAAAATCTCTTTTAGATGTGTAGAGTCCTGCAAGATCTTTAAGGACTTCCACTGCTTTATTTATCTCTTTAAACTTAATATACATTTCGCTAAGCTTTTTATAAACTTCAATATTACCAGGCTGTATCTTTAATATTTCCTGATATACATCTTTAGCCTCCTTCTGCATATCTGATTTCATATAAATATCTATAAGAGAAAAATAATAATTTACCGATTCTTCAACCTTTCCTTCTCTGGATAAAAGTTCACTCAAAGTTACCCTTATTTCAACATTTTCAGGTTGTAATTCAAGTAAAGTTTGATATATCTCTATAGCATATTTCGAAAGATCATTTTTAAGATAAATATTAGCAAGAGCAGTATATTCCTGGACTGCTATATCTGGCAGTCCCTGTTTAACATAATAATTACAAAGTTTTTTCCTGACATTAATATCTTCTGGAGACGCATCTAAAACTTTTTTGCACATTTCAATGGACTTCATATATAAGCCTCTTCTATCATATGCATTGGCAAGGAAAATATACTCAGGCTTAGATTTTTCTCTATCACCCTGTAAAGAGTATACCTCTATCATCTTTTCTCTTACCTCTAAATTAACCGGCATATAACAGAGAATACGCCTGTAAACTCCAAGGGCCTGATGAAACCTCTCTTTTTCAACATAGACTTTCCCGAGTACCATTAACTGTTCCATAGCAGGGTCAATTTGTCCAATCGAGAGATAAACATCTATCAATTTCTCTCTAAGGGCGCTATCTTTAGAATCTAACTCCAGAACCTTTTTAAAATTATCCATTCCTTCTTCCAGCATATTTTTCTGAATATAAATTTCTCCCAGGTTAGAGAGGGATGGAATATGATGAGGATCGGATTCGAGGACAAGTTTAAATTCTTTTATACTTTCATCAAATTCACCTTTCTCAAAATGGTTCAGAGCCAATTGATAGTGCATATCAGCACTATCAGGGAATAAGAATATCATCCGTTGATAAGTTTCATCTGCCTTACCATGCTCTCCTCTTTCTCTGTAAAGATTCATAGCAAGTAAATATTCTTCTTTAGCAGCATCAGTAAGACCCTGTTTTGTATAAATTTCTGCTAATAACAGATGAGCTTCAACATTTTTAACATCGTACTCAAAAACTTTTTCACATATAGCCGTACCTTCTTCATAAAGATTCTTCTCAAGATATGTCTCTCCCAGAGCTATAAATTGAGGTATAGCGTTTTCTATATCATTTATAACAAGTAAATTATTAATCAACTTATGCCTGGCCTGAAGATTGCCGGGATCTAATTTCAGAATCTTCTGGTATATCTCTATAACTTTCTCACTGACTTCTCTATTACCGGGTTCCCAGTCTAAAAGACGCTCATACAAAAGGATAACTTTATCCAGCATACCTTCTTTAGTATATATATCGGCCAGACGAAGACAGGTTTGTATAGCTTTATCCAGTAGGCCTTCGCCAGAATAAATATCTCCTAATCTCGTCAGTATATCAATGTTTTCCTGATCAATTTTTAATATATTCTCATAAACTCTTATTGCTTCCTGAACTTCATTCTTTTTTAAATATATATCTCCTGCCTGAGAAAACCACTGAATAGCATTTGAATCCTTATGCTGTTTATAACATATATCACCTAATTGCTCATACACAGAAGCATCATCAGGAGTAAGACGGAGAACTTCCTGATATTCACCTATAGCTTCATTATTTTTTTCCTGCTCAGTATATATCAGACCGAGATGTTTGTGTATCTCTGCAGGATTTGTGGGGTTCATATCAATGCTCTTTTTAAACTCACTCTCTGCTTCATTTAGATTTCCCTTTGCCAGATATACAAGACCAAGTTTCCAGTGTATTTCTGCACCATATTCTTCAAGGGAATCTCTTACCTGTCCAAGGTCTGCAGTGGGAGTCCTGACAAAAAAAGAACTTTTTTTAGCAGTTGATTCTTCACGTTTTTCTAAATCAAGGCATTCCTGAAATATTTCAATAGCCTCATCATAATTTCCATCCCTTTTACATACTTCAGCCCAGTTTATATATTCCGAAATAGCTTCTCGATATGCACTCTTTCTTTTACACATATCTATAAGCTTTCTACGAACATCTGAACTATGGGGATCCATTCTAAGTGCTCTCTGATATTTAGCAATAGCACTATCATACTTATTTTGTTTGGCCAAGTCATCACCCTGACGAACTATTCTCAAGAATTTAGGGTCAGACATTTATTCTAAGTCCTCCTCCAGTATGATAATCAATCAAGAAAGAAAACTCTCGCGACACGACAATTCGGAAGTAACTTCTACAAATATGAATTTAACCCTTTTTATTAACCTTAACAAAAGGAAATAGACAATAGAGATAGGAAATCTCCTATTCCCTATTTCCTTATTAATTATTAGCCTCCTTTTATTTGTTCTTCCAGTTGTTGAATTCTCTGTGTCACATCCCGATATTTTATATCTAAACCAAAGATCTCTTCATACATAATAAGAGCTTCTTTTAGCATACCTCTTCTCTCGTATAAGAGACCTAAATTATATCGAAGTTCCTTATAATCTTCCTCACTATAGCCTTCTGAGGATAAGCCCTTCTTAAACTGATTAATAGCTAAATTTCCCATCCCCATCTGTTCAAAACACAGTCCAAGCATATTATATGCATCTAATAATTTCTCCGGACATTTTACCAGAGACTGAAATTGCTCTATAGCATTCTCTAAATCGCCAAACTCCTTGTAGATTATACCAAGATTATATTTAGCGTCATAATCATCAGGATTTTTGTCTATTGCTTCTTTATAACGATCCACAATATCACCGAGTATATCCTTGTTTTTCAAGTCTTTACTCACCTGTATTGCCTGTGCTAATTGTCCTGTTTTAATATAGCCGAGGGTCAATCTCTGTAATGCATCCATATGAGTTGGACTTAGCCTTCTTATAAGCTCAAATTCCTTTAATGCACTATCAAGATCATCCATTTTATCAGCCAGTAAGACACCTAACTGATAACGGGCCTCCAGATTATTTTGATCAAAGCTCAGTACCTTGTTATATGCCTCAACTGCATTGAAGTAATTTCCATCTTGAGTATACACTTCTGCCATACCTATGTATTCCTGCATAGCTTTACTATTAAATCCTTTTTTCTCATATAACTCTGCCAGCTTAAAATGAATTTCGTAATATTTAGGTTCAATCTCTAATATCTTCTCATATAATTCTATTGCTTTATCTACATCGTTTTTCTTCAAAAAGATTTCTGATAGATTCTGACATTCCACAATTGCCTTTTCTCCAAGACCTTTTTTATGATATACTTCTATAAGTTTTTCTCTTGCTGTTATATGTGTTGGTTCAGCACCTATAACATTCTGTGCCATATCCATGGCCTGGTCATATTTTCCCTGGTTCATATAAATATCTGCTATAACAAGATTTTCTTCTATAGCCTTACTTGACATACCACTTTTCATATACAATTGACTTAACTTTACGTGAGCATCAAGATGATCCGGCGAAAGACCTACTATAGCTTCATAACTTTCAATCGCATTATTCCATAGTTTTTTATCCAGATACATCTCTGCAATAAGTAAATACTCCTGAATAGCTCTATCCTTCATATCTAATTGAGCATAAGTCTCTGCCAATTTTGTATGTGTTAAAAGTTCCTCTGGTTCTATCTTTAACATCTTCTGATATATATCAACAACTTCTTTAATCTGCCCCTTAGAGCTATATATATTAGCGAGGGCGATATATTGATATATAGATTCTCTTTTCTTGTCCTGGCCAAGTAAAATCTCAGCCATATTCTCTCTTGCTTCAACATCATCATTATTTAAAGCAATAAGACGTTGATATATATCAAGAGCACTATCAAAAATACTGTTCTTTCTGTATAAAGAACCTAATTCTAAATATTTAAGTCTTAACTCATTCTCATTACCAGATAAATTATATAATTCTATCATTTTATTATATACACTTATCTTATCACTATCTATTTTCAGTATCTCTTCATATTCTCTTATAGCATCATTCAAGAGACCGAAGTCAACTAAAGTATTTACAAGATTATATCGACTGTTTAGATCATTGGAGTTAGCCTCTATAGACATTCGGCACTGTTCTATTTTTAAATTCATTCCAGATGATACAACTCTATCTAATACAGGTAAATTAGTTGGTTCCATCACAACAGATGCCTTTTTATCCTCAAGAATCTGTTCTTCCTGTTTAACCTCATCTTTTAGAAGAATTAATGAAACTGGTGGAGTTGCAATAGTTGAAGGAATTGATTCTTCATCAGTTTTAATCTCAACTACTACAGGTTGACATGTTTTCTCTTCCACTGTTAGAGAAGGTATCTGTGTTTCTGGATATACATGTTCCTTTTCCTTTACTTCCTCTAATACTACTTCATCTTCTATTTCTGGTCTGAACTCAAGAACTATTTCCGTATCTTGAGACAAATCTTCAGTATAGGTATTAGAGACAATAGCTGGAGAAGATTCTACTAAAGGAGGTTCAGCTATTACAGTAGCAATAGAAGAAACATTCTGTATTTCTGTAGAAATATCTGTTGAAGTCTCTTCCTCTTCGAAAGTAAGCCCACCATCAGGATCAAAAGCAAGTAAAGCCGTATCACCTTCTATATCACCTATAGATATATTAGAAGAATCTTTGTCATCCTTAGAAGATTTTTCCAAAGATGATGACATGACACCAGCAGATCTGGACATTTCTACTGATTGCATTTTAGGCTTAAGAGGCATATCTTCAGAATCTATAAGTCTACCACCACCAGGTTTATTAATACTTAATGGTCTTGCTCCGGGTGTTTCAACACGTCTGCTTATAAGCCTTGATTTTAATTCACTCCTGCCATCTGAAGAAGAAATAGTAGAAGGTCTTCTGGGTTCTATTTCTGAGTTTGCAGAACTTATTAGTACAGATCTTTCTTCTTCCATCTTATCCATATTATTTCTGGGGTCCTCATAACCACTGGTATCAGATAATAATCCTCTTCTCTCATCTGCTTTGCCTGATGGAGAAAAACCGATGTCTATAGATTCTCCAAATTCATCTATTAAGCCTGTTTCTCTTTTATTCATTTGAATATCTTCATCTGGCTCTGGCAGAAGAGTATTAAAACTTGCGGGAGATCCCAGAGGTCTTGTTGGTCTCACAACTCCGCCGATGGAATTCATAACAGTTGTTGGACTTAATCTTACAGTTCCCTGTTGTGCTCCGCCAGGTACCATACCCGGTCTTGGAGGAGTTCTCATAGCTCCTACAGGACGTGATCCGCCAGCAATTGCATCTCCTCCGGGTCGCGGAATATTCATAATTCCCGAATGAGGTCTCCTGAGATTTCGCATTGTTACAGGAGTATCTCTCATGCCTATAGACTTTGGATGCATAACCTCTTCTTCGGCAGGCTGAGGAGGAGGCGATGTATAGCCTAACTCTTTCATCATACGCAATGCTTTTGCATGCTTACAATCAAGTTCTACAACTGTCTCACACATTTGAATAGCATTATCAGTTAATCCCTGTTTTTGATAATCTTCTGCAGCAGCAAAGTATTCTTTTACTGCCTCATGAACCTGTCCGCGAATTAAATATAATTCACCTAATTTTTCACGGGCCACTGTTTTCATAGGATTTATATCAACTATTTTCCTGAAAGCCAGTATTGCAGAATCAATCTCTCCTTTTTCCTGACACACCAGTCCGAGCTCTGTAAGAGCTTTAATGTGAGTCAAGTCATACCTAAGTATAAAACGAAAAGCGTTCTTGGCGTCTTCTAGCTGTCTGAGTTCTCTGTAAAGAGTACCTAAAGCAAGATGAGTTTCTGTATCATCCGGCTGCAGAACTGTTACTCTTTTATAGGTATCACATGCCTTGGAAAGTTCTTTTTTTGCCCAGAAAGCCTGGGCAACTTCTTTATATTGCGCTATCCCCTCTTTTATATGGCCCTGTTTAACATTCATAATAGCGAGCTCAAGTCGGGCATCTAAATTATCAGGATCTACCTCTATACCCTTTTGTAAAAACTCTAAAGCTTTCTCAGACTGACCCTGCATACTACAGATACGAGATAAGGCAAAACACTGTTCCCTTACCTCATCTTTGTTTTCCATATGGCTGTAAATTTCAATTAATTTTTCACGGGACTTTATACTTTCAGGGTCAAGGCGTATTATCTTATGACAGATTTCTATACCCTTTTCCAGCGAAGTCTCGCCAAGATATATATCTGCAATTCTTAAAAACTGATCAGTAACTTTAGAGATGAGGCCTCGCCTTGCATAAAGATCGACCAGTTCATAGCAAATCTGAAGATTTTGAGGTTCAACCTGTATAAGTTTTTCATATTCAGCTATGGCCTGATCAATATCTCCCTGCTTGGCAAAAGTCTGAGCTACCTTGAAACTTGCATTACTACTTTTCGACACTCCAAGCACCTCCTAATTTAAATTCAGGATCGGGGCACTCTACTCTTTCTCACCTCCTAACTAAGTTAATATAAGAAAATCCTCCTTTCTATAGTTAATAATTATTATGCCGAAAAATATAAACTCTTATAAATTCTCTACTCATAATTAAAATCCTTCTTAAAAGTAAATAAGCTTACCTTGAGACTTTTGGAAACAAATTACTATAAAATACTAAAGTAAGCTTATTCATATTTAAAATCAAATAACACATAAGCTTTTTCCCACCCTCAGGAAAAAGGTCTTTCTCAACACTAGCACTGTTTCTTAAACAGTTTCCTATCAGTATTATAACATAACCATTAAATTCTGTCTACAAAAAGGAGGGCTAATTTTTTATTTAAAATAAAAAGAAGAAAGTAGTTGCCTACTTTCTTCTAAAATCAATTAAAAAATTAATATTTAAGTACCTTTGGAGTTATCATAAATACAACTTCTGTTGAATCCAGTGAGGTAGACTTATTTCTAAATAAAAGACCTAAGATAGGTATATCCCCCAGAATAGGTATCTTACTCATACTAACTCTTTCATTATCACTGAGTAATCCACCAATTATAATGGTATCACCATCTTTAACCCTTACAGTAGTAGATGCACTCCTTGTAGCAACACGAGGAAAGTTCTGAATAAAATCAGTAACTGAACTTACCTCTGGCGTTATTTGTGTAGTAATATATCCATCACCATTAACTATAGGTGTCACAGCAAGAACAACACCAACATCAATATAAGTTGCCTGGTAAAGGCCAGCTCTTGGATCGTAATACACAAGAGGAATACGATCACCAAGATGGATATTGGCCTTAAGTCCATCCATTGTAGTTATCCTTGGATTAGCAAGAAGTTTTGCCTCTGATGATGATAGCAAGAAATTTATAGTTGAGATTAAAGTAAAATTTGATCTGGTGAAAGTATGGATTCCTATATCACCAACAGGAAAAGTAGTAGATCCCCCATCATTGGGAAAATTACTAATAGGATCAAAGTTACTTGGTTTAGTAGGAGTTCCTTCAATCCAGGATGCGGACACTGAAGAACCCCAGTTAACACCAAGATTTCTGGATGTAGTGGAAGACATTTCCAGTACTTTCAATTCTAAAGAAACCTGAGGTTGAGCCACATCCACACTGGCAAGGAAATCTTTAACAGTAGTTAAAGTACCTTCTGTACCAGTAACTATCAAAGAATTTAACCTGTTATCTACAATTATACTACCTGCTGGTACCAAACCACCCATCTGTCCGGCAACTTCAGAAGCTTTGGCATATTTGACTTTAAATACCTGAGTTACTGGCGGTGGAGGTGCCGGAGGCGGGGGCGGTGGAGGGGGGCCTGGAACGTCCAGATTAGCAATTAAAGCTCTTATGTCTCTTATCTGATCGGGAGTCCCCTTAACTATAATAGCCTGAATTCTTGTATCAGGTGTAGCTGCATTGGCAAAAGTAGCATTGATTGTTGTAGCTACTGACTGGGCATCAGCGTACTCTAAATTTATAACCTGAGTAGTAATCTCTTCAGGAATCTTCTCTGGCGGTTGAGGGGCAGGGAATACATTGGATAAATGTTCCGGACTATCTATTACTATTACATTCCCTATCCTTCGGTAGTCTAAATCATGCAATCTTAACACCAGATTTAAAGCTTTTTCAAGAGGAACCTTTTCAAGCCTTAAAGTAATACCACCACCACTAATACTGGGGCCCACAACAATATTTTCTTTTGTCTGATCAGAAAAGAGTTTTAAAACATCAACCAGATCAGCATTTTTCAAATCACAGGAAACCAGCTGTGGAGGAGGTTCCTGAATAACAGTCCTGGGTCTACTCTGAGCCTGAGCAAAAACTGCTGGTCCCTTAACACCCGGTGCATCTATTGCAAGGGCAACAATCTTTCCATTATTAGAGAGAGCAGCCTGAAACTCTGTAGGTTTTGATAAATCCACTATAACTCTTACTATATCAGGATCACCGCTGCCGTCATGAATGGAAAACTGACCTAACCGTATCTGCTTAACAGTGGCTATATTTACGGGAGTAGTTTTCACAGTCTTGGCACATAAAGCCGGATAAATATCTATTATAATAGAATTATCAGGTTTTTTTTGTTCAATAACCTTATATTGAACCTGGCCGGACGCATAGATATTTACCTGAAGTTGCCCCGGATATTCCTGTACTTCAACTTTTTTAATCTGCGGACTTTCATTCGCAAAAGCAGCTATAGAAGAGCTAAAAATAAGACAAAGCAATAAACTAGCTATAAAACTAGTTCTAATTGATTTTACAAACATAAAATTATTTTGCCACCTCCTGTAAAGTTATTGTACTCTTCTGGCCTTCTTTAACCAAAATTGCTTCCTTATCACTTACATTTAATACCCTGTATCCTTCCTCTATCTCATCACCTGCTCTGACAATATAACTATTTTTGGTAGTGGTTAGAATTCCGACATATTCATGGCCATTCCAAAGAACTCCTGTAAACTTAAATACAGATGCTGCAGGATTTTTATCCTTCACGTTAGACACGGGAGTTATAGATGGACCTGTAACAGCCGGAGCTTTAGGGGTAGTTGTACTGGTATCTCCTCCCGATGTTGTTGTAGCAGGTGGAGGAGTTGGCGGAGAAGTCGGTGGAGGCTGTTTAATAGGTTGTGCCACCGGATCCATCAAATTTTGAAAAGGCTGATCATTCCCGGATTCAGCATTGGGAGTATATTTTGATGCCGGTGCCGGTGTAGGAACAGGCGTAGAACCACCACCTTTATCAGGAACTATCTCAATCTCTGTTGAAGGGGGCTTGGAATCTTGCTCTGCAAAGACAACAAGAGTCATTGCCATAAGCAAAATTGCCATCACAAGAGATATGACCCCAATAAATTTCCTCATAATGTATTATTGTACACCTCCTTTAGTAAACTGATATGCTAATAACGGTAAACTAATCCCTAGCACCTGATAACCACCTTTGCTTTTCTTAGGAGACAGTGAAATACCATTTACAACAACCAGTTTATTAAATCTTGACTTATCAGACAGAGTGCTCAAAAAAGTCTGTAAAGTTTCATATTGACAATCAAATTGCATCTGCATAAGGTAATTATTATAAACACTACCTCCCCCTCCAGAAGATTGCCCTGCAGTAGGATTACCAGGAGTGAAATTATTAATAACAAAATCCCAATCCTGTAAATTCATTCTTACTTCTGCCACAAGTTTCTCTATAGCCTCTAAATAACTAGGGATAAAATCTGCACTTGTCTCTACGTCAACTTGCAAATCAGCAAGTTCCTCCTGAGCTTCTTTAAGTTCTTTCTCATACTGATCCATATTTGCCACATAGGCTTTATCTGCATCTCTCTGACCGGTAAGTTCAACTATACCACCAGGCCCTCTCTCCAGAGCATCAAGTTCTTCCTGTTTGGGCTGGTAAACAAATAAATAGAAACCTATACCGATTAAAATAACTAAACAGAAAAATATAGCCAATTTCATCCCTGCTGTCATTTTTTTCCACCCCCTTCCAAAAGAGCATACGTAGCACCCATACTAAAATTATAAACAACAAAACCTCTTTTATCTTCAGATCTTGATATGCCACTAACAGCAGGTGCATCAAAAGAAGGAGAATCCATAATATTTCTCATAAATAAAGCCACTATTGCGAGTCCATCCTTTGTTCCTGCTATAGCTTTACAGGTAAATTTTATACTCTTACCACTTGGTTGAATATCTACACTTTCAACCCATACATTTTTAGGTATGATCTTCTTAACTTCTGTAAGAAGATCACTGTAATTCCTTGGATCATCCCTTAAAGACTTTAAAAGTGCGACCTGTTGCTTAATACTCTGAGTCAATTGTTTATACTGATCAATTTTCAGTTTAAGAGGAGCTAATTGCTCTATCTCTTTCTGTAATTGCTCTATTGTTTGTTTCTTAGCTTCTATTTGCTTGTCAAGATCCAGTTTAAACCAGACAAGACCTCCTGCAACAGCTATTAATAAAATTAAAAGAAATACTGTTAAACCATCCAATAACTTTGGTCTTTTACGTTCGGAAGGTAACAGATCTACCTTAACCGTCATTCTCTCATCACCTCCTGATTAAACATCAAAACTAACACTTTGATATTTTGTAGGATTTGCAATCATAATCTGTCTCATAGCTAAACCTACTGACACCATAAGTTCAGGGGCTAAACTCTTAAGTCTATCCTCTGAAAAACCTATATCCTTTTGAAAAGACATACCTGACAAAGGATTGGCCTGTTGGACTTTGATACTTAGTTCAGCTTCCAAATACTTATCAATATTGATAAAACATGAAGTACCGCCACTAATAATAATAACATCTACCATTTCTCCTCTATATCTGGAACGATAATAATCAAAAGAACGTTGTATCTCAGTTACTAACTCAGTCAAAACCGGAGTAATAACATTAAATATACGCATCGCAGCAGGAGCAATAGGAGCAGATTCTTTATCAACTCTTATGATACCTTTTTCCTTTTTAAGTTTTTCGGCCTCATCAAAAGTTAAATTTAAAGATTGTCCAATAGCTTTTGTAAAATTATTACCTGCTACTGTAATAGTCCTATTGTGACGGAGAATCCCATTTTTTACTATGTTAATACTACTGGAACTGGCTCCTAAATCAATAAGAGCAATCGTTTGATTAAATTGTTCTTTGCTAATGCTCACCTGCAAAGCACGAAGAATAGCAAACGGTTCAAGATCAATAGCTTCTGGTTCATATCCCGCCCACTCAATAGTTTCAACTATATTCTGTACCATTTCCTTCTGAGCTGAAACAAGTAGTACTTCCATATGCTTTTCATCACCTTCAATGGCTTTAGTAATTATCTGACAGGCAATCTGGGCATCACTTGCCGAATAAGGGAGGTAACGTTCTGCCTCAAATTTTATTGCTTCATTCAGATCCTTTTCAGCCATCT
>Ga0302241_1001573_pt1 | contig 16136 bp, 11 predicted proteins | sample AAG_UR_Arg_MG_FD_193532 | JGI IMG/M metagenome (GOLD analysis project Ga0302241, IMG submission 193532) | Enriched activated sludge microbial communities from anaerobic digester in WTTP, New Holstein, Wisconsin, United States - AAG_UR_Arg | ecosystem: Engineered > Bioreactor > Anaerobic >... | reverse complement strand
GTCCTCGCCTGGCGCGGCATCGGCCTCCGCCGAGGCGACCGGTTCGAGCGTCTCACCCGCCGCCTTCCGCCGCTGCACGGTGACGATCGCGACGACCAGCAACAGGGCCACGACCAGCAAACCCACGGCAGCCCCGATGATCAGACCCAGCGGCAGCGCCGCCGCCCGTTCCTCCTCCGCGGGTGATTTCGGCTTGGAGCGGACGCCCGACTTCTGCCCTCGCGGCTTGTGCTTTCTGCCGCCTTCGCCGACCCGGATCGCGAATGTCTCCTGCGTGCTCCCCGCGGTGGTCGGCAGGGGCGTGGGCTCCAGGACCTGGGGCGGAGCCGTCCGGGCGGGCGCGGTGTCGACGGCCGGCTGGGGCCGGGGAGCTGAAACCGCTTGGCGGCCCGACATGCACTCTTCCAACGCCGCAATCACCTCCGTCATCGACTGCGGGCGGTCCCGCGGATCCTTGGCTATCATCCTGCGGTAAACGGCGTCGAGTTCCTCCGGGACGTCGGTCCGGGCGGCTCGCAACGAGGGAATCGGGGCTCTCTGATGCGCCACCAGCAGCTGGACCAGCGTGTCCGCAGTATAGGGCGACTTGCCGGTCAACAGGCGGTACAGCGTACAGCCCAGCGAGTAAATGTCCGCACGGTGGTCCGCGCTACGCGCGCTTTCCGCCTGCTCCGGCGCCATATAGTCGCAGGTTCCCATCACCTGCCCGCTCTCCGTCAGCTGATCGCCGCTGTCATCCAGCATGGCGGCGGCGCCGGTGATGCGGGCCAGGCCCATGTCCAGAATCTTGACGGTCCCCGGCTTCTGGTGCAGCAGGGCCCGGCCCTTGGCCATCGCGGGCATGGATACATCCACCGTCGGCAATTCCGCCTGGTTTGGGGCCGGCTCGCCCGTGTCGGGCAGCCGGAAGTCGGTGACCAGGAGATTGGCGGGCTTGATGTCGCGGTGGATCACGCCGTTGTCGTGAGCGTATTGCAGCCCCCGCGCCGCCTGCTGCATGCAGTCGACGGCGTACGCTACCGGCAGGGGGCCGCAATGACTGACGATGCGGGCCATGTTCTGGCCGTCCACATATTCCATCACCAGATAGTGAATGCCCTCATGTTCGCCGGCATCGTAGGCCATGACGATATTGGGATGGATCAGCCGGGCGGCGGCTTTGGCCTCGCGATAAAACCGCTGCACCAGGCTCGGGGATTTCATGGCCGCGGCGGACAGGACCTTGAGGGCCACCAGCCGGTCCATCCGGCGGTGACGCGCCTTGACGACGATCCCCATGCCGCCCTGGCCCAGTTTGTCCAGAACGAGGTACTCGCCGATCACCAGGTTCTTGGCCTTGCCGTGCAGCACGTTGGTCGCCTGGAACCTTGTCAGCTTGCCGCCGTCCACGAGGGCCTGGGCAAGCTCCTTCGGAGCCTGCAACCGCTCTGCGGAGGGCGAACTCCGTTGAAAGGACGACACTTCTTCCGCCGACATCAGGCCGCACTCGGAAAGCTGGTCGACGAACTGCTGCAGCGTCAAAGAAACCGACATAACGCACTTCTCCCCAAGACAGGCCAGTATTGTAGTCCACCGAAGGGCCGAAGTGAAGCACCCCTGCACAAGGTCGGGCCGGCAGGCAAACGTCAGCTCGGCTTACTGCGGCGACCCGTCCGACGGCAACGAGTGAGGCAAGTTCCTTGCCCGCGCCGGCCCAACCGGAGGCTTCCGCCACGCCTTGTCCCCCGCGCGAGGCCCGCGGCTTGTCGCCGCTCGGTAGGTAAGCAGCACCCAGCTGCAACGGGGCACGCCGTCGCGGCCGATGCTGGCGGCGAAGGGCGTCAGAGCCCGAGCCACCGCCTTGGCCCGGCGATCGCCAAGGCCGCTGGCCCGGAACCATTCCACCAGGTCCCCCAACGAGCTGGCACTTGAACAGCCACACGGCAGCCTCTCCCGCGAACTCCCGCTGCAACAGATCGGCGTCAGCGACCCGCGCCGAACGGGGTTGACCGGCGACGAACGGTAAGTTTTGTGGTCGGGCACTTATTATTGCGAAACCTGTTGTCTAATCTTGGCGTCCCGGCGACAATGGGATGGCAAGGCAACCGATCGATCCCGGCCGTCGCTGGACGCCAGCGGCCTCGCGGAAACAGAAGGAGATCTCACGCATGAAACGGACGCCACTCGCCATCCTGCTGTTTGGGCTTCTGTTGTTGGTCGGACTCTGCTGGGCCGTGCATGGCGGCGAGCCGCCGAGACTCTTGTTTCTGGGCACGCAATTGCACGAGGCCAGGCCTGCGCCCGCGGCTCCGGCGTACGTCAGGAAGGAAACGTGGGACGAGAGCATGCGCGCGTCGCTGGAGGCCGCGTTCGGATCGACCGTCGAGAAGGATCTTGCCGCCGGCAGCAGCGGGTTCCGGCCGGAGATGGTCCGGCTCACCGCGGACGGGCAGCCGATGCGGCTGGAGTTTCGCGTCGCCGGGCTGCAGCGAGTGTACTTCGCTGCCCTGGGCCGCCCGGCAGAGAGCGGGTCGGCGCAGTTCCTCAGCCCACAGCTCTTCGACAAGCAGGGCAATCCTACCCTCCTGGAACTCGACGGCACGCTGGTCGAGGGCAAAGTCGACGCCCGTTCGGCCAGGGCCACGAAGTTGACGATCGACGGCACGACGCATCACGGATGGGCGCTCGCGCCGGGCGAAATCGGCTTCAAACTCGACGGCCGATACGAGCGTCTGGAAGTACACGTCCACTACTCGCCGGAAACGGGGCTGCCTCCGTATGCCGCCGTCGATTGCCAGCCGATCGTCGCCCGCGCGACCGAGTGCCGGCAGGTCCGAGAAGCGCTGTGGGACGCCGTGGCCCGCGACTTCCGCGATCGGCAATCGCAAATCGAGATGGAGTTGGAACGGCGTGAAGGGATTTGGAACGATTATTTGCCAGCCGGCAGCGCCGCCCCGAATGCTTTCTACCTCGCGCACGCGCGGCAGCGATTGGAATTGGCCCGCAGGACGCTGGAATTCGTCGAGCGGACGGCGCCCCGGCCGGAGATGGCTGCGGAGATCCAATCGCTCCAGCAGCGTCTCGATCGCGAAGCCTCAGATCCCGCTTCTTCGGCCGGTCGAGACCTTTTCGCTCGAGCGGTCGATCTCCGGCGGCGGATCATCTTCTCGCACCCCGCGCTGGATTTCGAGCGGCTGTTGGTCAGCAAGCGGCCGCCGCCGGTCCTGAGCGCTCCGGGGGACAACTACTTCGGCATGCACAACGGCACGGGGCCGGGGCTGGTCATCCTGGACGATTGGAAAGCCGACCGGCCGAAAGAGACCGTGCTGCTGGAAGGCAAATTGCCGGCGGGTTGTGCGATGCACGCCGACGTGTCGTTCGACGGCCGGCGGATCGTGTTTGCGTACGCCGATCACACCCCCCCCCGCGACCTGTGGCAATTCTTCCTGTACGAGATCAGCGTCGACGGGACGGGCCTGCGGCAGATCACCGGCCGGAATGACGACCCGCTGGCCGGGGCCTTCGGCAGGACGACCGTGCTGTGCGAGGACTACGATCCCTGCTACTTGCCCGACGGCGGCTTCGCCTTCATCTCGACGCGCAACCAGGGCGGCGTGCGCTGCCACAACGGCGACCGCTATTGCCCCACGTTTGTGCTCTTCCGTTGTGACGCCGACGGCTCGAACGTGCGCCAGATCTCGTTCAACGAGGCCAGCGAGTGGGATCCGGCGATGATGCCCGACGGCCGGATCATCTGGATGCGCTGGGACTACATCAACCGTCCGGTGATCCCGACGTTCGGATTCTGGCTCGCCCGGCCCGACGGCACGGCCGCCGTCCACCACTTCGGCAACTACACGCCGAATCCCTGCCGGATCTGCCAGCCCAGGCCCATTCCCGGATCGCACAAGATCGTAGCCACGGCCGCCGGCCACCACACAACCCATAACGGATCGCTGCTGATCATCGACCGGGAGATCGCCGAGGACGGACTGGACGCCATCACACGGCTGACACCGGAGGCGACCTTCCCGGAATCGGAAGCCCATTCGCCGGTCAGTTTCGGCAGTCCGTATCCGTTGAGCGAAGACCTGTTCCTGGCCGAGTTCTGCCCCGATCCGTTCCCCGCGTCCATGGCGCAATATCCGCGCCACGACGCCTACGGAATCTACCTGGTCGACACGCTGGGTGGGCGGGAGTTGATTTATCGCGATCCGGAGATCTCCTGCTTCGAGCCGATGCCCGTCCGGCCGCGGCTGATGCCGCCGGTGCTGCCGTCGCTGGCGGCGGAGGGACCGATGCAAGCCACGGGGGTCTTCTACCTTCAGGACGTGTATCGGAGCACGCAGGACATTCCCCGCGGCACGATCAAGCGGTTGCGCGTGAACGAACTCATCCCCCAACCCACCCAGCGAGTGCCGTATTCCAGCCGCGTGAATTTTGAGGTGCTCAAGCGAGTCGCCGGCACCGTGCCCGTCGACGAAAGCGGCTCCGTGGCGTTCGAGGCCCCGGCCTGCGTGCCGCTGCAGTTCCAGGCCCTGGATGAAAACGGCATGGCCGTGATGACGATGCGGTCGTCCACCTATTTGATGCCGGGCGAGCACGCGGGTTGCGTCGGCTGCCACGAACCCCGCACCTCCAGTCCCCTGATTCAGAACTCGCCGCCCGCCGGAGCGGAGATCCTGACGTTGGAGCCGCCGTCCGGCCCGCAGTATCCCGGCGGCCTCAGCTTCGCCAAGACCGTCCAGCCGGTGCTCGACCGCTATTGCATCGACTGCCACGGTTTGAAAGAGACGGCGGGGAAGATCGAACTGCTCGGCACGATCGACGCCACCGGCGAGAACGTGGCCAGCACCTATCACCGTTTGCTTCCCAGCACGGCTTACGCCTCGCTCGCTATGGACGGCCGCTTGGTGAAGATCGCCCAGTATGGCGGTGAAACCTGGTACAGCCAGCCGAAAGACTATTTCGCCCACGGCGGTGCGCTGGGCCCACTGCTGCTGAAGCCCCACGAGGGCGTCGATCTGAGCCTGGATTCCGCGAGCCGCCAGCGGATCATCGACTGGCTCGACCTGAACGCCCAATTCTACGGCACGTACTCTTGGAACAAGGACGAGTGGCGACAGCCGGACCCGGAGGGCGAGAAGCGGCTTCGCGAGCACATCCGCCAGGCATTCGGCGATGCCTTGGCCGCGCAACCGTTTGCCGCGCTGGTCAACGTCGCGTTGCCCGACGAAAGCCGCATCCTGAAAGCGCCGCTGTCCCTGTCGGCCGGCGGCTGGGGCCAAATCGAACGCGGGGGCTGGAAGAGCACCGACGACCCTGGCTACCAAAAAATGCGTCAACTCGTCCAAGCGGCCATCCAGCCCTTGCCCTACCACGACCTCGCCGGCACCTGTGGCCGCGACAAAGACTGCAGATGCCTGAGCTGCTGGGTGCGTCAAATGCAGGAAGCCCGACATAGGCGAATCGCCGCTGCGAGGTAGGCTCGCGCAGAACGGAATTCATTCCGTTCCGATTTGGAGCACGGAACTCTTGACAAGATCAAATGAGGCGAGGAGTCTGCAGGCAGTGAACATCGAAATTGAACGCGAGGAAGATGGCCGATGGATCGCCGAAGTACCGGATCTGCCGGGCGTGATGGTGTACGGCCGAAGTCGAGAAGAAGCGATCACCAGGGTCAAGGCTTTGGCCTTGCGAGTGCTGGCCGATCAGCTCGAACACGGGGAAAGTATCCCGGAACTTCGGGAGATCTTCGCGGTGCCCGCATGAGTCAATGGCCGTCAACGAGAGCACGATCGGTCCTGGCCGCTCTGTTACGGATCGGCTGGACGATCAAACGTCAATCCCGTACGTCGCACCGCGTTCTATCTCGTCCCGGCTGGGCAGATTTCACCTTAACACTCGAAGCTGGAGCGTCAATTCCTCCGCATGTGCGATCTGGTCGCAACGGAGCCGGAGGAGCCGATTACGCCCGAGGCATCCGCATCCACGACCGCCCCCAACTCGTCGGCCGGCGGGGCGATCGACGGCGACCGGTTTGCGATCAAGCCTGGCACATTCTGGAGAGGAGCCGGCGAGGCCAAGACCTGGTGGAGGCAACTCAGCTTTGCTGAACCGCGCCCCGTGGGAGCCGCCCTCCAGGTGCATGGCGACCAGCCGAGCGTTCTCTCCAACGCCCCCAGCCGCTATCGTTGGCAGCGGCAACACACTGGAATGGTGCCAGCAGCCGCGAGAGCCGTGGCGAGGCATCCAGGAGATGCTCCAGCACCGCAACCTCCCCATCTGGGCGGCCTGCGGCGGCGCACAAGCGTTGGCGATCCTTCAGGAGACGGGCGTTGACGTAACTTGCATTTTTTGGACTGCATGCGGCTTGCCGTCGCATTCTCTGCCGCATCGGGTTTCCTTATTCTCAGGGCCGATGGCCGCGGCAGAACGGCAGTCGGCCAGACTACGATAGAGGAAGCAGACCTGCAACGGTTCTTCCGATCAACGCCACCCACGGTTCACCAGATGTTCAGCTTTCTGAAAAATCGGATCGACGATTCGCGGTTTGTGGCTTGGGTGGGCGCGACCTGTGCGCGATGGGCATATCCCGTTTCTTGCTTGGGTGACTTTCACCTGAGTGCGCAACGGCCACACCTGAGCGCGCAACGGCAGCCCACCAGACTGCGGCGGCGAGCCCAGCTAAGCGGTTTGCGTCGGGGGCGGAAAGTGCCAGGCTGTCGTTCCAAGCACACGGAAACTTGTTACATACTGCGCTGGCCAAGTTGTGGTACTGCTACGTGGGAGAAAGCACGCGTCCTTATGACCGTCACATAATGCACGTACCCGATGGTGGTAGAATTGCCGGAAACGATTGCAGCCCAAAAGCTTGTTTGCTACGCTAGCCGTTGTAGTTGATGAGTGGATATTTGATCTGAAGGGGCTGAGCCGCGTGGGACGGCGCCCCGAGAAATTCAAGTTCGCTGCGTGGAGTGTGGGAAATGAACTCGATCCTCCTAGAATCGTTGAATGATGCCACCAAAACGCCGTGGAAGGCATTCGCGTTCGGCAGCGGTGTCTTTGCCGTTGTTCTGCCAGTCGCTTGGATCGTTTCCGGGGACTACTTGGATGAAGTATGGCTTCAGCAACTTTGGCTTGTGCTTCTTGTGGGCCTTTCCCTCGCTGGGTTTTCTGCCAGATTGAACCCGGCATCATGGCGCCGATGGCTCAGCCGGGTTGTAATGATTGCATTCGTAATCGTCGGCGTTTGCGCCATTTCCACCGTTGGGCCACTGCTTGCTGAAACAAACCACCTCGTGATGATGCTCGTGATAGGGGCCGGCGTCGTTACGATCCTTTATCACGCCGTTTTGGGAGCCGTTGCCCTCGTGGTCTCGGGCGCACATGTGTTCGTGAAGCGGTACCATTTGTCATCGTAGCAGCGAACAATCCGATGCACGCGAGGCGGCGGCGACGTCCTCGCAAGGGGCAACGTCACGGGCGCCGCCCGCGTGATCGGGAACGTTCGGGCAGTCCGGCGTCCGATTTCCCTCGGCTTCAACGGTGCCGCGGGTTGTGATATCCTGCAGGTGGTGGGCTTTCTTGGCAAAGACTTCCCGATGTGGTAGGCATGTTCCGGATCGAATTGACGCCCGAAGCGGCGGCAGACTTGCGGTCTTTCCGTCGGTACGACCAGGAGCAGATCGTTGCAGGGATGGAGGGACAGCCCCCGCATCAAGCCACCGACCCGTCGCGCAATCGCAAACGACTGCGTCCGAACCGGCTGGCGGAATGGGAGCTTCGAATCGGAGATTTTCGCGTTTTCTACGATATCGATTTCGACGAATCGCTAGTCAAGATCGAAGCGATTGGCTACAAGGATGGCAGTAGGCTATTTGTTCATGGCGAGGAGTACGAACTGTGAAGACCGTTGCCGTGCCGCCACAGGCGGTTGAAGTAAACGCACTGCTGGACCAAGCACGTGACGACGAACTTCTAGTGCGGACCGCCGACGGATCGGAATTTCTGCTTTCCGCCGTCGACGAATTTGATCAGGAGATCGCCCGCACCAGGCAAAACGCCAAGTTGATGGCGTTACTCGACGAACGCGCTAAGCAGTCCAAGACCATCCCCTTGGAGGACGTCAAACAACAGCTCGGCCTGACCGCGTGAGTGGCAGCGGGGCTGGCGAAATCGACAAGCAGCGTCGCACTCAGGTAAATGCTCCTTCGTGGTCCACGCGGAAGTTGGCCCCGTGAGTGCAGTGCCGGGGAGTTCAGAACGGAAAGTCCAATTCTACTTGTCGTTGCCGCTCGGCCAACTGGCTTTGGAGGTCGGCGGCTTTCGGGGTCAAGGGCGGGTGGGCGGCGGCGATTTGTTCCAGGGTTTCGGCGAGCTGCGCCGCCGCTACGGCGGAAAGTGAGTGGTCGCCGTCTGCGGCGCAGTAAGCGTCGAAGGCCATGTTGAGCGATTCGATCAGCTCGCGGCTGCCGTCGGCGGCTTTCAAGTCGCCGATCAATTCGGCCACCCGCATGGCGAAGCCCATCACCGGCCACGGCGATGACAAGCCCGCCTCGCGCAGCGCCTCTTCGTTGACGTACGAGGTCTTCCAAACGCCGGCATACGGGTCCTCGCCCGCCGCCTCGCGTTCCCGGCGTTCGGCCTCCATCTCCTCGTTGAACCGGCGGTAGTCTTCCTGCTGCTTTTCCCACTCCTCGCGCGTCACGCACAGCGAAAACGCGAACTCGTCGTCCAGGTCGAGCTGATGCCCGTCGAAACCGCAGAATGTCGGCCCGGCGCCCAAGCCGCCTTCGGCTTCCAGACGGCACAGCGGGCAGTCGGGATCGAGCGGGGGCCCGGTTCTGACCAGCGGCTTCCGCCGCCGTTCCTCTTCGATGATCGTCGCCGGCGGCATGGGATCGCCGCCGATCGAACCTTCCGCCAGCCACCACTGCGCGTGTTCGTGGAGCGCCTTGGTCAAAGCGTCTTCGCCGATCTCGGGCTCCGCGGCGATCCGATCCCAGGCGGCGCGGAGCAGTTCGCGGCAGAGATCGAAGTACATCACGACTTCGTGACGGCCCAGCGGTCCGTAGCGGTAGGCGAACGTGTCCCGGTCGAGTGGACGGGGACAGCGGGCCTCGTTCGACCACTGCAGTTCGCGGGCGTTCAACTCGTGCTCGACCCAATTGCGGCCGCGGTGCAGGAAGTGGCGCGGCGACTGGCCTTCCAAGTCCTCGCGCGGCGTCATGAGCCAGTCGGCATGAACGCGGATCGTCAGCGCGTGCCAGCGCGACATGGTCTCGCGTTGGGAATCCGTCGGTTTGCTGCCCCAGGGCAAATCGTCCCAGGAAAGGCGCTCCGCGGGCAACGGCTCGCGGCGGGCGATGTCCAGCGTCCGCCGCGCAAGCCCTTCGGCCAACGCCCGCCCAAACAAAACGCCGCGGACATCGAGCGGCTCGGCAGGCACCGGCAGCGGCAGCAGCGCGGGTTCTCCGTCGGCGACTGGCACGCACTGCCAGTCGGGCGGCAGGTTGATCCACACGACCGGAATCTCCGGATTCCAGGGACCCTCATCCCGCTGGAAAGCGGCCCGGTCCTCGGGCAATTCCGCCCCGCCCCCCGCGACAATCCGCAGGCACGCCAGGTCGAGTAACAGCCAGGGGCCGCTGGCCGGCACATCGTGGCACTCTGTCCAAGGCAAATCCTCCAACGCCACTTCCGTCTGATATCGCAGCCAGGCCCGCGCCAATTCGTCAAACGAGCGCGGATCGGCCGACAAGGCGCCTATCAAGGTCATCGTCGTCCAGGCATCTGCGGGGCACAGTTGCCGCAGGCCATCCCGATCGCGTATGATGACGGTCTCTTGAGCGGAATCGGACATCATGCGTGCGTCTTTCGATTCGAAGATTCGTGATCCTTGAGAGTGAAATAATTGTATTGATCTCACGCACGATTGACAGGGAGCGACACGCTCGTATAGCTTGACCATCGACGGCAAACGCTACGGCGAGTGGTTTGATTTGATCCTGGACGTCAGCGCGGAAGCTGCAAAGGAGTAGGACAGCATGATTGACAAGTCTGACAAGGTTGTGACCAAGGCCGCCGTTGTCCTGCTGGCCTGGCTGGTGTGCCTGAGCAGGACGCCGGTCGGCGAAAGCCGGGCCGACGATAGACCGATGTTGCGCGTGCCACCGGCGGATTTCCAGCCGGTGATTGACGGAAAGCTCGATGAACCGTGCTGGGCGGGTGCGGCAAAGACAGGTCCGCTGAAGACCCCTGGGGGAGCGCCGGCGAAATCGACAACCGAAGCGTTTTTTCTGTGCAGCGCCGACCATCTGTATGTCGGTGTAAGCTGTGCGACTGCGGAAAATGCCGCGACGGAGAAACCTGCGGAAGGAGCGGGAGTTGTCGAACTGCTGATCGACTCGAACGGCGACGGAAACTCGTACTACCTGATCCGGCTTGCGAACAAGAACAAAGGCGAAATCTTCTCTTGCTACAATGAACATGACCCGCCCTGGCAGGACCGGACTTGGCAACCGCAATTGCCGTCTGCGGTGGGAAACGCCGAGGGATCGTGGGTTGCTGAATTTGCACTCCCTCTGAGTGCGTTCAACAAGAACAAGACCCTGGCATCCGAGATCGGGTTCAACATCCGCCGCTTGGGCATCGCGGGAGGCGAGGTTCATTGCTGGTGCGGTGTGTCTGCAGACCCCGGTGACTGGGGAATGCTGACGGGCATTCCGGCGCGGGAAGATCTTCCGCCGCCCGAATACGGAGCGCGCGGCCTGAACCGGTTCTTTCGGCTTCCGAACAAGGCGGCTACATCATTTCTGGCCGAAGAGACCAAGCGGATCATCGAGTTGGGCCCTGGTTCCGCTCACCCTGGCACGACCGGGGAAGTGAAGCTGGAGTTGGAGGGGTTTCTGCTGATGGGCGATCCTCATGCGCGAGGCATCATCTGGGACCTCGCCGTGGACGAAGCGAAAGGGGAGCTGTACGTGCTGGCGGATACCAGACCCGTCAGGGGCGTGGCCGAAGTGCGGATCTTCGACCGGCAAGGCAGGTACTTGCGGACGATCATGCCGCTGAATCCCAATCTGGCTCCTGCGAGTGTTCGAGATCTGTGCGGACAGACAGCTCGGGAAATGGGGACCGAACTGGTCATCCCGAAGCTGTTCATGCCCTGGGGCGAGCCGTCCCCGTATGGCGACTGGTGGCATCATCCGCAGAAGATGGTGCTGGCCTCCAACGGCGACCTGATCATGTCCAACATTCACCGGGGGACGATCTGGAGGATCAGGCCGGATGGGAGCTTGCCGGTGGAGGGCTGGACCACGGTGTATCATCGTGGGCGGAACGAACCGTTCGAGAGCACCGTCTGGACCCAGGACATGTGGCACGCCCCCGATCTGAAGAACTACATGCCGTTTCATGCCCTTCGCTATCCTTACTTCTGTCTTGACGCCAGCGGCCTGCTGTTCGTCTCGGCAGGGCAGAGCACGCGCCCGACCAGGCAGTACGCTTACCACTTCGAAGTGGGCGAAGATGAGGTCACCTATCACGGGGAAACGATCGGCCGGGAGGAACGCGGGAAATTCGTCTGGAAGTGTCAGATCCACGCTGGTCCCAAGCTGCAGATGCACGATTCGTTCACGGGATTCGCGGAACCCAGCGGGCTGGCCCGCGACGGCGATCATCTGATCGTGGCGGATGCCGGGAACAACCGGCTGCAAGTCCTCGAAAGGGACGGCCACCCCGTGGCTTCGATCACGCACTATCAACACGAGGGACAGAAATACCCGCTGTACGGTCCGACCGCTTTGGCGATCGACCGCGAGAAATGCCTGTATGTACTCGTCGGCCCGGAACCGCGTCCAGCGGACCAGCGGATCGAACGGTCGCTGGCTTCGGTTCAACAGGATGTGCATGCCGCGGCGGTGAAGGAGCCGGACAAACCCCGGAAACTGATCAAGCTCAGGAGTTGGCAGCAGCCCGAACTGCTGGCCGTTTCCGGGCCGCTGGATCCGGACGTGCTGCAGATCGCCGTGGACACCGGCGTGTCGCCGCCGCTGGTCTGGGTGGCCAATGGCATCGGCTGGGGCAGCTTGCTGCAGTTGGCGGGGGACGATCTGGCGGCGAAAGCGAAATGGACAGACAGCGGCGAGACGCTCTCCTGTCCGCGGCAGAGCGGCGGCCAGCCGATCCTGAATATCGATCCGCAAACGGGCGATCTCTACGTCGAGGATGATTCCGACTACCGTCTGAAACAGTACGGAACGGTCTACCGGGTCGATCCGGAAGGAAACGTGCTGAAGAAGTGGTCGCCGCTATTCTTCAACGCCGACGGGTTGCGGGCCACCTCGCCGTGGTGGACGCTCGATTATGATCGCCATTTCCGTTATCCGGACGAGCCGCTGTTCATTGATTCCTTTTTCGGAAAAGACGATCGCGTCTACCGGTGGAAACTGGGGAAGGCCGGCGTGGAAATCTTGCGCTTCGACCGTGCGGGAAAACCGGTTCCCTTCCAGGCTACGGGGACGAACGCCTTGTCCGTCGATCCCACGATGCAAGTCAACTTCTGGCACGACGTGTATCACGGCATGGATGTCGATCGTCAAGGAAACATCTACTACGTTGCCAAAGTGGATGTCGATTCCAAGCAGCGGCCCGTCAGCGCCTACGACGCCCTGCGCCGCCAGGTGAACGTCTACGACGCGGATGGGAACCTGCAGAAGAAAGGGTTGCTCCGCCTGGATTGCGTGCGCGGCATCCAAGTTGACGAAGCAGGAAGTCTGTACGTGGTTCATCGTCCTGCCAACAGGCCGTGGGAAGATTATCTGGCGCTCTCCAAGTTTCCGCCGTCCGGGGGCGAGCCCCTGTGGTCGCGAATCTGGGACGGCTATTTCGGCTCGGCCCAAGTGGTCAGTCCGCCGTGCCATTGCACGGCGTTCCGGCTCCACCAGGCGCTGGACGAAAAGGGCTACTTGTACGCCGCGGGCAAGTACAGCGTGCAAGTGATCGCCTGCGAGACGGGAAAGCTGGTCGGCCAGTTCGGCAGCTACGGCAACATGGATTGCCAGGGCCGGGGCAGCAAGTTCCCCCACCCCGAACTTCCCTTCGGAACGATCTCCGCCCTGTCCGTCTGGAAGGACCGGCTGTTTGCCGTCGATGTGGTGAACCGGCGCATCGTCAAGTGCCGGATTGTCTATGAGCTTCGACGCCCAGCATCCACCGCCAGGCGACCGACTCGCTGACGTACTCGCCGAGGAAGTAGTTGGAGACAAAAGCGATCAGGATGCCGAAGACGATGTTGAACCGGAACATGCCCGCCAGCCGCCCGCGGAGCTGGGGCGGCGAAATCTCGGAGATGCACAGCGGCGAGGCCACGGTCGCGATTCCCACGCCCAAGCCGCCGGTGAACCGTGCGACCATGAAGAAGTACTTTTCGGGTGCGATGCCGGAAGCCACGGCCGAAACGAAATACAGGACGCCGATCCAGATCAGCGTTTTTCTGCGGCCATATCGTTCGGTCGGCCAACCGCCGAACAAGGCGCCGAGGACCGCTCCCCACAGCGCCGCGCTCATACACAGTCCGTGCATGACGCCGTCCAGACGCCACAGCGACTGGATCTTCTGTTCGGCCCCGGAGATCACGATCGTGTCGAACCCGAACAAAAAACCGGCCAGCGCCGCGGTAACGGCGCACGTCAACAAGTACCCGCGCTGGCTTGCCGGCAATGGTCGCTGGTTCATCCTCTCTCCCCGATCGGTTCGCGGAGCGTCCGCGTTCACGCTTTGGCCAAACAGCCTTCCAGATACGCCCTGGCCCGGTTGATTTCTTCGGTCACCGCCGCCGTGGTCTCCAGGATCGGGATGCCGCGGGGGACGGGGTGCATGAAGATCTCGGTGAAGCCCTGGTAGCGGATCTGCTTCAGCGCCCGCAGCAGGGGCGTGAAGTCCAGCGGACCGCGGCCGGGCATTTGCAGCAGTTCCTGGTCTTTGGGCAGCTTCGTCATACAGCCCATGCCGTGCTGCCAGCCTTGGAAATGGACCAAATGCTCGCCCAGTTCCGTGATCAGCTGCGCGATCAGGGATCCTTCTTGCGGCAGATGGTACGGGGCCAAGGCGATGCCCAGGTGCTTGGAGGGCGCGAATTCGGCAAAGTAACGGAGCGAATCGGGCTCGTTGATCAGCGAGTTGGCGTGGTTCTCGATGCCGATCGCCACGTCCAGTTCCTCGGCCAGCGCCACGTGGGGGCGGAGGTTCTCGACGAACGCCTTGACGCGGTCCCGGAGCGTCGCCCCCTCCGCGTTGCGCGCTCCCGTGACGATGACGCGGCCGCCCAGTTTCTTGAGGACGCGCATTTCGTCCTGCAGACCGTACGGCCCCAGGTCGTAGCGCGTGATCATGCCCAGCCCCACGCCGTGCTGGCGGAGCAGTTCAGCGAACCGATCCAAACCCATTTCCTCGGCCTGCTCGCGATGGTTGGCGTGCTTACGCGGCCAGATGTCGATGTGCGTCGCGCCCGTCTTTTTGACCTCCGGCAGCACTTCCGCCAGCGGCGCCGTGCCGTACATCGGCGAGGCCAGGATGTAGTTCAGCCGAAAACCGGGTGCGGGTTCGGCCCCCAGCAGATGGCGGCCGAAAGCCCCGGCCAGCGAAACCGTCGTCGCCGCTGTGAACTGGCGGCGGGTGATACGGGGCAGTGTCATGGTCGGTCCCCTCGTTATACTTCCCAATCCGCCACAGCGACAAGTCCCTCTTGTTTCGCGTTACGCCGGCAACTCGTACCCTTGCCGCGGTTCCCGCCGCAGCCACTTGTTCGCGTCTTCGTCACCCACGAACTGTTCGGCCTGCGGATCCCATTTCAGCGGCCGGCCCAACCGCATGGCGATGTTGCCGAGGTGACAGGTCGTGACGCTTTGGTGCTGGCTGACCACGTCCGAGATCGGCATTTGCCGCGACTGGATGCAATCGAAGAAATTGCCCATGTGATTGATGATCGAATCCAGCTTGCCCATCCGCTCCGGGCGGCTGAGATTGTCGAGGGCGTACAGCTTGAACTGGTCGCGCGGCAGCGGCTGCTGTTCCAAGTCCTCGACGGGCTTGCCGGAGATCGTGCCGCGATTGACAAAGATGCGGCCCTCGCTGCCGATGAACATCACGCCGTTGCGGCCGGTATCGCTGACCGTCATCACCACGCCGCCGGGGTACTTGTACTCGGCGTAGAAATCGACCGCCACGTTGTAGCCGTTGGGCACGTCCGGCAGCTTGGCCTGGCCGGAGATCTCGACGGGCAATTCGCCGATGCCCCACTGGGCGATGTCCAGGTGATGGGCGCCCCAGTCGGTCATCTGGCCGCCCGAGTATTCGTACCACCAGCGGAACGTGTAATGGCAGCGCTGCTCGATGTAGGGCACGGCCGGCGTTTGGCCTTGCCAGCGGTCCCAGTTCAGGTGCGGCGGCGGCTGGGACACGGCAAACGGCCCGCCGGTGACGTTCTTGCCCAAGATGACCTCGACCCGTTCCAGTCGGCCGATGCGGCCCTGGCGCACCATCTCGATGGCCAGCCGGAAGCGGTGGTCGCTGCGCTGCCACGAGCCGACTTGGACCACGCGGCCGGTCTCCTGCACGACCCGCTTGAGCAGCTTGCCCTCGTCCACGGTCAGCGTCAGCGGCTTTTCCACATACACGTCCTTGCCGGCTCGGCAGGCGTCGATGACCATTGCCGTGTGCCAGTGGTCCGGCGCGCCGATGGTGATCGCGTCCAGATCCTTGCGCTCCAGCATGCGGCGGTGATCGTCGTACAGGTCGGCCTTGCCGCCGAACTGCTCGCGGGCCTTCTCGGCCATCTGCCGATCGACGTCACAGATCGCCACGATATCCCCGTGAGCCTGCGCCTTGTCGGCGATCACCGAGCCTTGATAACGCATGCCGATCGCCCCGATGCGTGCCCGGTCGTTGGCCGAACGCGGGGCATCCGCGGCCGTGACGGCACCAGTCAAAAAGTACGGGACGGCGGCGCCGGCCAGGATCGCGGCGGACGAATCGCGGAAAAAGCGGCGGCGGGTCATGGACGATTTCGGCATCTAAGGTTCCTTAACGCACAGAAAAAAGGGGGGGCAGCAGTCTCGTTTGCCGAGAAATTTGCGCATGCGCGCCGAATCCTT
>Ga0302241_1001565_pt1 | contig 16212 bp, 12 predicted proteins | sample AAG_UR_Arg_MG_FD_193532 | JGI IMG/M metagenome (GOLD analysis project Ga0302241, IMG submission 193532) | Enriched activated sludge microbial communities from anaerobic digester in WTTP, New Holstein, Wisconsin, United States - AAG_UR_Arg | ecosystem: Engineered > Bioreactor > Anaerobic >... | reverse complement strand
CGCCGGCACTCAGCAACCGTTGGGTCCGGGCGATTTCGCTTGGGAAAACGCCGCCTGGTGTTGACCACCGGAACACCCGGCGCGGGCCGTTACGCCGTTACGTGGAAAACGAAGACGGCGGCCAAGTAACGCGAAACGGCTCCGAGGGTCTGACGGGTGAAGAGTGATAGGACCGCCCGCCCCGGAAGCAGCCTTCAACGCGAGCGGTTGAAGAACAACTGAATCCAGAATCAGCGAAACCCAGATCCGGTGTCCCCGAATACACGGGTTCCATCATGGCCTGGACCAGCGCCTTGGTGCGGCTGTCGTTGCGTAGGCCCTGGCGATCGACGAAGACCTGGCACGCCTTGGAGCCTTCCTCGTCGTAGATCATCATGGCTGTGTGCATGGCGTCGATCAGGTGCGGGAAGCTGTCGGCGTCCTCGTCCACCATACCTTTCTTGCGGCGGCTCGCAGGCAGGTTGAGCACCACGCTGGCCGACTTTGCCATTGTGCAACAGCACAAACAAGACACGCCGTCAGCCAGTAGCGGCGTGCCTTTGGCGGAGTTCTTGGCGCATCGCCGTATCAGGCCAGCGACTGCTCCAGCATCGAACGCACGTAGGTGTCTTGGTCCTCCTGCTGGAAGAGGATGTGCCGGCTCTGCATCTCGGATTTCTGCATGTCCCAGAGCAGCCGCATGGTGTGCGACGGCGTGTTGGAGACGATGAAGGACTCTAAGCGGACGCTGGGGTCGCCCAGACGCTGCTCGATTTCCTTGACGGTCGTATGGAACCGGATCTTCGGGTCTGTGGGGCCGAGATTGCGGATGCCCTTGGGGTCCACGAACAACACCCGTTGTTCGTTGCCGATTAGCAGCCAGAGGATGAAGTCCGGAAAAAAGTTGCTGGCCTCGAAGAAGCCCACGCCACGGCCTTTGCTCAGGTTGCGGAGCAGGTACAGTTCCTTGCCTTGGAAAAAGCCACCGTCGCCGTCGTGGAAGGCGGTCAGGTCCTCGATGAACTGCCGTTCGCCTTGGTTCAGCGGCACGGGGCTGATCTCGACGGTCTTGTCGTCGACGTACAGTAGCGGCTGGTAGAGGTGCCGCTTGGACCAGATGGCGCGCAGGCCACGGAACTCCCAAGGCTTCATTTCGCCCTTTTGGATCAGGCCCTTCAGTTCCTCAAGCTTGGCGACAATCTGAACGTTGATCGACTGCCGCAGGCCCGCAGCATCGCGGAAGTAACGATCCAGGTAGATTTCCGTGAACAACAGCGCCAGATATTGAAAATACTTCCAGACGATGGGCTCCTCGCCGCGGGTGATCCGGCGCTCGTTCAACCGCTGCGTGTGCCGCACGATGTTCTGGTCGTATTCCAGCAGCAGTTCGGCCGGCAGTTCCGTCAGGTTGAACAACTGGGCGGTCAGCGCGTGATGGAAGCGGTGGACATTGTTCTCGTCCAAGCCCTCCAACGCCTCGTTTCGCAGGTGCTCGGCCAGTTCCTCGAATCGCCTGACGTTGAATAGCGACAAGATCCACTGGTTCAGCACCAGTTTGTACGCGAAGGGCACCTGCGGACGGTTATTGGCCCGGCCACGTGGCGCCGTGCCTGCCGTCGTTGTTCGAGACCGTGCGCGTGCCATCAAGATGCTCCTCCGAGGGTCTCGAGCCGGGTCAACCAAGCTGCGAAATGCGGGCACTTGGAACGGATCACGTCCAGCCCGATCAGTCCGGCGAGCTGCGGCCCCAGCGCAGCCTTGGCACCTTCGTAGTCCGGCAGTTCGTGGATAATGCGTTTGCTGGGGGCCGTGTGTTCTCCGTCGTCGATCAATTCGGGCGTGGTGTGTGCCTCTGCAATAGCCTGAAGCGCTTCGAGCTGGCGAGCGTGATGGTCGTAGAAGTATGCGAAGCACGCCGGGTCCGAAAACAGGTACGCTTCGAATTCGTGGAGTTGGAGGTACGGCAGAAAGCGGCGGTCGCCAATGTCCCGGGCGAACGACTCCTCCAAACACTCGACCCGTCGTTCCGGCAAGTGACGGAAAGCCTCGGCTTCCGCCAGACCGGGGAAGTCCGCGTGGATCGCGTACAGGTCGATCATCGTCGTGAAAAACACGTCCGCCGATCTGTCCTGCGAAAGAAAACGCTGGATGTCGTTCTTCATCGGCACGTACTTGCGCCCTCCGCCGCGATGGACCTTGCCCTTCTTCTTGGCGTGGGCAATCAGGACCGGCGAATGCAGATAGACGCCCGACTTGGCCAAGTGCGGCTTCAAGACCGTGTCCGCAAAGGCCAGTTCCGTCGCCCCCTCGGCAAACAGGTACAGTCGTGCCATCAGTGCGGCCCTCCACCGATCACGTTCTTTTCCCAGACCTCGCCCAGGCTGTACTCTTCCAGCCACGCCTCCAACTGCTCGGCGCTTGGGCGAATGAACTTGGATTCCGGCCCTTCGCGGTCGACGACCACCACGTCCTGCGGATCGAAATGGTCCAGGAAGGAACTCGATTGAGTGCTAACCAGAATCTGGGCATGGTGCGACGTCTTTTTGAACAGTGCCGCCAGAACATCCAACGCATACGGGTGCAGGCCCAGTTCCGGTTCGTCCACGATGATCAGGTCCGGCAGTTCGTCCTCCGGCAGCAACAGGAGCGTCACCAGGCAGATGGCGCGCAGCGTTCCGTCCGAAAGCTGGTGCGGGCCGAAGACCTGATCGCTTCCCTTTTGACGCCAGTTCAGGATGATTTCTTTCTGCTGGGGGCCGGCCGGCTCCAGGTCGAAGTCGTCGAAGAAGGGCGCGATTAGCCGCGTGGTCGTCACAATCGGGCGGTACGCCGCGCCGTTGCGTTCGCTCCGCAGACGCCAGAGCACGGCGGCCAGATTCCCGGCGTCCGGCATCAACCAGCGGTTGTCGCCGACGTAGCAGTACTGGCGGACCCGGGCCGTCGCCGACGTATCGTGGAAGTGATACACCCGGCAATGATTCAGCAGGTGGCGGAACACCTTGGCTGTCGGCTCGCCCGTTTCCGCCTCCTGGCCGATTCGCGTCTCCTGATGCCCGGCGCCGAGGCAAAGCGACTTGGGTTTGGCATATCCGGTCTGGAGAAAGCTCAACGTCTCGTCGGCAAACACCAACGTGTCGCCGGCCGCGTGGAACAGCCGCATGGCGTACGTGTCCAGACCGTTCTCCACCTCGAACTCCAGCCGGGCCGCCATCTGCGGCGTCACCTTGGGGCCAAGGTGCAACAGGGATTGGGCGCGGCCCGAGGCAGCGACGAACTGCTGCAGCCGTCCGCCCATCATTTCGTTGAGCAATTTGAAGAACGACACGAGATTGCTCTTGCCAGCGCCGTTCGCTCCGATCAACACGTTCAACGGGCGTAACTCCAGATCCATCGTCTTGATGGACTTGAAGCCGCTCACACTGATTCGCTTCAGCGTGGGTGCCATCACACGTCCTCCGTCTCGAACATCAGCCGGTGGAAATCTTCCTCGATCAGCCGGACTTTCCGGGTGTCGTCCGGTGCTTTCAGGTTCTCCAGGTTGTTGCTGCCGTTCACGTAAATCAGGTCGAACTCGCTGTCTTTGCTGCTGTAGCCCTGCTTGGTGAACCACTCGTCGAGCACCAGATTGTCCTGCTCGATACCGTCAGGCGTCTCCCCGCCAGGTCGCTTGCGCCAGATGACCAGCGTCTTGCGGCCATCGGGCGTGGTCCCCGTCACCGTGCGGAACCAGTAGGGACCGCCGTCGTCCGCCTTGAGCCGACGCTTCAGGCGAAGTCGCTTCTCACTGTCACGCTCGAAACTGGCGCTGAACGCCTGCGGCGCCGCAATGTGCTGGACGGTCAGCCCGATAAGCCAGTTAAACGTCTCCAGCAGATCGACGTTGACCTCGCGGCTTTCATCCGAACCGGGCCGCTTGACCTTCAACTTGTAGGCCGTGGGGTCCGTGAACGCCCGGACATTCAGCAGTGACTGGCTGCCGCGAGTTTCCACATCGAGCATGTATCGCAGAATGTACTGCTCCTTGAGCTTGTCCGCTCCCTGAGCCTCGGCCGTGTCCAGTAGGCTGCGCTGAGCTGCCGGACGGCGCAGCTCCAGGTTGTTCAGGGCGTCTTCGTAGGATTCGAGGCGAATGACTTTGACAATACGTGGGCTCCGTCTTGACTCGTCTTCCGTCGCCATCCGATTCGGATTGCCGTCGCTCCACTCCGGGGTGAACGTGACTTTCTTAATGCGCGGCAACAGGATGGTGTCAAAGTACTCGCCCATCTCAATCAAAACAAACCGCCGCCGTGCGCCGTCCTCGCGATTCAGATTGATGACGGCATGGGCCGTCGTACCCGACCCGGCGAAATAATCAAGCACCAAGTCGGTTCCAGTTGCGCCACACACTCGCAGGCAGTCAACCACAAGATTGATGCTCTTCGGGTAGTCGAAGTCCTTCGCCCCGAACAAATCTTTTAGGACCTTCGTGCCACTCTCGCTCGCCGAGTAGCCTGCGTCATCCCACCACGTTCCTGGCAACGCCCCTTCCTGATTTGGCCGATACTTCTTGTAGATTTCTATTCGTTCGGCGTTGCCCGTCTCGCTCCGAATGTCATCTAACTCTTCGCGTGCTCGTTCCGGAGAACAAGTCCAGACCTTTTCGGCGTTGGCGGGATCGATCGGCCACACTGCCACCTCATGCTCGAGCGGCTCTTCGAGAATCGTCCACTCACGGTCGTCCTCGTTCCAAGTCATGTTCGGAACGCGAAGCTTGCCTTCAGCTACGTAGACTGGATAATAGGACTTGGGACGATCAGGACGGTCTGAATCTGTACCAGATTTCCGAAAGTTGGCCCACGCGTAGACACCCTTGTCATCAGAGTAAGGATACCGCTCCGCCTTGCTCCCAATACGTGGCAGCCGTCCGATCTTGGCATCAGGTGTGCCCCAGAAAACAGCGTACTCATGGTTGGCAGAGAAGCCGGACGCAGTTGGGCGCCCTTGCGGCTTGCTCCGTACCGCCGCGGTCGCGTGGTGAACGTCACCCGAAAGCCACTCCAGCACGCCCTGAAGATCGGGATATTCAAAATCATCGATAGCGATGCACCTCACGGATGGCCTAATCCTAAGCCGCGTGTCTAATTCCATTCGGTCTGCCAGAAGCGAGGCCCACGAAGAGTGTCGGTACTCCTCGCGCTCGTAGGAGTCAATCGCCAGTCGTGTCAGCGTCAGATATCCGCTCTTGCCCCGCAACGCCTCCACGACGCGGACCCGTACCGGGTGATGTGTCACGTCGAACACAAGCCGTGCGGACGGCGTCGGCAATGCTTTGGCGCCATCGACCACGTGCTCGCCCAGCGGGTGCGAGATCCGATACAAGAAGACGCTCTGCACGTCACCGCCGTCGCTATCACCCCGAGGCTGCGACTTTGAGATCAGGTGGTAGCGGCCATTGGGAATGTCGTCACGGGGTGGCTGGTCCAAATCAAAGGCCAGCGCGTCGTCATCGAAACGCGCCCGACCGTCCAGCATGAACCGCGTGACGGCCCAAAATCGCTTGCCGACCCGGTCAAGTTGGGCCTGGGCGTCAGCGAGCTGGAGCCGAAGACGCTGATGTACGTCTTCGTCGAAATACTCGAAAAGCTTGCGGCGAGTGTCGTCCAGGCGGGTGCGGATCTGTTCGTCCATTTCCGCTTGCAGCTTGCGGAAAGCGGCGTCGATTTCTTCGGGGGTCCGGCATTCTTGGTAGATGGCCAGAATCCGACTCTCGAAATCAACGCCGGATTCGATGGCGCCCAGGACCTCGTCCGAGGCGCCAAACACGCCGTCGAACAGCTTGAACTTCTCGGCCAGCAGTTCCAGTACACGCTGGTCGGCCGCGTTCCGCTCGTTCAGGAAGTTGATGACGACGACGTCGTGCTTCTGCCCGTACCGGTGGCAACGGCCAATGCGTTGTTCGATGCGCTGTGGGTTCCAGGGCAGGTCGTAGTTCACGACCAGGGAACAGAACTGCAGGTTGACACCCTCGGCGGCGGCCTCCGTGGCGAGCAGGATGGTCGCTCCGTCGCGGAAGTGTTCAATCAACGCCGTGCGCACGTCGATGGCCCGCGAGCCGGATGCACGACCGCTTTCGCGATTCTTCTCGGCCCACCGCTCGTAGATGGCGGTTGCCTCCGGTCCACCGTTCGTGCCGTTGAACAACACGACCTGGCCTTGGTAGCCGTGGGACTCCAGGAAGGTCTTCAGGTAGTCCTGGGTCCGGCGCGACTCGGTGAACACGACCGCCTTACGGGCGCCGCCGGTAGCAGCCATCTGCTGAAAGCCGATGTCCAGGGCCCTGAGCAGGGTTCGCGTCTTGGTGTCGATGCCGATGCCGCGTGCCCACGTGGCCAAGCGTTGAAGGACGTTGATCTCGTCCCGCAACTTCTGACGGTCGATGATGACGGGGCCTGCTGGCGTGCCCTCCAATTCGTCGGGTTCCGCGAGGATTTCGTCCAGCAGTTCGTCCTCGATTTCTTCGCCTTCGACCAGATTTTCGGTGAATTCGGGATCGCTTCGGGCCTGCTCGTCGTGCAGCGACTCCAGACGCGACCGGAGCGTTTCCAACGTGGCGGCGATGGCCTGAGATGACGAGGCCAGCAGCTTGCGCAGGATCAACGCGGTCAGGTGACGCTGCCGTTGGGGCAGGGCGTAGCTGTCCTCGCGCTGGAGAAACGCTGAGACCGCCTCGTACAAGGCGTGTTCGTCGTCCGTGGGCTTGAATGGCCGCGTGATGGCGTGGCGTTCGGTATAACGGATGTATTCGGTGACTTGGTTGCGCAAGGTGCGTTTGCAGAACCCGGCCAGCCGTTGCCGAAGAGCATCAAGATTGCTGGCCGCGCTGGCGTACTGTGAACGGAAGGAATTCACGTCGCCGAACAGATGCTCGTCGATCAGCGTCGAGAGCCCGTACAGTTCCAGCAGCGAATTCTGCAGGGGCGTCGCGGTCAGCAGCAGTTTGCGGCAGTCTTCGGTGGCCCAGCGGATGCCCTGGCCGACCTTGTTGCTCGGCCGGTAGGCATTGCGCAGCTTGTGGGCTTCGTCGATGACGACCAGGTCCCAGGCGATGGCCTTCAATTCGTCACGGATGCGGTTCGCGAAATTGAACGACATCACCACGATGGCGTTTTCGGCGAGTGGGTCACGGCCGGCTCGCTTTGCTTCGCGGTAGCCCCGCGAGTCGAGGACGACGACCGGCAAGTTGAATTTCTCCGTCAGTTCCAACGCCCACTGCTTCCGGATCGATGCCGGGCAGAGCACCAACAGCCGGCGGCGACGTTCCGCCCATAACTGGCAGAGCACGATGCCGGCCTCGATGGTCTTCCCCAACCCGACCTCATCCGCCAGGACCACGCCCTTGGAAAGCGGGGATTGCAGAGCAAACAGAGCCGCCTCGATCTGGTGCGGGTTCAGATCCACGGCGGCGTCGAACAGCGACATCGACAAGCGATCCAGACCGGACGGGCTGCGCCGCGTCAGGTCGTGGGCAAAGTACTTCGCTTGGTGCGGTGTCAGGTTCATTGCTTAAATGGGTCCTACGGAAAGACGCGAAGTCATCGGCCACAAGTCTATCAAAGTTAGCGAACGCAAGGTAGCCGCTTCGATTCCGCACACGAGCCAAAGATTAAGGTGCTTCTGGCCCCAACCATCCCAGCGGTGCCACTTCCACATCTTCGCAGTCCCTGCTAGATTGCAGGTACTGGCGCCAAGCGTTTTTTCGTATTGGTTGGGTGACTTCAACACCACTTCGGCAAGGCTCGGACGATGTTTCGGTGGCGATACTGGCTTACGAAATTGGGCGTCCTCGTGGTGTTGCACTTTTGGCCTGCGTGTTGTGCCTCGGCCGCCGACGAGCCTCCGCCCCCGCGTCCCAAGTACGAACGGGCGGTTTTGATTCGCTTTGAGGGGACCATTACGCCGCTGCTGGAGCAGTTCCTGTATCGCAAGCTGGACGAGGCGGAGAAGGATCAGGCGGATTTGGTGATCGTGGAGATCGACAGCCCGGGCGGGCTGGTCGATTCCAGCTTTAACGTCGCCCATCGGCTGCGAGACCTGGATTGGGCGGCGACCGTCGCGTTTGTGCCGCGCGAGGCGCTCAGCGGTGCGGCCATCGTCGCCTTGGGTTGCGAGCAAATCATCATGGCTCCCAGCGCCGTCCTGGGCGACGCCGGCCCGATTCTCCTGGGCGAGGATGCGCTCTTCCGTCACGCGCCGGAGAAAGTGCGCAGCGACCTGGCTCGCAAGATCCGCGACTTGGCGGAAAGCCGCCGCCGCCCGCCCGCCTTGGCGGAAGCGATGGTGGACATGAACCTGCCGGTGTACGAAGTCAAGAACCGCCAGACGGGCGCCAAGACGTTCATGTCCGAACACGAGATCAAGTCCTCGCCGAATCCCGATCAGTGGGAAAAGGGGCCGCCGGTGCTGGAATCGCGGGAAGGCAGCTTCCTGGAAGTCAACGGCAAGCGAGCCGTCGAATTGACGCTGGCGGAGGGCAATGCGGGCAGTCGTGAAGAGTTGCAGAAACTGCTCGGACTGACGGAGGCTCCGCGGGTGCTGGAGCCCGGCGGCGTGGACACCGCGGTCTACATCCTGAACTCGGCCTGGGTTACCGGCTTGCTGTTTGTCGTCGGGCTGGTCGCGTTGTACATCGAGTTCGGCACACCCGGAATCGGCCTCGGCGGCCTTGTCTCCCTGCTGTGCTTCGCCTTGTTCTTCTGGAGTCGATTCCTGGGCGGCACGGCCGAAGTCCTGGAGGTAGTGTTGTTCCTGACGGGCGTGACGTTCCTGGCCGTTGAACTCTTCGTCTTGCCCGGGTTCGGCGTGGCTGGCATCACGGGCTTGCTGCTGATCCTGACCGGCGTGCTGATGGCTTGCCAGACCTTCCTGATTCCGGAGACGAAACGCGAGTGGGAGGTGTTCGGCACGTCGCTGCTGATGATCAGCTGTTCGGCCGCCGCCTTCATGGCGGTGGCCGGCTTGCTCAGCCGCCACTTCGGTTCCTTGCCGCTGTTCAATCGCCTGGTCCTGCAACCGGCCGCGCCGGAAAGGACGCCTCGCGCCGCCGCCGGCGCGGACGCCGACAAGCCCGCGCCGGTCCTGGCCCCCGACAATCCGTTCGGCGTGGACGTCGGCGACTGGGGCGTAGCCATCTCGCCCTTGCGGCCCGCCGGCAAGGCGCGGTTCGGGGATCGCTATCTGGACGTCTTGACCGACGGCGATTTCGTCGAGCGCGGCCGCCAGGTCCGGATCATCGAGATCCAGGGCAGCCGGATTGTGGTCCGCGACGTCGAGGAGGTATAGATGGCGGCCAAGTCGCTGTTTGAACAAGCCGAGGCCGACAACCTGCAACGGGCCCAGCCGCTGGCGGCGCGGATTCGACCGGCGACGCTGGGCGAGTTCGTCGGCCAGCAGCATTTCCTGGGCGAAGGCAAGCTGCTGCGGCGTCTGCTGAAGGCCGACCGCTTGGGCTCGGTCATCTTCTACGGACCGCCCGGTTCCGGCAAAACCACGCTGGCCCGTTTGCTGGCGACCGAGAGCCGCCGCCGTTTCCGGCAATTGAGCGCCGTCACCAGCGGCGTCAAGGAGGTGCGCGAGGTGCTGGTGGACGCCCGCGACGAGTTGACCACCGGCGGGCGCAAGACGCTGCTGTTCATCGACGAGATTCATCGCTTCAACAAAGCTCAGCAGGACGCCCTGCTGCCGGACGTCGAGGAAGGCATTGTGACGCTGGTCGGGGCGACCACCGCCAATCCGTTCTTTGCGGTCAACAGCGCGCTGGTGAGCCGCAGCCAGATCTTTCAGTTCCAGCCGCTCTCGCCGGACGAAATCAAAACAGTCGTGCGCCGCGCGCTGGCGGACAAACAGCGCGGACTGGGCCAGCACCAGGTCCATCTGCACGACGAGGCCCTGGAGTTCCTGGCCGAGGTCTGCGACGGCGATGCGCGGCGGGCCCTGATGGCGCTGGAGATCGGCGTGCTGTCCAGCGACCAGCGGCCGCTGGAATTCACCCGCCAACTGGCCGAAGAGTCCGTGCAGCGGAAGGCCGTGGCTTACGACGCCACCGGCGACGCCCATTACGACACGGCCAGCGCACTGATCAAGAGCATCCGCGGCAGTGATCCCGACGCCGCGCTGTACTGGCTGGCGCTGATGCTCGAAGCGGGCGAAGATATCCGCTTCATCTGCCGGCGGCTGATTATCCTGGCCAGCGAGGACATCGGCAACGCCGATCCGCACGCGCTGCCCCTGGCGGTGGCGGCCATGCAGGCCTGTGAATTCGTGGGCCTGCCCGAATGCCAGCTGACGCTCAGCCAGGCGGTGACCTATCTGGCCTGCGCCCCGAAGTCGAATGCGGCCACGGTGGCAATCGGCGAGGCGCGGGGCGACGTGCGCCAAGGCCGGGTGCTGCCGGTGCCGGTCCACCTGCGCGACGCGCATTACGCCGGCGCCCAGCGGCTGGGACACGGGGCCGAGTACCAGTATTCGCACGACGTCGCCGGCGGCATCGCGGAGCAGGATTACTTGGGCGTCGATCGCCAGTATTACCGTCCCGTGGACCGCGGCTTCGAGGCCGAACTCGCCCGGCGGCTGCAGACCATCCGCGAGAAGAGGCAGGGAGCCGTGGAGTTGGCCAGTCAAGGACGCCGGCCGGGCCGTCCGAGCGATCCCAACTGGGTCGTACAAGCGAAGGTGCCGATGAGCCAGCAAACGAAGGCGCGCCTCACGGCCTTGGCTGAGGAGCTAAGCGGTGAAGGCCGTCGGGTCAGCCCGATGCAGGTCGCGGCTCAGCTGCTGGAGGAAAGCGTGGTCTCACGAATTGGAGATGCTGATGGCGGACCGTGAGCGGCTGCAGGAACGCCGGCAACGGTTGTCGAGCATCTCTTGGCTGATGCGTTGGACCGGCCGGCAGACGCGACCGGACAAGCGGGATCAGATCCCTGCGGAACTGTTGCCGATCTTGGAGCGGCTGCGGCTGTCGAATGAGACTTGGGTCGAAACGGTGTTGAACTTCGGCCGCTGGTTTCGACTGGCGGCGGGGCGGGTGGACAGTCTGGCGGCGGAAGCCGCACGGCGCGGTCGCCGCTGGTTGCAGGGGGTGAGCCGCGAGCAATCCGAACCACCAATTCGCGAAACGCAGCCGATCCGCCCGGCGCCGGCGGTTGAACACCGGCCAAAATCACTTCACGACCAGTTGGCGCGGTCGGCGCGAAATCGCGATGCCGGATCCCGCGTTCGGCCAGCCAGTTTTTCAGTGCTGCGTCTTCGCCCCAAAGCACCACTTCGGTCTCGACCTTCGGCTGCTCTGCCGGGTCCGCCACGTAGAACTCCGCTTCGCCGCCCGCCGCCGCAGCCCCGCGGTCGAACGAGGCCAGGAACCGGTATCGGCCGGCCGGGAAGTCCAGCGGCTGATCCCCGGCAAAGACCGGCAGCACAAACGGCAGTTCGGCATCGTCCTTTTTGTCCGGAATCGTAATCGAAAGGGTGCGTTCGAACACGCACTTCCTGTCGGCCCCGGGGCTGGTATCCGTCACGGCGTAGGGTCCGAAAACCTGCAGCCGCACCGGGTACTCGCCCGGCGCCAGTGCGTCTTCGTTGGCCAACACCGCCTCGAACCGGGCCGGCGTGCCGCGATAGGCATGGAGCGGCTCGACAAACAGACAGAACCGCAGCGGCGCGAAGCCCTCGAACAGCGCGTCCGCCGTATTCGGCTTCAACTCGCGGAACGTCGTCCACAATCCCTCGCCACTCATGCCCTGGTCCACCGTGCCCGTCAGACTGTACCCGATCACGTTGGGGTTGGACCGAATGGCGTTCAGCCCCAGCAATCGCTGGCCCGCCATCCGCGCGTTGCTGTGCGCGAAGAAATCCTCCGGGCGTCCAAAGGCGCCGGCCATTTTCCAGCGTTCCCAATCGGCGAGGATGATCAAGGGTCAGGGGGCTCGATGGCGGCGGTTGATTGTACACCAAGCGGGCCGGTCAAGGCGCCGGGTGGGTTTGCCCCGCGTGAATTCCTGCGCATAATGAACGGGTGTTGTGTTAACCGAGAGATTGGCTGCTGACTGGAAAGGGGACAAACCATGAGAATCACTGCCCTGACACGATTTGCCGCCGCGACTGCCGTCCTGGCCTGCTGGGTCGTCGTCTTTGCTCCAAGCCCTGCCGCACGGGCGGCCGAAGCGGCCAAGCCTGCCAAGGAGATCAAACTATTCGACGGTACGTCGCTGAAGAACTGGAAAATCCTGGACAAGATCGACTTCGACGGCCACGGCGAGGTTGTGGTCAAGGACGGAGAACTCATCCTGAACATGGGCCGGCCGATGACGGGTGTGAGATGGGCTGGGCAAGAACTGCCCAAGACCAATTACGAAATCACGCTGGAGGCCCGGCGGATCGAAGGCGGTGACTTCTTCTGCGGCATGACGTTTCCGGTGGAGAAGTCCCACTGCAGCCTGATCCTGGGCGGCTGGGGCGGCAGCCTCACCGGCCTGTCCTGCCTGGACGGCTTCGACGCTTCGGAAAACGAGTCCACCAATTCGATGGCGTTCAAAGACGGCAAGTGGTACAAGGTCCGGCTGCAGGTCACCGCGGAGAAAATTCAGGTCTGGGTGGACGACGAGCAGATCGTCGACGTCAAGCACGCCGGCCGCAAGGTCTCCTTGCGTTGGGAAATGGACCCCATGCCGCCGCTGGGCTTCGCCACGTACGCGACCAAGGGCGGGTTGAAGAACATCGTCATGAAACGGCTGTGATACCAGACTACCGCTGATTCTTGTGCTGTCGTGGAGGAACGGCTTATGGCAACCTCAGCAGGCGAAACCCTGGCCGCTCGCCGGTCTCCCGCTTCTGCGATTTCACCACTGGAGCCGGGGGACCGGCTGACGCGAGAGGAATTCGAACGGCGGTACGAGGCGATGCCGGCACTGAAAAAAGCGGAACTCATCGAAGGAGTCGTCTACATGCCGTCACCTGTTCGCGTCGAACGTCACGGTCGCCCGCACGCCAAGATCATCACTTGGCTGGGCCACTACGAGGCCATTACTCCGGGCGTCGCTGTGGCTAAACGCCCAGGCCTTACTAAAAGGCGACTTGGCCGGAACGCTCCGCACCCTCGATGAGGGCTTGGCCACTGCCGAACACGCCGCCTTCGCGGCGAGGCCGGGCGGTGCCGTGTAAAGGAACCGGTTCAATTCCGCAACGATTTCAGGCGTGCGAGTGACCGTCCTCGGCAGGCCGGCGCTCTTGGCCAACGCCTTGAGTTCCTTGGCACGCAAGTTGTCCAGTATTTGTTGGGTCTTCATCGGTTCCTCGGTCTTGGCCTAGAGGAACCTGTCAATCTCATCTCCGCGCTCAATCTCTCCTGCCGTTCGTCCAGCCGGCCGTCTCGTCCGCGTCCGCGATCTCGTAAGTGTACCCCTGTTCGCACAAGAACAGCTGTCGCCGCAAGGCAAAATCCTGCTCCACCGTATCGCGGCTGACCAGCGTATAGAAGTGGGCCTGATTCCGGCCCGGTTTGGGACGCAAGATCCGCCCCAGCCGCTGGGCCTCTTCCTGCCGCGAGCCGAAGGTCCCGGAAACCTGGATCGCCACGGCCGCATCGGGCAGATCGACGGCGAAGTTCGCAACCTTGGAGACCGCCAGGACGCGCACTTCGCCCGTTTTGAACTTCTCGAACAACTCGTCCCGTTTCCGCTGGGACGTGCTGCCGGTGATCAGCGGAACCTTCAACTCGCGGGCGATCTGCTGCAGTTGCTCGACGTACATGCCGATGATCAGCGTCGGCTCGCCGGCGTGCCGCCGCACGATCCGCCGCACCATGGCCTGCTTGTCCGGGTTCTCCGAAGCGACGCGGAACTTCTGCCGCGCGTCGGACACGGCGTACGGCATCCGCAAGTCGTCTGGCATGGGCAAGCGGACCTCGGTGCAGACGGCGGTGGCGATCCAGCCCTGGCCCTCCAGCACTTTCCAGGGAACGTCGACTTTCTTGGGCCCGATCAGTGCGAACACGTCGTCCTCGCGGCCGTCTTCGCGGACCAGGGTGGCGGTCAGCCCCAACCGCCGCCGCGCCTGGAGGCTGGCCGTGACTTGGAATACGGGAGCCGGCAGCAAGTGGACTTCGTCGTAGATGATCAGGCCCCAGTTCCGCTCGTCGAACAGCCCCAGGTGGACGAAGTCCGCTTCTTTCTTCGGCCGGTAGGTCATGATCTGGTAGGTCGCGACCGTCACCGGGCCGACTTCCTTGCTCGAGCCGTTGTACTCGGCGATCTGGTCTTCGTGCAGCGTCGTCTTGTCCAGCAGTTCCGCGATCCATTGGCGGGACGCGGTGATGTTGGTGGTCAGCACCAGCGTCGAAGATTGCACCGCGGCCATGCAGGCCATGCCGACCACCGTCTTGCCCGCCCCGCAAGGCAACACGATCACCCCGGAGCCGCCTCGTTCCGAGCCTCCCGCGTGAAAGATGGCCGCCGCTTCCTGCTGGTAACCGCGCAGGCCAAAGGGCAGTCCGCCGCCCGTGGTCGCCCGCAGCTGAATCGGCAGCGGATCGCCGTCGCAGTAGCCGGCCAGATCTTCGGCCGGAAAGCCGATCTTTACGAGGGCTTGCTTCAGCTTGCCGCGCTCCGCCGGTTCGACGAGGAACTCCAGCTCCGACTGCCGCCGGCCCAGCAGCGGCGCGACGTGCTTGTTGCGGCAGACCTCTTCCGCCAGCGGTTCGTCCGCCGCGCGGAGCACCAGCCCCTCGGCACCTCGTTCCAGGCACAGCCGCCCGTACCGCGAGGCGTAATCCCGAACCTCCTGCAGCACGTGGGCCGGCACGTCGTACTTCGAGTACCGGCGCAGCGTGGCGGCGATCTCCTCCGGAGTGGTGCGCGCGGCACACGCGTTCCAGATGGAAAGCGGCGTGATGCGGTAGGTATGAATGTGTTCGGGCGATTTCACCAGCTCGGCAAACCGCGCCAGTTCGTCCCGCGCCGCCTCGTAGCGCGGGCTGTCCACCTCGACCAGCACCGTGTGGTCGCCCTGGACAATCAACGGGTTTTCCGGAACATATTGAGTCACGAAGCATTCCTTGCCACGCAGGACTCCCGGCCTTCGCTACGCCAAAACCTTGCAGCCCCGCATTTCCGGGCAGAACCATCGGCCGCCGCAAGCTTGCCATGCGCGAAGCGGGATTGGCCCTGCGATTGTACAGGCTATCCGCGCCGCATTGTAGCCGTCCGGACCGACGAAGGGGGCCAGGCAGTCCCGGTCACAAGCTCCGGGCTTCAAGACGAAACCATTGACGTCGCGACTCTGGCCCATTATCTTGGAAGGCAGCACTTTACCGGAGCTGTCGCGAGGCAATCCGTTCGGCTGGACCCTTGTTCTGCCGCTTAGATCGTCCTCGATTCGTCTTGGTACTGAGGGGAGACATGAATCCCCGGATTACTCTCACGGAGAGGAGCATGGCGTCATGTGCTTGATGTCGTCATCTGGAGCGCGGAAGCGCAGACTGGCCTTCACGCTGGTGGAACTGCTGGTGGTGATCGCCATCATCGGAATTTTGGTGGCGCTGCTGCTTCCCGCGATCCAGGCGGCGCGGGAGGCCGCCCGGCGGACGCAGTGTACGAACAACCTCAAACAACTCGGCTTGGGATTGCAGAACTACCACGACACGCACAAGTCATATCCCTTTGCGTGGATGGTCTACCTTCCGGGAGGCTCTCTGGGCCCAGGAATGAATGCCCAGGTGTGGGGCGTGCGGATCCTGCCGTTCATCGAGCAGCAATCGCTCAAGGACCGGTTCGACGACCGGTACCCGGCGGTCAATGCGTTTGCCGCCCTGCCGCAAGTCCAGGAGAACCTGAAAGTCATCCAGACCGTCCTGCCCACGTACATTTGTCCTTCCGCACTCGGCGCGCCTGACAAACGAACCGTCTCCGCGGACCTCACTCCCGCCGGTTATCCCCTCAGCTGGTCCGCCGCGCCTTCGGACTACATCGCCACAACCGGTGTGCGGGGTGTGTTCGCCACGGTGGCCTACAGCGGCAGCGCCGGGGGGAGCCGCGACGGGGTCCTGCAGTACCTCGGTACGAACCTCAGCAACCCGACGCAAATCACGGTCAGTTCCAACAAGATGGCGGACATTACGGACGGCACGTCCAACACGTTCATCGTGGCGGAGCGCACGGGGGGAAATCGCGTCTATGCGGGGCTGTCGGTGTGGAACAACCCGTT